>Ga0316626_10000748_pt1 | contig 13275 bp, 12 predicted proteins | sample OWC_Aug_T1_C1_D5_FD_207656 | JGI IMG/M metagenome (GOLD analysis project Ga0316626, IMG submission 207656) | Wetland soil microbial communities from Old Woman Creek delta, Ohio, United States - OWC_Aug_T1_C1_D5_A | ecosystem: Environmental > Terrestrial > Soil > Wetlands | place: USA: Ohio...
CGATCAGTCGGTGTCGCTCGCTCTCGATGACGTGCGCGGGTTCATGGAGGAACGGCACATCATGCGGCAGAAGTTCCCCGAGCAACTCGAGCTGCTGCCGCAACTCCCGCGCACCGCCACGGGCAAGGTATTGAAGCACGAGTTGCGCGCGCGCTTTGGGCGTCGCTGATGCCCTGCGCATCCCTCACCGAAGGGGACTGTCGATTTTCTCGTGCGCGATCTGCGTGCCACGTGGAGTGAGCTGTAGTCGCAGGCCTTGTGCCCGCCGGGCGGGGTGTCCGGGGCGGCCACAAGGGCCGCGGCTACACTTTATCGATAGTCCCGAAGAGCCGAGACGTTCACCTTGACCCCGTCTCGATACGGGCCTACGCTCGACCGCCAGTGGCGTTGAGGGAGCGCACCGATGTCTCTCAAACAGACCGTCATCGCCGACAGTGACATGCACGTGTTCGAGCCGCCGGATCTGTGGCAGCGTTACATCGCTCCCGAGTTCAAGCACGCCGCGCCGGTGGGGATGACCGAGCTACGCCGCGACCTGCGCGTCAGGGTGAAGTCGCACAGTGATCCTGCGCCTCGGACCGGTGCACCCGATCCGCGAGGTTGGTTGGTACGAGGCGCGCGATCTCTCGCACAAGTCGTCGGAGTACTTCCGCCGCAACTGTTTCGTGTCGGTGGACGCCGACGAGGAGACCGTCAAGCACTACGTCGACTGGTTCGGCGACGACAACCTGGTCTTCTCGACCGACTTCCCCCACGGCGACTCGATGTACCCGCACGCGGTCGAGACCTTCGAGAAGCTCCCGCTCGCCGAGGCGTCCAAGCGCAAGATCGTCGGGGAGAACTGGCAGCGGCGCTACGACATCCAGCTCGCGAAGAGGCGGGCGCCGTGAGTCAGAAGCAAAGCCCCCCTCCCACTCTCCCCCCGTGCCCCAGTGGCACGGGGGGAGATGCCGAGCGGGGTGGGGTTCGCGGGCTTGGGGCAAGAAGGCCGGGGACTGCGGCGGGCATTCTCAAGCTTGTTGAACGTCCGACGAGAGCCGCCGCTCTTTTGGTGCGGACGAGACTTGGCCTGTAAAGTGCATCGCGTTTGACACATGGGTGATGCAATCCGTGTGTTGCTGCTCGGGACCGGCCAGATGGGGTCTGGGATTGGCCGCCTGGTGATCGAAAAACGGGGTCTTGCGCTCGTCGGGGCGTACGGGCGGAGAAAGGAACGTGCCGGTTCCGACGTCGGCCGGGCGATCGGGCTCGACCGGGACCTGGGCATCGCGCTCAGCGCCGATCTCGGGGCTGAGATCGCAAGGAGCCGGCCGCACGTTGCCATCCACACCACCTGCTCGCGACTCTCGGATGCGATGGACGAGATCTCGACCCTGATTCGAAACCGCGTGCACGTCATCTCCATCGCCGAGGAATTGGCCTACCCCGCCGCCGGCTCGGCGGCTGTCGCTGCGGCAATCGATCGGCTGGCGACCGAGCACGGCGTGGCGGTGCTGGGCACGGGAATCAACCCCGGGTTCGTCCTCGACCTGCTCGTCATCGTGCTCACCGGTGTCTGCGCCGACGTCCGCTCGATCGTCGCGACGCGTGTCAACGATCTCTCGCCGTACGGGCCGTCGGTCCTGGCAACCCAAGGGGTGGGGCTGACCACGGAAGCGTTTCACCAGGGGCTGCGGGAGGGCGCCGTCGTCGGCCACTTCGGGTTCCCGCAGTCGATCCACATGATCGCCGATGCGCTCGGCTGGGACATCGAGCGCATCGAAGAGCGACGCGAGCCCATCGTGTCGAAGGTCCGGCGCGAAACGCCCTTCGTGGTCGTCGAGCCCGGACACGTGGCCGGCTGCCTGCATACGGCCGTGGCGTACCGGTCGAACGAGGCCGTGATCACGCTCGTCCATCCGCAGCAGATCCATCCGCAACTCGAAGGAGTGGAGACGGGAGACACGATCGAGATCACCGGCACGCCGAACGTCCGCCTGGCCGGAACTCCGGAGATCCCGGGCGGCGTCGGGACGATCGCCGTGGCCGTGAACATGATTCCCCGCGTGCTCAGCGCCGCGCCGGGTCTGCACTGCATGGCGGACCTCCCCGTGCCGGCTGCCATCCTTGGGGACGCGCGCCGGCTCGTTCGGACACGTCGTCGGGAGCCCGAAGATGGCTGAGTGGATCGCTTCCGGAACGTGGGTCGAGATCCATCGCATCGTGCTCCGCCCTGGCGAACGCGCGCCGCAGATTCCGGAGGACACCAAGGCCGTCCCGCTCGAGATGCGCGTGAAAGGCTTTCTCGCGGAACCCGCCGCACTTGGCGAAGAGGCTGAGATCGTGACGTCGGCCGGCCGCCCGCTACGCGGCACCCTCAGCGCCGTCAACCCGGCGTACACGCACGGCTTTGGTCCACCGATCCCGGAGCTTTCCAACATCGGACAAGAGGTGCGTGCCATCCTGCGCAAACCGCCCGGGGCTGCGTGATGGAAGAGAGCTACGCAGCCATCATGGCCCAGCGGCCCGAGATCATGCGGGCGTCGGTGGGCATCGACTACGCGAAGTACGCCACGGGCCTGCTGGCCTTCGACTACGAACGGCTACTGACCGACACCGGCTACGACATCGACACGGTGCGCGCGGTGCAAAGCGCGGCGGCGGTGGGCAACACGCCGCTCGTCGAGTTGCACCACATCACAGCGCTGATCCGCACCATCGCGACGCCGGGCAAAGGGGCGCGGGTCTTCGTCAAGGACGAGGCCCGCAATCCCTCCGGCTCGTTCAAGGATCGCCGGGCCTCGCTGTCGATTCACGAGGCGAAGAAGCGCGGCTACGCCGGCGTAGTGGCAGCTACGAGCGGCAATTACGGCGCCGCCGTGGCCTCGCAGGCCGCCAAAGCTGGGTTGCGTTGCATGATCGTCCAAGAAGCCTTCGACAGCCAGGGCATCGCGCAGCCGGAGATCGAGGAGAAGACCCGCGCCTGCGAAGCCTACGGCGCCGAGGTGATGCGCCTGTCGGTCGGGCCGGAGCTCTTCTATGTCTTCCTGTGCGTGCTCAAGGAAACGGGCTACTTCAATGCCTCGCTCTACACCCCATACTCGATCCTGGGCATCGAGACGCTCGGCTATGAGATCGCCGTCCAGACGCAAGCGCAGGCCGGACGACTCCCCGATGTCGTGATCGCCACCCATGCCGGTGGCGGCAACGTCACCGGTACCGCTCGGGGACTGAAGAAGGCCGGCGCCGTGGACACCGTGGTCGTCGCAGCCAGCGTCGATCTCTCCGGCCTGCACATGGCGTCCGATCGCGACTTCAACCGCAAGTCGTTCACCACCGGTCACACCGGCTTCTCGGTTCCCTTCACCACCTGGCCGGACCGCGCGGACGTCCCGCGCAACGCCGCGCGTTCGCTCCGTTACCTGGACCGCTTCGTCACCGTGACCCAGGGCGAGGTATTCTACGCGACCCAGGTGCTGGCGGAACTCGAGGGGCTGGAGCGCGGCGCCGCCGGCAACACGTCGCTCGCCGCGGCGTTCGCCATCGCGCGCGAGTTGGACGAGGAGCAGATCGTCGTCGTGCAGGAGACCGAGTATACCGGCGCCGGCAAACATCCGATCGCCCAGCTCAACCTGGCGAAGCGGATGGGCATCGAGCTACGGCGCGGCGACCCACGCGAGAACAAACCCGGCCGGCGGATCGTGATCCCGGAGCATCCTGCCCAGATCGCGGTGGCGGACATCGACGTCGAAAGCCTCCGCCGCCTATACCTGCAGCGCGCCCTGGAGTCGGTTCCAGCCGGCACAGTTTTGAGCGACGCCGATCTGACCTTCTTCGCTGACGAAACCCGAACCACCCGCACCCACGTCGAGGAGATCCTCCATGCCTTGCATCGAAAGACCGGATGACTTCGAGTCGCGCCGCGCGCACCTCCGCGCGCTGTCCGACGAGGAACTGCACGCCCGCTTCTGGCAGCTCGCGCAGGAGATCGTCGGGCCCCTGATCGAGGAGGCGCGCACACACACCACACCCTCGATCGAACGTTCGGTGTTGCTGCGCATGGGCTTCTCAAGCACTGAAGCGAAGGCGCTCGTCGGGCGCATGCACGAGCAGCGTCTCCTCGGACACGGCGCAGGACGTCTCGTTCTGGAGCTGGCGCAGCGCCAGGGCATCTCGGTGCGCGACGCAGGTGTCGCCCTGCTGCAAGGGCGCTTCTGGGAGGAACTCGGCCGATGAAGCTGTCGCCGGACGAGAAGCTCGACTTGCGTGAAGTGCTCGCCGATCTCGACCGCTACCGGCCACGGCGCAAAGGCTGGACCTGGCGCAAGACGATCGCCAACCACCGGGTCGGTGCTTTCGTCCTCGCCGACACCTCGGAGAATCTCGTGCGCTCCGTCCCGCTGCCGGCGGCGCAGTCCTTCGGCGGCGTCGACCCCCAGTGCGATGTCGTGCTCACCACCGAGATCGCTTCCGGGCGCTTCGAAGACGATCTGCGCCGCATGCGCATGGCGGCCTGGCACGGCGCCGACCACATCATGGTCATCCGCACGACCGGCCAGTCGCACATCGACGGGCTCATCGAGGGCACGCCCGAGGGGGTGGGCGGCATCCCGATCACGCGCAAGCAGCTGCGCGCCACCCGCAAGGCGCTCGATGCCATCGAAGACGAGGTGGGCCGGCCGATCAATTTCCACTCTTACGTGAGCGGCGTCGCCGGGCCGGAGATCGCGGTCCTGTTCGCGGAGGAAGGCGTGAACGGCGCGCATCAGGATCCGCAGTACAACGCGCTCTACCGCGGCATCAACATGCACCGCTCCTTCGTCGATGCCGCCGAGGCGAAGCGGATCATGGCCGACGCCGGCATCCTGCAGCTCGACGGCGCGCACAACGCCAACGCCACCGCGAAGGAGGCGTGGAAGGTCACGCCAGAGCTGTTCGTCCAGCATGCGATCAACACCGCCTACTCGCGCGCCGTCGGCATGCCGGCTGAGCTGATCGCACTCTCCACGGTACCGCCCACTGCGCCACCGGCACCGAAGCTGCGCCTCGATCTGCCCTACGCCGTCGCGCTGCGCGAGGTGTTCCACGGATACCGCTTCCGCGCGCAGCAGAACACGCGCTACATCGAGGCCGACATGATGGAGGCCACCGTCACTCACGTGCTCGACACGCTGATCTCGCGCCTCGCCGGCGCCGACATCCAGAGCACCATTACGCCGGACGAAGGCCGCAACTGCCCCTGGCATTACAACAACGTCGCCGGGGTGAACGCGGCGCGACAGACACTCATGAGCGCCGACGGCCTCATGGAGCTGATAGCGCTCAGGACAGCCGGACCGTTGCGCGAGCGGGTCCGTGAGCTCCAAGAGCGCGCCGTGCTCTTCCTCGAGGAAATCGTCGCGAGCGGCGGCTACTACGCCGCCGTCGCCGCCGGGCACTTCGTCGACTCGGGACTCTTCCCGGAACGCAACGGCGATGGCATCGTCCGCGATCCGAGCGCGGGCGACGGCGCCGGTACCGTGATCCCGCGCGCTGCCGACTACGGTGCCCCCGTGTGTAGTCACTTCGGCGACAACGTGTACGCTCGGCCGGATGCCAAGGCCTGTGAGGCATACGGGGGCTGTACGCTGTGTGACCCGTCCAAGATTCAGTACATTGACGAGGTCGACCCCAGCGACAACGTCGACCAGCGTCTGGCGTTGCCGCTCGCCGAGCGTGCCGCGGGTGTCCTCCGCCCCGAGGTCGAGAAGCACGGTGACGGCATCGTCTGCGTGACCGTGTTCGTGCCCGCGAGCCCGCGCGTTGCCGAGGCGGCGGCACTCGAGATGGCCAGACGCATGGGGCTCCGGAACCCCGAGGTGATCAGCCGCCGACTCATGCATCCGGCGGAAGGCAGCGTCTTCGAGATCAAAGGGGTACTCGATGTGACGATCCGGATCGATGATCTGCCCCTCCCGGTGCGCGAGGATCCGCTCCCGGAAGCGGAGATCGAGGCGTGGGTGCGCGCCCGCGAGATTCACATCGTCGCGGCGACGGTCGGCGAGGACGAGCACTCGGTCGGACTGCACGAGATCCTCGACATCAAACACGGCGGCATCGAGAAATACGGATTCCATTGCCATGACCTCGGCACCTCGGTGCCGATCGAACGCCTGCTGGACGAGGCGGAGCGCCTCGGCGCCCGCGCGGTGCTGATCTCGACCATCGTGACGCACGCACAGGTCCACGAGGCCAGCATGCGCCGCCTCGACGCCCTGGCACGGCAGCGCGGTATGCGCCCGCGTCTCGTGCTGGTCGCCGGAGGGACGCAGGTGAACGCGGAGCTGGCGGCCGCGTGCGGTATGGACACCGGGTTCGGCCGCGGCACGACGGGCCGGGGCGTGGCCAGCTTTCTCGTCCGCGCGCTGCGGGCGATCGAGGACACATAGGGAATCGGCGCAATGACCCGCCCCTATCTCACGATCGACCTGGACAAGATCGAGCAGAACGCTCGCGTGATCGTCGACCTCTGCGCCCGCCATGGCATCGCGGTGACCGGCGTGACCAAGGGTGTGTGCGGGCATCCGGACGTCGCCAACGCCATGCTGCGCGGCGGGGTGTCCGCGATCGGGGAATCCCACATCGAGAACATTCGCCGCCTGAAGTCTGCCGGAGTCGAAACCCCCTACCTGCTGCTGCGGCTGCCGCCCCTGTCGGAGGTGGACCAGGTCGTGGAGGTCGCGGACGTGAGCTTGAACTCGGAGCTGGCGGTGCTCGCGGGACTCGCGCAGGCCGCGGAGCGCCGCGGCCGGGTCCACGACGTCATCGTGATGGTCGACCTCGGCGATCTGCGCGAGGGCGTCTGGCCGGGCGATCTCGTCCCCTTCGTGCGGGAGGCGCTTCGGCTCCGCGGCGTGCGCATCAGCGGTATCGGCACCAACCTCGCCTGCTTCGGCGCCGTTGCGCCCTCGGCCGAGAACATGAACCGACTGGTCGACCTGGCGGACGAGACCGAGCGGACCCTCGGGATCACGCTCGATTGCATCTCGGGCGCCAACTCGAGTGGCATCGAGCTGATCGCCTCGGGACGAATGCCGAAGCGGGTCAACCATGCACGGATCGGCGAGGCGATCCTCCTCGGCCGCGAGACCGTCCATCGCCACCCCTGGCCTGGCACCTTTCAGGATGCGTTTCAGCTGCACGCCGAGGTGCTGGAACTGCGGAAGAAGCCGTCGCTGCCGATCGGCGAGCGCTGCGAGGACGCCTTCGGCAAGTACCCCGCCTTCGCCGATCGGGGAGACGTCTGGAGGGCGCTTCTGGACATCGGACGCGAGGATGTGGACATTGACGGGCTCATCGCCGTCGACTCGCGCATCGCGATCCTGGGAGGGTCGAGCGACTACCTCGTCGTCGACGTCACCGCCGCCGGCCACCTCCACGTCGGCGACGAGATCGCGTTCTCACCGAAGTACGGAGCGCTGCTGGCGGCGATGACATCGGAGTATGTCGAGAAGCGCCCCCGGCGAGGGGGTTTCGCGAAGGCGGGATCCAACCCAGGGGGAGCATTGCATTGAACCACGTCGACCCCAGAGCGAGCCGCCTGACCCGCGTGTTCATTCATCTCGACCGGCTGAAGCGCAACCTGCGGCTGCTGCAGGAGCAGGTGGGCAAGCGGGCGCTGTGGCCAGTCATCAAGGCCGATGCGTACGGGCACGGCGCGCGGATCGTCGCCCGTCATCTGGTGCAGCTCGGCTATGACACGTTTGGTGTTGCCGACCTCGAGGAGGCGGTGGCATTGACCGACGCCGGCATCGAGGCGACCATCATGGTGCTGTCGGCGACGCTGCCGGAGCACAGTGAAGCGCTGGTCGCGTACGGGTGCGAGCCGGTGGTGTGCACGCTGGAGATGGCCGAGGCGCTGGCGCGCGCGGCCGACCGAGCGGGCAAGCGCGTCGCCGTGCACCTCAAGGTCGATACCGGCATGGGGCGGATCGGGATTCGCCCGGATCAGGTTCCGGCCTTTCTCGATCGTTGCCGCGATCTGCCAGCGCTGCGGGTGCGCGGCCTCATGAGCCACTTCCCGAGCGCCGACGAAGCGGACAAGCGCTTCTCACGGCAGCAGATCGAGCAGTTTGGCGCCGTCGTGAAGGCCTCCGCCGGCTACCCCATCGAGGTGCGCCACATGGCCAACAGCGCCGCGGTGTTCGATCTGCCTGAAGCGCACTTCGACGCGGTACGGCCCGGAATCGCCATCTACGGGCTGCGCCCGTCCGCCGAGATCCAGAATCGACGCGCACGCGACCTCGAGCCGGTGCTGGAGTGGAAGACGCGCATCACCTTCCTGAAGGAGGTTCCCGCCGGGTTCGGTCTGAGCTACGGACACGCCTTCCACACGCAGCGCCCGTCACTCATCGCCACGGTCCCCGTCGGTTACGCCGACGGTCTGCGCCGCACCCTCTCGAACAATCTGGAGGTGCTGGTGCGGGGTGTGCGCTGCCCGCAGGTCGGTCGCATCACCATGGACATGAGCCTCATCGACGTGACGGCACTGCGCGGCGAGGTCGCGCTCGGAGACGAGGTCGTCCTCATCGGGCGCCAGGGTACGGAGGATCTCACCGCCGACCAGATGGCGGCGAAGCTCGGCACCATCAACTACGAGGTCGTCAGCGCCATCTCCCACCGCGTGCCCCGCGTTGCGGTGGAAGGGACCTGACGGCCCTTGGCGGGTCAGCTTCGACAGGATTTCCTGAGTAGTCTCGGAAGCGGAATCCAGTGCGCGCCAACGGCTTGCACCGACAGCGTGATCTGAATGCCGGCGGACGCGGGCATGACGGAAGCGCGCATCGGAAATCGGTGCCCATCGGCGTTCAGCCGCGATTCCGTCTCATCCGATGAGATCGCCGGCCGCGAGATGTTTGAGAAACTCGCCAAGCGGGAAGACGCGCACCGGGGCGTCGTGCAAGGTCTCGCGGCCGAGGTACACACCGTATGACCGGCGGATGTGCTTCTGCTCATGCAGCTGCTTGAGGGCGGCGGCGTCGCCTGGCCGCCAGCGATTCGCCGCCTTGACCTCGATCCCGACTGCCGTGCTGGCACGAGTCCAGACAAAATCCACCTCTGATCCGGACGGCGTGCGCCAGTACGCGAGCTGTCCGCCGCAGGCGGAGCGGTTCATGAACGCCCGTAGCTCGTGCAGCACGTACGTCTCGAGCAGGTGCCCTCGTTCGCGGTCGTCGAGCGGTTCGCGCAGCCGCCCACCCAGGGCGCGCACCACGCCCGCATCGAAGAAGTAGAACTTCGGGTGTCCGACCTCCTTCACTTTGGCGCGCGGGCGCCAGGCCGGTAGCCAGCTGCCGATCAGCGTGTCGATGAGGATCTCGAAGTACCCCTGGACCGTCGGCCGCGCCACAGCGGCGTCGCGGGCAATCCCAGCGACGTTGGTGATCTGGGCGTTCACGGTCGCCGCGACTTCGAGGAATCGCGTGAAGGCATCGAGCTGCTTGACCAGCGCTTCCTGACGGATTTCCTGCGTGAGGTAGTTCTCGGCGTAAGCTTCGAGGAGATCGATGCGCGCCGCATCGCCACGGCGTTCCGACGCAACGGCCGGCAGGGTCCCGAAGCGGAGCACGTCCTCGACCGCGAAGTCTCCACCCATCTCCGCGGCCGTCAGCGGGAAGAACTTCCGGTTGATGACCCGGCCGGCGAGGAGGTTGACCTCACCGCGCTTGAGCTTCCGCGCGCTCGAGCCCGTGAGGGCGAAGCGGTACCGCGGCCCGTGCCTGGCGATCAGATCTTGCACCTCGTTGAGAAGGGAGGGCAGCTTCTGAACCTCGTCGACCACCACCCAGCGGCGCGCCGGAAGCGCCTCGACCTCCTGCGAGAAGCGACCCGGGTCCCGCAGCAGGCGGACCAGCTCGCGGTCGAGCAGGAGATTGACCCAGTAGGCGTCCGGCAAGACGGCACGCAGCCAGGTGGTCTTTCCGGTCCCGCGAGGGCCGAAGAGAAAGAACGACCGGTCGGGCAAGGCCAGCTCACGTGCATACATCGCCAGCAGAATAGCCGCAAAAATGCTGGCAGTCTATGCAGGGATCAGCCTCTGAGACTGGGCCGCAAGCCGAGTATGCCATTTCGCAATTGCGGTGAACCGAGATCACGGAGGAGGCGAACGCGCTCAGCGTCGCCGTGGCGCGCGCCCATCTTCGCTTTGCGGCTGGATCAGCTTGCGCCACAACGTGGTGCGACTGATGCCGAGCACGCGCGCCGCGTCGCGCTGGTTTCCGGCGCAGGCATCGAGCACGCGCCGGATGTGCGTCCGTTCGGCCTCGGCCAGCGCCATCAGGGGCGGCGGGGCCGGCTCGATGGTTCCCGCCGCGAAGAAATGCCGCGGAAAGTGCCGCACGTCGACGTCCCTTCCGGCCGAGAGCACGGCCCCGTGCTGGACGACGTTGCCGAGCTCACGGACGTTGCCCGGCCACGAATGGTTCAACAGCGCGCGCCGCGCCGCGGGGGTGAAGCGGCCGGTGCGGTGCCCCGCTTCTGCCAGGAACAACCCCGCCAGCGGCAGCAGGTCCTCGCGCCGCTCGCGCAGCGGCGGCACGGCGAGGGTGAACACCACCAGTCGATAGTACAGATCGCGGCGGAAGCGGCCCTCGACGGTGAGCGACCACAGATCCTGGTGCGTCGAGCACAGGATGCGCACGTCGGTGAAGAACGGGCGGGTGTCGCCCACCCGGCGCACCTCGCCGTTCTGCAGGACGCGCAGCAGCTTGGTCTGCAGCCCCAGCGGCATATCGCCGACCTCGTCGAGGAGGAGCGAGCCGCCCGTGGCCGCTTCGAACAGCCCCCTCTTGCTGGTGCTGGCGCCGGTGAACGCCCCGCGCACGTGGCCGAAGAGCTCCGACTCCAGCAGCTCGCTCGGCAGTGCGGCGACGTTGACCGTCAGGTACGGCTTCGCCGCGCGCCGGCTGTTCGCGTGCACGGCGCGCGCCACCACCTCCTTGCCCGCGCCGGTCTCGCCGCTGATCAGCACGGGCCCCTCGGTGGGGGCCACCAGCGCCGCGTCGTTGAGCAGCGTCCGCATCGCGCCGCTCTGCGCCACCACGCGTCCGCAGCTGCGGAACCCCGGCTGCCCGGGGCCCGACTGCCGGTACCGGCAGGTCTTGCAGAGCTGCGGGCCGTCGTCGAAGGGCGCCCCGCAGAACGGCATCAGCATCTGGTCCCTTCGCCCCATGAGTGAACGCGCTGTTACCAGATCGGGCGCAACCGGGGCAAGTTCCGCAACAGTTTTGCAACGGCGGACGCCGTGAACGCGCGCAACGGTGAAAACCGATGACGCCTTGATGAAGAAGTTGGTTTCACTGCGAAACCATGACCCGCCGCTCGCATCCACAGCGCCCCGTTGATCGTGACTTGTAAATCGCGAGACGGGGACAGTCCCGCCAGACGCACAAATAGGATGCAGCCGTCCTACGGCGCGGGCGTCACATAGAAGAGGAGATAGGGCTCCCGAAAGCCGATCTGGGCGAGATTGAAGAAGTCTCGGCCGAGCAGGTTGCGCCAAATATGGACCGTGCTGAATCCCACTTCAAGATCGAAGTGCCCGAGCTCAGGGTGCGAGAGCCGCACAGAATGGAGCACGGCGTCGATCGACATTCCGGCGGTCGAAGCGAATGGCAAGCGACGCCCTGCAAGCAAGTCCAACCCAATCAATCGCGCGAGCGTCCCGTCGAACAGGGAGCGTTGCGCCCCCGAGTCGAGGTGAACGATGGCATCAACCGCGCGAGCTGGCCGGCGAGGATTGGTGATCACGACCGGCAAGATCGGAAATGGCTCGCCCTCGCGGCTCTGTCGATACGGAAACTGATACGTGTACGCGACCGTTGGCACGTGTCAGAGGCCAAAGTGTGCAGTGGGTTCGGGGTCCGGCGGCTCCACGTAGAAAACGAATGGGACGGCGATGCCCTTGCGTCGCGCACTGCCAACCACGCGGGCCGCATTCTTTCCGTGCGCAACGATCTCATCGCCCTCCAACACCACCCACTGCCCGGCGAGACGGCGCAGCACTTGCGGGTGTGTTCGTATCCACTCGAACTCACTCTGCCGGTGCGTCGAGGTGATGGTCTCGCCGCGCTTCCGAACCGCTGCTGTCGCGCGCGCCATGCGTGCACTCCTCATCTCAAGAGGCATGGTTGCTTGCAGCCATTCGCGTTGTCAACCCGTCGGGAAGGAGCAGTTTCGCAACCGTTTAGGAACCATGGCCGCGGCGGACCCGCGCGCACCGCACCGTCCCGACCGACGAGTCGAGCCGAAATCGCGCTAAGGGGTCGATCAAGCAGCCGGGAGCCCTCGCTGGTTGAAGCCGGGGCTCCAAACCTCACAGCCGACTGGCGGGCGCTCGGGGATGTGTTGCGGTGATCCGCCTGGCGTTTGCGGTAGGTGGTGCTGGCGCGGCGCTCGATGGCCGTGACTTGCACGAAGCGGATGGCCGGATGAGGCTCGAGAAAATGCGATAGTACCCGACCGCTGGCGGTAGCTGCCTTCGGCCAGCTTGCGCGCGTCGCCGCCGAACGGGTCGTGCTCCATGTCCCTGAGCGCTGCCCAGATGCGGGCCGCGTCAAGCTCGGGGAAGCGGGCGAGCTCGGGGGCTCCAATTTCAAAGGACCCTTTCCGCTCACCCTGAGCTCCGTTGAGGGGTGCGTCGCATTTATCGAGAGTCTCGAAAGCCAGAATCAAGACCCGAGCCCCACCTCCGCACCTGGATACCGGCTTTCGCCGGCATCCCACCAACTGGACCTCTTGGCAAAGTCCCCTCCGCGAGAGGCAGCTGAGGGGATGAGATGTCGGACGGAACGTCTTTGGAATGACGGGCGCCCGAACCGGAGCACAATTGTGAAACCTGTGACGCGTCGGATGAAGAAGCTGGTTTCACTGTGAAACCATGACCCGCTGCTCGGATTCCCAGTGCCCAGTCCCCGAGCTGCGACTCCAGGCAAGAGCAACGCCGGTGGCTTGGCACGAAACTTCCTTCTTCAGGAGAAGCTCTTTCAGCATGGGTCACCGGGGGGCAAGTTGAACGCGGCGCGTGAAAAGCGACGACTCTCTTCACAGGGGCTGTGGGCCGGCATGCCCGCAAGGCGGCGGTTCCTTGAGAAGGCAGAGCTGAAGACGGTTCGAGCGGGAAGGCGGTCACAAGAGGAGGGGTCTCATGCGCCGGTCCAAGGCGGGGGACGACCTCGTCGCGAGGGGCGCGGCGGTTGCGCCGCTTCATCGACAATCAGTCAGATCGGAAAGGGAAGAAGATGACAAGGCTGTGCAAGG
>Ga0316626_10000749_pt1 | contig 13273 bp, 10 predicted proteins | sample OWC_Aug_T1_C1_D5_FD_207656 | JGI IMG/M metagenome (GOLD analysis project Ga0316626, IMG submission 207656) | Wetland soil microbial communities from Old Woman Creek delta, Ohio, United States - OWC_Aug_T1_C1_D5_A | ecosystem: Environmental > Terrestrial > Soil > Wetlands | place: USA: Ohio...
GTCAGGCGTGGGCCTCGGGTCGAGCCAGGCGGCGCCGCAGATCGAACACCTCGCGAGGGTCCACGTGCCTGGCGCACATGAAAAGACGTCGTCGACGAGTCCCTCGCGCCACGCGCCCGAGGGCGCACCCCCGCATGCGGGGCAGGACGCGACACGCTCGAGGTCTTCGGTGGGCCACGTGCCGGCCGGGGCCGGCATACGAGCGGCGGGTGACGTCATACTCGATCGTCCTGGACAGTATCGGCTCGCAACCCGGCCACGATATCTGAGAGTGTCCAGCCGTGCTGTTCCGCAGGCGCCGGGCGCCCGCAACGGCGTATCAAGGCTTTTCGGCTGGAACGTCCTGGGGCGGTTTCCTGCTCACCGGCTTCGGGGGCGCCGGCACCTCGGCGAAAGTCCTGAAATGGCACTCCATGGTGCCATGCGCGGGCTCGCGTACCACGATCGAGCTGAACCGGTCGACCGAGCCCCCGGAGTCGCTCACGAACCCGACGCTGGTGGCAGACCGCAGCCCGATGCACGGACCGAAAAACGTCGCCTTGTACCACTTGCGGTTCAACGCCTCGATGTAGAGCGCATCGTCGTCGTCCGCGCGCCAGTTGCGGATGCCCCCGTATTCCACGAAGTGGATCGCGGCCCGGCCCGGCGGCACCGTGGATTCGTTCGGTCCCGGTGCGGCCGGCTGCGCCGCGGCTCCGGACGAGAGCACGACGACGGCGATGAACGCCGGGAGCGTTCCGGGCGGGATGGTTGTGGCTGGCATCGGGAGGCACCTCCGACTGACCCTGTCTGTTTGAGTCGTCTGGTCGGCCGGCGGTTCATTCTGCAATCAGCCGACGCGCCGCGGGAGCCACACCGAGACCGCGAGGCCACCGTCCGGACGGTTCGCGAGACTGATCCTGCCGCCGTGCGCTTCGGCGATTTCGCGGCAGAGACTCAGGCCGAGTCCGGTGCCACTGCGTTTGGTCGAGTAAAACGGCAGCAGCGCATTGTTCAGGACGTGCTCGGACATGCCACAGCCGCGGTCGAGCACCTGCACGCGGGTCATGCGCCCGTCGTCCGCCACGGTGACCTCGACCGCGTCCGCCGGCGAACCCGACTCGTGGGCGTTCTTCAGGAGGTTGATCAGGACCTGTTGCACCTGGGCCGGATCGAAAAAGGCCGGACGCTCCGGCAGGGTCGCCGGTCCTCGAAACTCGACCGTCTGGCGCAGGGACGCGATGAACGGCTCCCACGGGACATCCTGCAGGTGCGGCGCCGGCAGCTTGGCGAACCGCGCGTAGCCGTCCAGGAAAGCCTTCAGGTGCGCGGCGCGTTCCTCGATCGTCGCGAAGATGCTGTCGAGCCGAGCCGGATCGGGATCCTGCGCGATCATCCGCCCTGAGTGGGCGAGTGACGAAATCGGCGCGAGGGAATTGTTGAGCTCGTGGCTGATGACGCGGATCACCTTCTTCCACGTCGTCACTTCCTGCCGCGTCAATTCCCGCGTAAGTCGCTTGAACAGGTACAGGCGGTGATCGCGCCCGTTCAGGACGAAGCGCCGCTGCGACAGGTGCAGCACTTCCTGCTCGCCGTCGGCGCCCTCGAGTGAAAACAACGTGTCGTGGCCCGCCCGGACCGCGTCCTGCAGCGAGGCGGGCGTCTCGCCCACGAGCGTCTCGAAGACGTGCCCTTCGAGCCGCGCCCCATTGCCGAACATCTGCCGCGCGACGGTATTCGAGTAGATCACGTGACCCGCGCCGCTCGTGAGCACCAACGCGAGGGGGGTACTCTGGATGACGGTATCGAGCAGCAATTCGCGCTGGAACAGGTCCTGTCGCTCGCGACGGAGAACGTCGCCCACCGCGTTGTAATTGCCCACCAGGTCGCCCAACTCGTCGCGCCTGTTGCTCGCGAGCGATACCGAGAAATCTCCGTCGCGCAGGCTGGTGAAGCCGTCGTTCAGCGCCCGCAGCAGCCGGCCCACCGGGCCCGCCCAGCGTCGAGCCACCCAGGTCGCGAGCGGCACGGCCACGGCCAGTGCCAGCACGGACGTGGTGGTCCAGTCGCCAGTGAGGCGGTGAAACACCAGGGCGAGCGCGAGCGACGCAGCGACGAGGCACACCGCCAGCAGGGCGAGCTGCCCTTCTATCGAGACGCGGATTCGCATCGCGGAATGCTGCGGCAAATCAAGCCTTGATGCCGTACTTTTCCATGCGCCGGTAGAGGGCCTGGCGGGAGAGACCCAGGTCGGCGGCGGCCCGCGCGACTACGCGACCGGAGCTTGCAAGGGCGGCCTCGACGGTGGCGCGGTCCGGCAGATCGCCGTCCTCGGGTGCCGCGGTCTCTGTTGCCGGGCGGGCGGCCGGAAGTCCGAGATCCGTCACGTCGATGCGCTCCGACCGCGCAAGCAACTTCGCGCGCTGGATGCAGTTGGCGAGTTCACGCACGTTGCCGGGCCAGGCGTGGGCGAGCAGCGCCTCCTCCGCGGCCGCCGTCAGGACGCGCCCCGGGCCCAGGAAGGCCCTCGCCAGGGGCAGGACGTCGTCCGACCGCTCGGCCAGTGCCGGCACGTGCAGCTCGATCACGTTGAGGCGGTAATAGAGGTCCTCGCGGAAGCGACCCGCGCGGATCAGCTGCTGCGGGTCGGCATTGGTCGCACTGATCACTCGCACCCGGACCCGACGTGTCTCGCTCGAGCCGAGTCGCTGGAACTCCCCGGTCTGCAGCACGCGCAGCAGCTTGATCTGCCCCTCCGCCGAAAGCGTGCCGAGTTCGTCCATGAACAGCGTGCCGCCGTCGGCGGCCTCGAACCGGCCGATGCGCGTCTTCTGCGCCCCGGTGTACGCGCCGGAGTCGGCCCCGAACAGTTCGGCCTCGAGCAGGTCGGCCGGAAGCGCGCCCACGTTCACCTTGACATACGGCCCGTCGCGCACCGACGAGTTGGCCTGGATGATGTCCGCGATCTTTTCCTTGCCCGCGCCGTTCGGGCCGGTGATCAACACCGGCACGTCGGCGTGCGCGACCCGGGTCGCGAGCGTCACGGCTTCGTGCATGGCGTCGCTCACGTAGACGATACCGCACAGGTCGAACTCGCAGGCCAGCCGCACGCGCGCGTCCCGCCTCGCATCCGTCAGCCGCTTCGCGGTACGCGTCGCGCTCCCGAGCGCGAGCAGGTTGCGTACCGTGACGACGAGCTTGGCATCGTCCCAGGGCTTTGCGAGGTAGTCCGCAGCACCCTGCTTCACGAGTTCGACGGCGGTCTCGAGGTGGGTCCAAGCCGTGAGCAGGATGATCGGCAAGTCCGGCTCGCGGCGGCGCAACTCGCCGAACAATGCGACGCCCTCTTCCCCCGAGGTCGTGTCGCGGGAAAAATTCATGTCCTGGATGACGAGATCGATGCCGCCCCGCGCGAGCCTCGCGAGCGCCGCCTGCGGGCTGTCCACGCTCTCGACCTCGATCCCTTGCAGGTCGAACAGGATTTCGAGCGCGGTGCAGACCGCGGCGTTGTCGTCGACCACGAGGATTCTGGGCATGGCGATTTTATACACCGTCGGCGCCCGCGGACGGGCATGCAAGTGCGCCGCCTCAGACGCTCCTCGTCGCCGTGGCAGGCTCGATGCCGGAGGCACGTCGCGCCGGCCCATACGCCGCCAGCTGCCCGACCACCCAGAGCACCACGACGCCCACCGGCAGGTAGCGCCAGTCGAGCTTCGGCAACTCGAAGGTGTTGACCAGCCACACCGACAGGCCGACCGCGAGCACGAGTCCCACCGCCGCCCCGGCGGTCGTGATGATCCAGCTCTCCAGCATGAAGTGGCGCACGACGTCGATCCTGCGGGCCCCGAGCGCGCGCCGCGTGCCGATCTGCTTGCGTCGCCGGTTCACGTTGAACGACATGAGGCCGAAGATGCCGAGGACCGTCACCGCCACGAGCAGTGCGCTCACCGTCAGGAGCGTGATCGTCATCGCCCGGTCGTTCTGGTATGCCTCGGCGCGGATCTCGCCGAACGACTGCACGCGTCGCACGATGCGCCGCGGATCGGCCTTCAACAGCACCGATTCCACGTCGCGCTGCACCGCCGCCCGCTCGCCCGGGCGCGTGCGGATCACGTAGAACAGCGCTTCGCCTCCGCTCAACACGATCGGTGTGAACGCCGTGTTGTCGAACGACGTGTCGTTGACGAAGTAGCCCTGCGCGCGCTCGACGATGCCGACGATGGTGACCGGCCTGGAGCTGGAGCTGTCGTAGATCGTGCTGCCGAGGGCATTGCCATCGGGAAACAACTGGTCGGCCAGCGCCTGGGTGACGACGACCGCCGCCGCGCTGGTCGAGCCGAACTCCGCGAAGTCCGCGACGGGAATGATTTCTTCCGGCCGGAACCAGCGGCCGGCCGCGAGTTCGAAGCCGAAGGCATCGAGCGCATGCTCGTCGGCCAGGACCAGCGACGTGGAAGCCACGTCCGGGTCGTCCGGCCGGGGCGTCTTCTGGAAACCCCAGCCGAAGCCACTGTTCGAGAACGGCACGGAGGCCGTTGCCGAGGCCGCAACGACGCCCGGCATGCCTTGCAGCGCGCGAAGATCGGCCGCGATCCCGGCACGGCCGGCGTCCCTGTCCTTGCGGTCGAGGGTCACGACCCGCACGGTCACGATGTTGTCTTCGTCGTAACCGCTGGGGCGGTCCATCTTTGCCAGCCGCTGCTGGACGATGAAGGCCGCATTGCACAGCACCGCGAGCGTGATGGCAATCTGCAGCGCCACCAGCATCGCTCCCGTCCTGTTGCGCATCAGTGCCGACAAAATCGGACGAATTTCCATGGTGTTACTCCTGCCGGGAGGTCGGCACGATCACTGTGTCTTGAGATACGTGGCGGGCTGGATGCGGCAGATGCGCCAGGCCGGGTAGAGCCCGGCGAGGAGTCCGGCCGCAACGGCGAGCCCGATCGCGATCGCCACGAGTTCGGTGTTGAGGTGCGCAACGCGCTCGTAGTCCACGTACAGGCGCTGCACGCCCATCAGGCCGAGCCAGGCCAGGGCCAGGCCGAGTACGCCGCCCAGCACGCCGAGCAGGCCGACCTCGGTCAAGTGCTGCTGGAAGACCCTGGCCCGGCTTGCGCCCAGGGCGCGTCGCACGCCGACGTCGCCGGAGCGACCGAGGAACTTCGCGAGCAGGAGTCCCACCGTATTGAGCAGGCACACCATCAGGAACATGAACGAGAGTCCCAGCAGCACGCTGTTGTCATCCCGCACGACCTCGTTCACGTCGAGCCACTCGTGGACGTTCGACAGCCGATTGTTGAGCGGCCGCTGGAATCGCCCGAGCTTCTTCTGCTCCTGGACGTACGCGTCCAGGAATGCGCGGTAGTCCTGGACCGCGGCCTCGTCCGGCAGTTCGACCCAGAACTGCGTGAAGGTGCACTCGGACGGGAAGATGCCTTCCGCGGACGGGGCCTGCCAGCAGTTCACGCTGCCGTTAATGCCCCAGTCCTGCTGATGGCGGTCGAGCAGCGAGAGTGGCACGAAGGCGTCGTCCGTGTCGGCAAACGCACCGGTATTCAGGTCGTAGAACCGTGGGGTCGGCTGCCACTCGTCGAGCACGCCAACGACGCGGAAGAACTCCGAGCCGATGCGCACGTCGCGGCCCACGCTGTCCTCGCCGCCGAACAGCTTCTCGTTGAGCGCGCGCGACAGGACGATGATCCTCGCGGCGTCCTGGTCGCTGCCGTGGTCCCAGCCGGATCCGTACAGGAATGGAACCTGGAACAGGTCGAAGAAGTCGGCGGTCGCCGCGCGCGCCGAGACGATCTCCGGGCGCACGTCTCCGGCACCGGGCACCTCCGCGACGAATCCGGTCCCCGCCATCGCGGTGCGCTTCAGTCCGGCGGGCGAGCGCTCGGCCAGGGCCAGCGCATCGCGCCAGGTGAGCTGGGTCGGCGGCTCGTTGGGCTCGTCATAGGGCCGATCCGGGCTCCAGCTGTCGAGCTGCACGGCGTACAGCACGTCGCTCTTCTCGGGAATCGGGTCGTTGGCCATCAGCGTGTACACCGACACCATCGTCATGCTGACGCCGATGCCGAGCGCGATCGCGACGATCATCAGCAGCGAAACGGCCGGCGTGCGCCGCAGCGAGAGCAGCGCGAGCCTCAGGTGGTAGGCAAACATTGCGGCCCTCCTCAGGCGCCCGCAGCGGCGGCGCGAACCTCGCGCACGCGAACGGCCGCCTCGAATTCGGTGAAGTCGGTGACCTGCCCGTCGAGCATGTGCACGTTGCGGTGCGCGCGCCGCGCCAGCTCCGGGTCGTGGGTCACCATGATGATCGTCGTGCCGCGGCCGTTGATCTCCTCCAGCAGTTCCATGACCTGCCGCGCCATGACCGAATCGAGGTTGCCCGTCGGCTCGTCGGCCAGCAGGAAGCGCGGGCTTCCGGCCAGGGCCCGCGCGATCGCGACGCGCTGCTGCTGGCCTCCGGACAGCTGCGATGGCAGGTGCCGGACGCGCGAGGCGAGACCCACCAGCTCGAGGGACTCGCGGATGCGTCGCTCCCGTTCGGCCGCCTTGAATCCGCGGTAGCGCAGGGGCACGTCCACGTTGTCGAACACGTTGAGGTCCGCGATGAGGTTGAAACCCTGGAAGATGAAGCCGATCTTCTCGTTGCGGATCCGCGAACGGGCATCGTCGCCGAGCCGGCTCACGTCCCCGCCGTCGAGCTCGTAGGTTCCCGCATCGAAGGCCTCGAGCAGGCCGGCGATATTGAGGAACGTGGTCTTGCCGGAGCCGGAGGGTCCGGTAACGGCGACGAACTCGCCCTCGTCCACGACGAGGTCGAAATCGCGCAATGCGCTGGTCTGCACCATGTCCGTGCGATAGACCTTGCTGACGCCCTTCATCTTCAACATGGCGGATGCTCCTGCTCGTGTCCGGTCAGTTTCTGATCAGTACGGTGTCGGCCCGGCCGAACGGCTCGAGGCTCGAGATGACGATCTGGTCGCCCTCTTTCAGGCCCTGGGCGATCTCGATCTTCGAGATGCTGGTCGCGCCGGTCACGATGGGCGTGCGGCGCGCTACTCCTCCGTCGACGCGATACGCAACGCGCCCGCCGCCGCTCTCGAAGAACGCCCCGCGGTCGACGACGAGGGCGTTGGCCTTCTCCTCGAGGACGATGCGGACGCTCACGCGCTGGTTCTGGCGCAGGTCGGCGGGCGCATCGTCGGCGAAGCGAACTCGCCCGACGACCTGGCCGTTACGCACTTCGGGAGAGATCGACTTGAGCGTGCCTGCGTACCTGGAGCTGCCATAGGTGATCTCGGCCGGCATCTCGATGGCGAGGTCGTCCGCATAGCCCTCCGGCACCGAGAGTTCGATCTCGAATACGGAGAGGTCGACGACGGTCAGCAACGGCTGGTTCGGGGAGACGGCCGCCCGCTGCTGGACCGCTACGCTGCCCACGATGCCATCCACCGGCGAGCGCACGGTGAGCTCGTCCACGCGACGCTCGAAATTCGCCACCACCCCACGCTGCCGCTCCACGTCGAGCTCGCTGGTACGCAACTCGAATGACAGTTTCTCCGCCTGCATCTGCGCATCCTGCACGGCGTGCTCATGGCGGACGCGTGCCTCCGCCAGCTGGTCCTCGCGGCGGTCGCGCTCCTGGCGACTCACGACCCCCTGCTCGAACGCGCTGCGGTACCGCTCGAGTTCACGCTGCGCGGCATTGAGCGTCACGAGCGCGAGGTCCACGGTCTGCCGATTGCTCGCGTTCTCCGCGCGGGTCTGGATGCGCTGCCGCTCGTGCGCGGCCTGCAGCGACAGCAGCGTTGACCGCTCGCGTTCGAATTCACTCAGCAGGTCCGGAGCGTCGATCACCGCGAGCGCCTGTCCCTTGCTCACCTTGTCGCCTGCGTTGACCCGGGTGGTCACGGTACCGGAGGTGGGCGCGTACAAGGTCGGCGACACGGCCGCGACGACCTGCCCCTGCACGGCGACGTCCGAAACGAAGCGGCCCCTGCTGACGGTTGCGTAGCGCAGCTGGCCGCCATCCACCGACAGGTCCGCGGCGGACCAGCGCGTCAGCGCGGGGCTCACGGCGGCCACGCACAGCGCGGCGGCCGCGAGGCCTCCGAGGACGAACTTCCGGCGCCGACGCCTGGCGGGTGTCGGGTCGATCGCCGCGTCTTGTGCCGAGGTGTCGCGGATCATGGCTGGGACTCCGGGTTCACACCCCGGTATTTGCAAGCTCCATGCCATCACGCAACTCGTTGATTTTGCTTACACCCCGCTCCGGCGGACGGGTGTCCGGTGTCCGCCGGATGTCCGGCTGTCCGCGTCAGCGGCGGCCGAATCTGGTCAGCAGCTCAAGTGTTCGGTCGGGGAAGTCGGTGAATACGCCGTCGACGTGCGCGACCGCAGCCAGCGGCGTCACTTCTACGGCGCCGTCTGTCCCCGGTCGCAACACCTGCCTCAGGTGCGGAGCGATCGCGTCCGCGTACCTGGCCACTGCGTCGAGTCCTGCAGGCGTGCGCAGCCAGTCGTTCTCGCCGATGAGCTGCACGAGCTTGCGATCCGAGCGGCGCAGGTATCCGTGTCGCGCCAGGATGCTGAGGATGCGCGACGACGGGTAGCGTCCCTGGGCGCGGTGCCAATGCGGGCTCTTCACTTCGATGTACACACCGGCCGTGCGATCAGTGGAGTCATTGAGGCCGCGGACGCGCGTCAGCGTTTCATCCAACGTCGGAATCACGAACGGCAGCCCGACTGGGGCGAGCCGGCCGGCGTACTCGGGTTGCCCCGTGGCGGGATCGCGACGTCGAATTTGAGGTAATCGGCTGCCAGCGCATGCCCGCAGGCGAACCCCTCCAGCGAGCTCTCCAGCAGAGCTTGATACGCAGCTCACGCAAGAATGGTCACCGTGCCTCCGGTCCCGTCCACGCGCACGCGAGTCCCGTTCTGCAGCCGGCTCAGGCTCTCCTTGACCGACATCACCGCCGGAATCTTCATCTCGCGTGCCGTCACGGCGCCGTGCGACAGTGGCCCGCCGCTTTCGGTCACTACCGCGACCGCACTGTAGAAGAGCGGCGTCCAGGTCGGGTTCGTGGTGCGTGCGACGATCACGGATCCGCGCGGGAACCGGCCAAAGTCCTCGCTGCTGAGCACCTGGAACACCTCGCCCTCGGCAATGCCGGCGCTACCAGGCAAACCTTTCAGCGTCTCGCCCGATGTCCGATTGGCTTCGGCGACACCCAGCACCCACTCGGGCTTGCGTGCACGGTCCCGCTCGTAGGCCGCCTTGGCTTCGCGGACCTGCGCGCCCAGCAGCCGCCAGCCCGCGGCATTGTCGTGCGCCAGGGCAGCGTCGATCTGAGCCGTGTGCGCGAAGAAGACGTCCATGGGTTCCGTCAACACGCCCCTGTCCACGAGGCGTCGCCCGAACTCCCGGAGACCACGGCGCATCGGCAGCGTGAGACGCGTGGTCTGGTAGTGCTCCAGATCGTCGAGACTGGTGTAGGTGCGCGTCATGCGCAGCACCTCGGCCAGCATGTAGTGCAGGTCGGCCGGGGCCTTCGCGTAGAGCTCGAACTCGGCGCGCTGCATCCTCACCCGCAGCTCGCGCTCCTTCTCCCGCGAGGACTGCTCGAGCGGCATCTGCAGGATCAGCTTCAGGTTGTCCAGCACCACCCAGGGCACCTCCACCCAGGTGGGCGCGTAAGCGTCGAAGTCGATTTCGCGATGACCGTGGTCGCGCAGGAACTTCCGCAGGCGATCTGCAAAGCTGGGGAATGCCCCGAGCGCCTCGCGCTCGACCAGGGCCCTGGAGGGCTCGCCCTGCAGCCGCTTCTCGAGTTCCGGTTGCTCACGGATCATCCTTGCCATCTCGTAGAGCTCGCGGTTGATGACACCCGTCTTGGTTTCGCAGAACGCGAGCAGGTCGTCGAACAGTCGTCGCGCCGCCTCGGGTCCGATGACGATCGTCAGCAGCGCATGCAGCACCTTGTGCAACGCGGACTGCGTGATGGATATGGCGATGTTGGGCAGGAAGTATCCCGCGCCCAGTTCGTTCACCTCGCGCACGAACTGCCATACGCCTGCGGCGTCGCGCTCCTCGAGCGGCGTCGCCTGCAGTTCGCCGATCCGCACCAGGTAGTTGTCCAGGTCGCGCGCCCAGATGACCGGCAGCTCCTGCACCCACTGGAACTCGCGGCGCAGTCGCGGCATCTCCTCCCGCAGCTGCCCGATGGAGCGGACCTTCAGCGGATCACGCTTGGCATAGATCTCGACGGCGTTCTGGTTGCCATAGATGTAATGGCCGTGCATGCCGAACCACTGCCCGCTGAACGGCGGGTAATGCATCAGGCGCAGCGAATAGTTGAGGGACTCGTGGAACCCCGCCTCGACGAAATCCCAGGTGAGCGGGGTGATCACGTTCGGGAATCGCTCGGCCGATTCGTCGCGCGTCCAGCGCGGAGGAATCGTCGTGATGGGCCGGGCCTGCAGCAGGTGGAGCCGTACGCCCGCGTACGCCCACTCGATGTCCTGGGGAAACTGGTAGTGAGTCTCGACCTTCCGCAGGAGCTCGCCGACCTCCCGTACCTGGGCGTCGGACAGGCAGGGCTGGCTGGCCTCGGGACCTGCCAGCTTCACTTCTGCAGTTCCTGTCGCGGCGCTCACGATCTTGCGGCTCTTGCGGGCCACGGCCACGCTGCGTACCGACAGGTCCGCCTTGGCCATGGTCCAGTGGTCCACTTCGCCCTCGCCGCTGACCACCGACTCACCGAGCCCATAGTTCGCGTCGATGATCATCGCGCCGATGTCGCCCGTCACGGGGTCGATGCTGAACCCGACCCCGGACACATCGCTCTGCACCATCTCCTGCACGACCACGGCCATCGCGGCGAGCAGGTGGTCGAGACCCTGCTGGTGGCGGTACGCAATCGCCCGGTCACCCCATAGGGACACGAAGCAGCTGCGCACGCGGTCCACGACCGCGTCGGCACCGACCACGTTCAGGTAGGTCTCGTGCTGGCCGGCGAAGGCCGCGCTGGCCAGGTCCTCCATGGTCGAGGACGAGCGCACCGAGACTGCGGGCGTCCCACCCATGCCTGCGTAACGGGCGCGAATTTCGTCCTGCAGGTTCGCGGGGAGCGACAATGCGACCAACCGCTGACGGATCGCGGCGCTGGCGTCGCGCATCCGGGCGGGGTCATCGAAGGGAAGGCTTTTCACGGCGCTTGCAAGCCAGTGCGCCTGGGATACGAACTCCACGTAGGCCTGGCCCGCAACCGTAAACCCTCGCGGCACCGGGAAGCCGGCCTGGGTCAGGATGGCGAGGTTCGTGCCCTTGCCGCCGCTGAACTCGAGACGGTCGGCACCGGGTTCGTCGAAGCGCAGTGTGTACGTCATGGTTCGGCTCCCCTGCCCTGCATGGACGCCGGCGTGAAGCGTCTCGCGACTTCAAGCACCACGGCGGCCAGGGCAAATCCAGCCACGAGGTCGATCAGGTAGTGGTAGCGGAGATAGACGGTCGATAGCCACAGCCCCACGCACGGGACCACGTAGGCGAAGAATCGCCAGCGTTTGTGGCGCAGGTCGAAGAACAGGCAGTAGGCCGAGACCGCGCAGTGCAGGCTCGGGAACACGTCGACGCCGTTGCTGCCGGCGCCGATTACGCGTGCATTGAGATCCGTGATCCAGCCACCGGTGAGTGGCACGGCGAACTGTCCGGCCAGGGATACCCACGGTCCCGCAGCCGGGACCAGCGAGTAGCCCAGGAACCCGATGCCATAGAGGGTGAACAGTCCGGCCCAGAAGCGCTGCGCCAGCGGCAGCGGCGCCAGGAAGTAATACAGCATGCTGAGCGCGAGGTACGGCAGGAACAGGAAGTAGCAGAAACTCATGACGTCGGTCAGCCACGGCCGCACGTACGGCTCGAGGGACACCGCCGGGGTGGTCCCGAGCAGCCAATCGTCGATGGCGAGCAGTTGGGCGTCGAGGCGCTCCGGGTGGACCGCCGGTATGGCGACGCGCATGTGCTGGAACAACGCGTTCATGGCCAACGGGTAGAACAGCAGGCGCATGCGCCAGCGCAGCAGGCTCGGCTCTCGGTGGCTCCAGCCGATGAGCGCCACATTGACGGCCAGTGCGGCCAGGTAGACGAGTGCCGGCGGCGCGGTCAGGCTCTGGGCAACGACGAGCCGTAGCCACATCACGAGCAGGAACACGCCGAAGACGTACTCGTGGATGAGCAGGCGGCGCTCAGGACGCGGCATGATCGAATTCCCTGAGGACGGCTGCGCGGAAAGCGAGCATGGGTGCACGGAGCCCAGGATGAGCGAGACCATTCAGCGTCGCGACACCAAGCTTCTTGTAGCGATACCAGGCGAGCGTGCCGACCAGGCTGAGAAGCGCGTAGCCGGCCAGCAGGCGCCACTCGGCAAGCACGCCCGCGACGACGCCGACCGCGATGAGCCAGATCACCAGTGCCGGCAGGCCGACCAGCAGCCGCCAGAGCGCGATGACGTTCCGGTCGTCGGGAAATCGCCACCCGGCCCAGCTTGCGGCCGCGAGTGGCAGTACGTTCAGGGCGGCCGCGGCTGCGACAAACGGCGTCAACAAGACGAGCAGCGCCGCATAGAGCGCGAGCGGTCCCATCGGCACCAGGGGCACGCCCTGGTGACGCAGCAGCCGGCGGCGTCCGACGCGGGCCTCGAGTTCGACGGCCGCGGCGCGCAACGACCCAGGAATGCCGCGCTCCAGCCGCTTCAGTGAACTGAAGTAACTGCGCTCGGTGGCCAGCGTGGACACATAGGCCACGCACTCCGACTGCGCCTGCTGCTCCGTCGACGCGAACTGGACGCCGACCCCCTCGAGGGCCTGCACGATCCGCTGGTGCAGCAGCGCGACCCGATCGTCTTCCGGGAGCCCAGCGTCGAGCCGAGTCTCAGCCGCCGGTCCGACGACGACCTCCACGCGGCTCCGAAATGCCCATGCCCGCTCGTAGTGAATGCCGAGGGGCACAATACTCAGCGGAACTCGACCGTCGAGTGCGGCCGCGGCAATCCGCGCCGCCCCACGGTGGAACGGCAAGTGCGCGGGACCCAGCGAACTCGTGCCCTCCGGCATGACGAACAGCTGCCCGCCGCCGGAAAGCAGTGCGAGGCACTCGGCCATCGCCCGCTCGTTGCGAGCCGGATCGCCCGCATCCTTGTCGCGGACGACCTCGATGCCAGTAAAGAACACACGCCCGGGCAACGAGCGTCGCAACTGCGTTGAAATCATGAAGACCGCTTGCGGGAGGACGGAC
>Ga0316626_10000750_pt1 | contig 13268 bp, 11 predicted proteins | sample OWC_Aug_T1_C1_D5_FD_207656 | JGI IMG/M metagenome (GOLD analysis project Ga0316626, IMG submission 207656) | Wetland soil microbial communities from Old Woman Creek delta, Ohio, United States - OWC_Aug_T1_C1_D5_A | ecosystem: Environmental > Terrestrial > Soil > Wetlands | place: USA: Ohio...
TCGTGCCGCCACTACATGACTTCCCCCTTTCCCAGGCTTAGCCTGGCGCTCCGGAGCTACGTCCCCTTCGCCGCCCCGCAGGCGACGGGCGTCGACACGGCACAGCACCAGGCCATCCCACACTATGCTTGAGCCAGGGCTCCGTCCCATGGCAGGATGATGTTAATGGCGCGGGCGCAGAAAGTCCGGCAGGTTGACTTTCTGCATCCCGACGGATGGCGCGAGGTGCAAGTCGTATGGCGATTGGCAGAGGGCGGATACAAGGTTCGGCTGTCGCTCCTGAACCGACGCGGCGAACGTCGCCTCGGGTACGATTGGCATCACGGCAAGGCGGCACACCGGCATTACCGCAGAGCCGAGTCTCCCTACTCCTTCACGACGGCCGAAGCACTGGTGGATGACTTCGCTCGGGACGTGGAGCGACTGAGAAGCGAGGAGGAAGCTTGAACCGCACGGTGGTCATTCGGATCGGCCCTGCTGAGGAACCTCGGCGGGAGTTGAAGGCAGATCTCGCAGCAATGATGGCGGGTGAACAGGTTCGCCGCCGACGCGAGATCTGGTTTCCGAGTCTCGAGCAGTTGGCTTCGGTCTTGACCAACAAGCGGTTGGAGCTGCTCCGGCTCATTCATCGGAGGCGACCGCAGTCGGTCATGCAACTGGCGCGCTTGGCGAAGCGCGGGGTGAGAGCAGTCGAATGCGATCTGCGAATCCTGGCGAGAGCCGGCCTGGTGAAGGTGATCGAGACTGGAACGACAAAGCGCCCGGTTGCCGGATACGATCGCATTCATCTTGCTGGTGACATTCCGATTGCTCGGGCCGCCGCGTAAACCGGAAAGGGAGGCACCCCGCACTGAATCCGCGCCTGCTGGCCTTCGAGGGAGGCAAAGGCTGCACAGCGCGGATACCCCGCTCGGATTGGCCGTTTGGCAGATTCTGTCACAACAGGGGCCGTCCCGTTTGGTCACCGACCGTGTCCGCATCACCGGTCTCTTTCTGAGCACGGACTATCCGCATGCGCCGGACTATCCGCTACTGCGTCCTCGACTCTCGCATGCCCGGCGTAAGGCGTGTCGGTCCTGGTGTCTGTTCGGGCGCTGCCGCGTTCTGGCCGTGCGCGCCGGCGACCCGACCGTCACTCGGGACGCACGCCGTCACACCCGGCGCACGTCGACGCAGGTGCCCTTGTCGACGTTATTCGGCTGATAGTACAGCGGCTGGTAGACGAGATGCCCGTAGTTGCCGACCATGCCCAGCGGCTTGAGCTGCGAGGCGAAGAGGGCGGCGGGGCTGTTGCCTTCCGCGAACATGAACGTCTCCCACGCGTGATACGTGTGCACCTGGCCCGGCTGCATCGCGGGAGTGACGAGTGCCTGGACCCGGTACCGGCCCACGTCGTTGAACACCTCCACCAGGTCGCCGTCGGAGATCCCGCGCGCCGCCGCATCAGCGGGGTTGACGTACAGGATGGGCTGGCCGCGTTGCAGGCGCAGCATCAGGGCGTTGTCGCGCCATTGTGAATGAATGCCCCAGCGGGTGTGCCCGCAGGTCATCCGGAGCGGGTAGTCGCCACCCATCTTCGGCGGGTCACGATGGACCGGCAGCTCCTCGCCAAACTCCAGGAACCACTCATGGTCGATGTAGAACTGCTGCCGCCCGGTGAGGGTCGGCCACGGGTGCTTCTTCTCCGTGAAGTCCGTCGCCGGCGTGAAAGGTTTTCCGACCTCGTAGTCTCCCGTCTTGCCGTAGGCGCGATTCGCGGCCGGGCCCGAGTTGGTCCAGTGGGCGATGCCTTTGCGCTCCAGCTCGTCGAGTGACACGCCGCTGAAACACGTCGAGTTGCGCATGATCTCCTCGACGAGGATGCGCCCGTCGACGTCGGCCGGCCACTTCCCGCCGGCGGTGAAGTCGTCATGGAGCCGGCGCAGATCACGGGTGATGCCGAGCAGCTCGTCGGCGTACGTCGTGACGCCCATCTCGGGGGCGAGCTCCTGTATTTTCTTGCTGAGCAGCGCAAAGATCGCCCACTCGTCGCGCGACTCGCCGACGGGGTTGACCGCCTTTCCCTTCAAGACGAAGTAGGGGATCTTGGTGTCGGTGAACTTGATCCCGAACGTCTCGTACCAGCTCGCCGCCGGCAGGATGTAATCCGACTGCGTTGCCGTCGAGTTCATCCGGAAGTCGATGGTGACCACGAGCTTCAGCTTGGGCCACAGGTGCTCGCGCACGATGTGGTTCATCCGCGCCCGGCGCAGCAGATTCGAGCCGCACTCGATGAGCGCGCGCGGGTCCCTGCCCGGGGGCGGCAACACCGGCATCCAGTAGCGTTCGATCGCCTCCATCACGTAGGCGTCGCCCGACTTGGGTCCGGGTGTCGGAATCCACCGGCTCTGCCATTCGCGCAGGCCGGCGTGCACGTAGAGCCAGGCGGCGGCGCTGCCCATCCGGCCCTTGCGCAACTTCGCCGCCAGTGGCGCCGACAGCTGGTCCAGGCCTTCCTGCGGGATGAGGCCGCCGGTCCAGAAGCCACCGCCCACCGTGCCCGTATTGCCGGTCAGCGCCGAGAGCAGGATGATGGCGCGCTCGAGAAGGTCGCCGTGGTACATCTTGGGCAGGCCCCAACCACTGTGGATGAGGGCCGGCTTGCGCGTCGCGTACTCGCGCGCGATGCGCTCGATGTACCGGGCGTCCAGGCCGGTGATGCGAGCGGCGACGTCAGGGCCGTGCTGGCGCAAGACGTCTTTGAGCCGCTCGAACACCGGGCGGACCGTGACCGTGTGTCCGTCGCGCAACCGCACCGTCCACGATCCTTCGAGGGCGGGATCGACACCGTTCAGCTGCAGCGTTTTCGCGTTGGACCCCATCGTGCCCGGCGGCTGGACGAGCTGGCCGCGGTTGAGGTCCCAGACGTAGAACACATCGTCGCGCCCGTCGGCCTCGACGTCGGAGGCGCGGAGAAACCTCCGCGTGTCGTCCCGGACGAGGAACGGCAGATCGGTCTGCTCCTTCATGTGGGCGACGTCGTGGAGCCCGTCGCGTACGATCACGCTCGCCATGGCCAGCGCCAGCGCCGGGTCGGTCCCGGGCTTCGGGTTGACCCAATAGTCGGCGTGAACGGCGCTCGGATTGTAGTCGGGGGAGATCGAGATGACCGTGGCTCCGTGGTAGCGGGCCTCCCACAGATGATGGCAGTCGGGGATGCGGGTCACCGCGGGGTTGTAGGTCCACAGCACCAGACACTTCGAGTACATCCGCGTGTCGCTGCCCCCGTCGAAGCCCTGACGGCCGGCGGTGATCATCGCGCCGTTGTGCGAGTCGCCGATCTCGCCCGTCACCTCCATGAACACGCCGTCAATGAGGTCGACGAAGCGGCTCTTCGCCGGACCACCCTTGTTGCACCCGACGGCTTGCGTCCCGGCAAAGCAGCAGATGGTATCGTGGCCGTCGTCACGGATGATCTCGATGAGTTTGGCGGCGATCTCGGTGAGCGCCTGATCCCACGAGATGCGCTCCCAGCGACCGGAGCCCCGCTCGCCTAGGCGCTTCAGCGGGTACTTGATGCGCGTGCGACCGTACATCTGGTGGCTGTGCGTGGCACCCTTCTGGCAACCCTGGGGGTTGAAGTCGGGCAGGCCGCGAATGCTCTGCGCGTAAGCGGCGGTCTGCTCCTCACGCCACACGATGCCGTCGCGCACGAAGACGTTCCAAGCGCATACGTTGTTGCAGTTGGTTTCATGGCTACTGTGGGCGATCGTGTCCCAGCGCCACTGCTGCCGGTACACGTCCTCCCACGTCCGATACTCCGGCACTCGAGGCAATGTCCCAGCCGTGTCGGCGCCAGTCCCGCCCTCCGCCGACGAGAAAGACAGCCCCTCGATCGACAACAGCAGCGTGGCCGCTCCGGCTGAAGCAAGGAACTGCCGACGAGTGAAGTGCCGCTCGTCAGGGTTCCTCATCTTGCCGTGCTCCTCATTCCCCGCCGTTGGCGTAGTACCGCCTTTCGGAAATACGGTGACGTTCCGTGGTTGTCTGATCCCCTCACCTGACCTCTCCCGGAGGGCCCGGAGGGAGAGGAACCAGATCGCTATACGTCACCGTAATTGCGAACAGGAGTACTTAGCTCCCCCAATCGGGTCGCGGGCGACGTTGCCATTTTTTCAACGTGCTGCCAATCTCCTTGTCCTGCCGGTTGGGTCTCTCAGGATGAGCGATGAGAGGGGGGACTTCTCCCGCTCGACGTGGGGCGCCGACTCGGGGCGAACGTTTGAAGCCGCTGAAACCGAAAGCAAAGCATGAGAACCCGCATCTGTGACCTCTTCGAGATCGAGTACCCGATCTTTGCGTTCACCCACTGCCGCGACGTGGTGGCGGCGGTGACCCGTGCTGGTGGCCTGGGTGTGCTGGGCGCGGTCGGTTACAGCGCCGAGCAGCTCGAAGTCGAGCTGAGCTGGATCGATGCGCACGTGGACGGCAAACCCTACGGCGTCGATTTCATCATGCCGGCCAGCGCCGCGGACGTGCCGACCGGCGATCCGCAGCAGATGTACGAACAGATCCGGGCGACGATTCCGGAACGGCACCGGCGTTTCGTCGAAGACCTGACCGCGCGGTTCGACCTGCCGCCGCTGCCAGAAGGCGAGCCCGAGTTCGGTGGCGTCCTAGGTTGGACGCCCGAGGTCGCCCGCCAGCAGGCCGAGATCGCTTTCGCGCACCCGATCAAGCTGATCGCGAACGCCTTGGGCTCACCACCGGCCGACATCATCGAGCGGGCGCACCAACAGGGGATCCGCGTGTCCGCCCTGGCCGGGAAGGTGCAGCACGCGGAACGGCACGTGGCGAACGGCGTCGACATCGTCATCGCCCAAGGCACCGAGGCCGGCGGCCACACCGGTGAGATCGCCACGATGGTGCTGGTGCCGGAGGTGGTCGATGCGGTGGGAACCAAGGCGCAGGTGCTCGCGGCCGGCGGGATCGCGAGCGGCCGGCAGATCACGGCGGCGCTGGCGTTGGGAGCCGACGGCGTGTGGACCGGATCGGTGTGGTTGACGACCGCCGAGAGTGACGCGTCACCCGAGGTGATGAACAGCTACCTGAAAGCCACGTCGAGCGATACCGTGCGCACCCGGTGGTTCAGCGGCAAGCCTGCGCGCATGCTACGCACCGCGTGGACCGACGCGTGGGAAGCGCAGGATTCGCCGGGGACGTTACCGATGCCGTTGCAGAACATTCTCGTTGCTCCGGCACTGAGTCGCTTCTTCCACGCCCACCAGGAGCACCTGATCTTCGCGCCGGTGGGGCAGGTGGTGGGCCGCCTCACGCAGGTGCGCCGGGTGCGTGACGTCATCCAGGAAATGGTGGACGAGTACCTGGCCACGGTGGAACGGCTCGGCGCCGGCCTCGCCGGCGTCGCTGACAAGAAGGCCTGAGCACCCTGCTCCCTTTCTCTGTTATGTCAAAGCTAACCCCCACCCCCTCCCTTTATCCCTCCCCCGTTGCCAGAATTGGCAACGGGGGAGGGACCGACGGAGGGGGCGATTGGAGATCACATGGTCGACGAACCAAGTCATCTGCTAGTGGACAAGACGGACGGAATCATGACGCTCACCATGAACCGCCCCGAAGCCAGTAACGCGTTGAGTCCGCAAATGCTCGTGAAGATGGCCGAGGCCTGGTATGAGTTCCGCGACACGCGTGAGCTGCGAGTGGCCATCCTCACCGGCGCCGGGGACAAGGACTTCTGCGCCGGCGGAGATCTGAAGCTCACCATGCCGCTGTTCACCGGCGCGCGGCAACCCGAAGATGAATGGGACCACAGGCTGGTCTCCAACTCCGTGCTCTTCACCGACGCCATCCTGCGCGGGTTTCAGCTCTACAAGCCGGTGATCGCCGCCGTGAATGGCAACGCGCTGGGTGGTGGGACGGAAATGACCAACGCCTGCGATCTGCGGGTGGCGGCCGAGCACGCCGCGTTCGGCACGCCGGAAGCCAAACGCGGACTGCTCCCCGGTGGCGGCTCCATCAGCCGCCTGCCCCGGCAGATCCCGTACGCCAAGGCCATGGAGATGCTCATGATCGGCGACGCGTTTTCCGCCCGGCAAGCGCTCGAGATGGGCCTGCTCAACTACGTCGTCGCGAAGGAGCAACTGATGGCGAAGGCGCGCGAGCTGGCCCACAGGCTGGCCGAGAACGGCCCGCTCGCCGTGCAGAAGATCAAGGAAGGCGTGATGCGCACCAGCGGCGTACCGCTGGAGCAGGCGCTGGAGATCGAGAACGAGGTGTCGGTCGCTGTCCTGATGTCGAAGGACGCCCGCGAGGGGCCACGTGCCTTCAAAGAGAAGCGCAAGCCCCGATTCACTGGGGAGTGAAGCTCTCGCGAGGCGCGCCTCGGACGACCCAGGCGTGTTTCCACTTCCTCTCCCGGAGGAGGAAATCGATAAAGAACATACACGGTGTTGAGACGGAGAATGGAAAACCTGAAACCGGGAATGGAAAACAGAAAACCGGCAGTTCTCGAAGGCGCGCATTCGCATTGGCCGGTTTTCGGTCTCCAGTTTCCCGTTTCCTGTTTTTCATTCCTCTTTCTTCGACCTTCCCCTCTGGTCACGGTGAAGGGAGACTCTACGATTGCATCCCCAGCCGGTCGCGCCAGGTGGTGGCGAGCGACGCCAGGCGCTGCAGGGCGGTAAGCTTCGCCTCGGTGGCCGCGGCCACGGCGCGGCGGACGTTCTCGCTGAGCGCGCCGACGGCGACGCGGCCGCGGCTGGTGACCTGTCTGAGCAGGCGCCGCGCGCGCAGCGCGAGCGCCCGACGGACGACGACGGTGACGACGAGCAGATACGCACCGAGCAGCAGGAGGGCGTTTACCAGGAAGTCGGTGCCGGTGTAATGCTCGGTGAGAAACCCCTGCGCGACTCGGTACACCACCCAGCCGCCAAGGCCGTACACGGGGAGATCCAGCGGCACGCGCAGGAATCGCAGCACGCTGCGTTGTGCGGCGGACGGCAGGTCACGCTCGACGAAGGTGGTCCAAGACTCCTCGACCGCGAGCGCCGTCTCGAGCCGCAGATCGTCGGCCAGAGGCAAGCCCAGGGCCTCGGGCTCCCCGGCGAGCCGCGCGGCGCGCACGCGCGCCGAGGAAAGCGCGTCGACGTACCAACTGGCAAACTCCATCCGCGCGGGCAGCAGGCCGTCGGCTTCGACGAGGCGTTGTCGCTGCAGCGCATCACGCATCCGATCCGCCGCGAGCGACCCGGTTGCGGCACCGGCGGCGATGAGCGGATGGCGGCGCGCGAGGAGTGCCCCGGCCCCGAGTCCGAGCCCACGCAGCCCGCTGGTGCGGAGCGCCCAGCCACCCGGCCCGTCCCAGCGCTTGGCTGCTTCGGCGAGCAGCAGCGCGCTCACGTCGGCCGCGCGGAGCTGCAACCGCGCCGCCACCTCCTCCCCGGCGCGTTGCGCGAGTTGGAGGAGGCCGGCACCGGTCTCCTTGGGCAGGGCGCGGAGGTCATCCTCGACCTCATCCCGCACCTGCCGAAACAGCTCCTCGAGGCGCGTCGCCGTGCCCAGGGCGTTGAGCCGCCGCACGCCGGCGATCGCGCTCTCGCGCACGAGGCGATGCAGCGCATCGCAGAACTCCGCCCAACCCAGCGTGTTCGGTTGCCGCTGGGCGGCGCGGGCGCTGAGGCTCAACACCGGCGCATCGGCCGCGTCCCAGCGCGTGGCCGCGAGCTGGCGCACCTGAGCCAGCAGCTCGGTGCGTGCCGCGTCGCTGAGCTCGTCGGCGCGGTTGAGGGCGAAGATCAGCCGGCGGCGACCGGCAAACGCGTCAACGAACGACACGGAAGCCAGCTCGATGACGGACTGCCGATGGAGCACGACGATCAGCGCGTCGCTGCGTTCGGCGACCGCGGTGACCGTGGCGCGGTGCTCGGTTGCGACACTGTTGAGATCGGGCGCATCGATCAGCACCTGGGTTGTCCACGGCCCCGCCGCGGCGCGCTCGTGACGCACCACCACCGGCGCGGGGGTCACCGTTCCCAGCAGGACGGCCAGGTCGGCGTCGGGCGGCGCGTACACCACCGGCTCGCGTGTGGTCGGCCGGTCGACGCCCTCGGTCGCGATCGGGCGGCCCACCAGCGCGTTGAGCAGCGCCGACTTGCCCGCCCCGGTGGCACCGATCAGCGTCACCACCGCTGCGCGCGGCAGACGTTCGAGTTGGCGGTCGAGGTCGCCGGTCAGGTGCTCGATCTCCTCGCGTCGCGACGCCACGGCGCGCAGATCGGCGACGCTGGAAACGTCACCCTGGAGCCCCTCACGCAGGCGGAGGAGCTCGCGATGGAGCCGTGCGCGCGCGTCGGCGTCGGTCATGTCAGCGCCTGGCTCCACGCGCGCAGCGCCGCTGCGGACCGCGTGTCTTCCTCCACCCGCGCCCGCAGCGCCGGCGCGCTCTGCGCCAGCGCGGCGTCGACCAGGATGGTGGCGAGCTGCCGTCCGCGTTGCTCGGTCCAGCGCTCCCGCGCCGCCGCCGTCAGGCCACTGCCGAGGAGATGGGTGTACTTTTCCATCAGGTAGGTGCCAACGGCACCGCCGCCAGCGGCGGCGATGTCGCTCCCGAGGCCGCCGGTCTTGACGATGACCGCCGTTGCCACCGCCAGCGGCGCCAGCGTGGCGACATCGGCGAGTGCCTGAATGTCGAAGTCGAAGCCGCGTTCCTCGACGGCGGACTCGATGAGCCGCTCGCACTCGTCGCGAAACGCCTCGTAATCGGGTGTGGCGGCGGCGAGCGCCTGCGCCGCGCGCGCCTGGGCCTCGGCCCGTTTGCCGGGCGCGAGGTCGGTATCGAGCCAGTCGGCAACCGCCGGACCGGCACTGGCGCGGGCGCGATGCCGACCTTCGGCGCCGAGATCGCGGACGATCTCCTCCCAGAAGCTCGGCCAGTACTGCGTCAACTGCTGGCGCTCGATTTCGGCGAGCGGCGGTCCGGGGTTGTTGCGGGTGGCGCCACCGAGGAGGAGCCGCGGCAGCGACTCGAGGCCGACGCGGACCTGCCGGAGGACGTACCGCCAACTGCGGCTGAGCGGGTTACTGCGCCGATCGAGCACCCGGCGGAACGCCTCGATGAAGGGCCCGCCCGGCATGGCTCCGGAGGCGATCTGCACCCCGGCGTGCTCGGCGCGCGCGGTGGCCGCCGCCAGCACGTCGCGCGCCGCCTGTGCGTCGGCGCTCAGGCCGGCGGCCAGGGCGTCGACGTCTCGGCGGAGATGGGTCAGCGACGCGGCAAACGCGCGCGTCTTGATCTCGTTGATCGCGTCGAGATGGAAGAGCACGTCCCGCAGACGCGCATCGCCCGGCGACGCGACGCCGGTCCACGCCGGCATGCCGGCGTCGCCGGCGAGCGCCAAACGGCGCGGCTCGAGCACCGCTGCCCCTTGCTGGATTGCGACGCAGTGCGGCGCCCAGAAGGCCGCCAGCGGTACGCTGCCGACGTCGTCCGCGAGCTTGGTCGCGTGCGCGCTGGCCACGGCGGTATCGATCGCTTCGTTGTAAACGAGCATCCAGGGGCGCCCATGATCGAGCCAGCCGTCGAGAAAGCGCACGACCTCGCGGTTCTGGTAGGTGTGTCGCGTCACGACCACCACGACGACGTCGGCCACCGCGAGCAGCGACTCGCTGGCGAGCCGGTTGTCGGTCAGGATGCTGTCGAAGTCGGGGGTGTCGATGAGCATCAACGTGGGTGGCAGGTGCGCCTCGGCGGCGACCAGTAGCTCCGCCGGATCGCGGCTCGGTTGCAACGCGGCACTGGCGGTCCGCTCGCCCGTGGGCAGTGGGCGGAGGCGAAACCGGGCGAGCGTCGGCTCTCGGGTCAGGCGCGTCAACAGGTCGGGATGCGCCGCGCCGATGAGCCGCCGGGTGGCGCCGCCGGTGGGGACCGACGGGCTGAGCGTGTAACCGACGAGCGCATTGAAGAGCGCGGACTTCCCCGCATTGTTGGGGCCGACGATGCCGGCGATGACGTACGGCGCTCCGTCGGCCGTCCGCGGTAGCAGATCGCGCTCGAGCCGGTCGAGCGCATGCGCGGCCGCGGAATGTGCGGTGCGAAGCGGCGACAAGAGCTCACTTCCCAGGCGCAGCACCGACGGAAGCTCCTCGCCCGCACGGAGTGTGGCTGCGGCGGCACCGCCCGGCATGCGGTCCTTTCCCTCCATCATTTTCTTTTCACATTTCGCCGACCGAGCCGATGGCAGGAGTTGGAATGGACGCCGTGACCCCGTTCGCCTTCGTCGACCTCAGCCCAGCTGCCGCTTGGCCTCTTCGGACATCATCGCCGGGTTCCGCGGTGGGTCCCACACCATCTCGACGTCGATCTGCGCCGACTCCGTCAGGTACTCGTACAACAGGCAGGCCCGTGTGGACATCGTCAGTGCAATGTGGACATCGGTGCCCACGACCTCGATGCCGTACCCCCGACCGAGATCGACGATGTTGCTGTCGATCTCCGGATCCACGACCTGCCGCCGAGCTTCCCGAACGCGTTGCTCCATCACCATGCGCGGCCGGAGTCAGATAGACGCTGAGGGACCGGTACTCGATCTGCGCGGCCTTGGCCAAACCGATGCCCCGGATCGTGTAATGGTTGTACGTTCCGCCATCGGCCATGAGCGCGTATGCGTGGTTGGTCACGCCGCCATTCACGTGCGGCTCCAGCCCGGCGCAGTCGAGCAGGGCATCGGTCATCTTCCCTGGGCCCGGCTGTCCGAGACCGCTGGGAGGATCCATCATGTTGCGATAGCCGGGCGCCCCGAAAGAGGGCGCGATCTCGAACAGTGACCAGCGCAGCTGCGGGCCGTCGAAGCCCGCGCCGTTGGTGAGATCGACGGTCTCGCCGAAGATGTCCGAGTACGACTCATTCATCGCGCCCGACTGGCCGAAGTAAATCAATCCGGCCGTAAACTGCGTCACCCCGTGGGTCCATTCATGGGCCACGATGTCGTCGGTGACGATGATGTTGGGAAAAGCTCGAGCTGCGGTGCACCGGGGGCGGCATCGGTGGCGGCGTACTGTTCGGCCACCAGCGCGCGCGCCGCCGCCACGGCGTCGGCCGCGCTCACCGTGGGGGTCACGTCAATGCCGGCGATATCGGTGACGGTTCTCGCATGGACGGCCGTGACCCCCGCGCCGCGCAGGTGCACCGTCAACTGGCCACCGCGAACGGGAACCCCGCGGTAAGTATGCTGCAGGCGTACATGCTCCATGCCGGCCACGTCTGGACCGTTGACTCCCAACACCGTGACCTCGCTGGCACCGGGCAGCCCCAAGGCCTGGCCGTACGACTGTAAGAATCTGCGAGCGCGATCCTCGGCGCGTGCCGACGCCGCAATGTCGAGGTTGATCGAATGTCCAGCTCCCACCGACAGGAAGCTTGGGGCGCCGGTCGTGCGCGAGATCCGGAGCTTGACCGGTCCTCCGGCCGCACGCTCCAGCGCGCCCGCTACCGTCCCGGCAGCCGGCGATAGCCCTCGTGCCCAGGAAGGCTCGGCACCGAACATCCAAACGAACAGCGACAGGAGAACTGCAACAGGTCGCATGGCCCCCCTTCTTGGTCGATGGAGTCAGCCTACTCCAGTGCGGAACGCAGAGACAAGGGGGTTTCCGAGAACGGGGGGACGCTGTGGTCGCAGTTACGATAGTGTCGTTTTGCGAGGCGGTCTGCGTCGATCACCCGGCTATGAACATGCCTGCGGTCCGCCGATCGGCCGCCGGAGGACTCCCGCGTGCGCCAGCGTGATGCTTGTGCTGCCCAGGCACACCCGATTATACGAGACGCGACGGTTCCGCCATCCGCACGAGGCCGGATGACGAAGCCGCCCGATTGATGCCGGCGCGCCCGACGGAGCGCAAGCTCTCGTGCTCGTCGGCCGAGGAAAGAGGAGACCCTGCGATGGATGTCTACGACCCGACTCCGGCGGATCGCTTCAGCTTCGGGCTGTGGACCGTCGGCAACCCCGGCGCCGACCCGTTCGGCGCGGCGGTGCGATCGGTCCAGGACCCGTGCACGCTGGTCCGTAAGCTCGCCGAGTGCGGCGCCTGGGGTGTGAACCTGCACGACAATGATCTGGTGCCCTTCGGAACCCCCGCGGCGGAACGCGACCGGATCGTGGCACGGTTCAAGGCCGCCCTCAGCGACAGCGGCATGGTCGTCCCGATGGCGACCACGAACCTGTTCCACCACCCGGTGTTCAAGGACGGCGCCTTCACGGCCAACGACGCACGCGTGCGCGCGTTCGCGTTGCGCAAGACCATGGACGCAATCGATCTGGGCGTCGAGTTGGGCGCGGCGATCTACGTCTTCTGGGGCGGCCGCGAGGGTACGGAGGCCGATGCCTGCCGCGATCCGCGCGATGCCATCCGGCGTATGCGCGACGCGATCGATTTCCTCTGCGGCTACGTCCGCGATCAGGGGTACCATCTGAAGTTCGCGCTCGAGGCCAAGCCGAACGAGCCGCGCGGCGACATCTACTTCCCGACCACCGGGCACATGCTGCACTTCATCAGCACGCTGGCGCATGCGGAGATGGTCGGTGTGAATCCGGAAGTGGCGCACGAAACGATGGCCGGCCTGCCGATGGTGCACGTCGTGGCGCAGGCGATGGAGGCGGGCAAGCTCTTCCACATCGATCTGAACGGGCAGAAGATCGGCCGCTACGACCAGGATCTGCGCTTCGGTTCGGAAGACGTGAAGGGCGCATTCCTGCTGGTGCGCCTGCTCGAAGGCACGGCCGGGGGGCCGCGCTATGACGGCCCGCGCCACTTCGACGCGCACGCCTATCGCACCGAGGACGACGCCGGCGTATGGGACTTCGCGCGCGGTTGCATGCGAACGTACAAAATCCTCAAGGCGCGAGCCGCCGCGTTCGACGCCGATGCGGAGGTGCGCGATCTGCTCGCGGCGACGGGGAACGCTGACATCGATCCGTTGCTGCGTGGCTACACGCGCGACAAGGCGGCGCGGGTGCGGGCGCTCGACATCGATCCCGAGGCGCTCGCCCGGCGCGGTCTGCGATATGAACGGCTCGATCAGATAATGATGGAGTACCTGCTCGGCGCGCGCGGGTGAGGTTGGAAGACGAATGGATGACGGCCTCTATCTCGGGTTCGACGTCGGCACGCAGGGGGCAAAGGGCCTGCTGTTCGACGCCGCGAGCCGGCGCGTCGTCGCCCGTGGCGCGTGCCGCTACGGGCTCATTCCGGGCCTACCGCCGGGTGCGGCGGAACAG
>Ga0316626_10000751_pt1 | contig 13261 bp, 8 predicted proteins | sample OWC_Aug_T1_C1_D5_FD_207656 | JGI IMG/M metagenome (GOLD analysis project Ga0316626, IMG submission 207656) | Wetland soil microbial communities from Old Woman Creek delta, Ohio, United States - OWC_Aug_T1_C1_D5_A | ecosystem: Environmental > Terrestrial > Soil > Wetlands | place: USA: Ohio...
CCTCCGCGACGGCACATCACACCGGGCAGTTTGGGCTCTCGACGAATGCCGCCGCCGGCGCGAACACCGCCATCGGTGTTGCGCTATCGAGCCCCAGCGCGGTTCTCATCGACCGCATCTGGGCATGCGTCGCCACGACGCCGTCTCCTTTCGCCCGCCGGATCCGCTCCTGGAGTTCCGCCGCTCAACCCATCATGGAGCTCTTCCTGACCTCCGGGCGTAAGGTGCAACTCCGGGTGCTGGATAACCCGATCGGCGACTTTTCCGTCAACGCCTGTCCCAGCTTCTCCAAGATCGAGGTCGAGTATCGCGCCGTGGCGTCCGGGGGTCTTGCTGCGCTCCGTGTCGACGGCGCGGGCGCCTCCAGCCCGCACTTTGCAGACAACCTGATCGACAGCACCGTGATTGGTCCAGATGACGGGGCGAACAGCCCGGTAGACGTCGTCTGGGACGATCATGGGATCGTTCTCGGTACGACCTTTCCGTCCGATGTCCGCATTCAGGGCATGCCGCCCACGAGTTTCATCAGCGCGAGCGCCTTCGATGATTGGACGGCGTTCGGGTGCGCGGGAAAAGTCGACTGCGTCCGCGAACAGCCGCCGGACGGAGGCGCGACGTTCCTCTTTTCGGACGCCGTCGGCGATCGACAATCGATCTGCCTCGAAGCGGCAAGCGCCCATGGGGTTTTCGGCAGCATTCTGTCCGTGAAAGACCTGGTCGTCGCCAAGGGCACCGCACCCTTGCCGACCATTGGCCTCTTCTTGCGGCTCAACGCGCCCGAGTGCGGTGGAATTTCGGGGTTCACTTCGGACGATTTCACCCCGGTTCTCCTCGGCGGCCAGTTCGCCGGGGCCGCACGGTACGATTCGACCAGCCCGGGCGGCGGCGCCTGGACGGAGGCACAGCTCAACCCCACGGCGCTCTTGATCCGGTTCATGAGCGGGGCCGGTCAGGCGCAGGTAACGCAGGTGCTACGTGAAGTCGCATTCGACCCTGCCGGATTACCGTCGCCAACGCCGACACGCACGCCAACGTCGACCAACACCCCCACGCCGACTCCTACGCGAACCCGCACGTCGACACCCACCCGCACTCCCACCTCGAGCGCAACGCCGTCGCTCACCGCTTCACGGACGCCGACGGCCACTCCAAGCGAGGCGCCCAGCGCGACCCCGATTCCCACGGCTACTGCCACGACGACGTTCACGCCGGCGCCCACCAACACACCGACACCGATGCCCCCCACACCAACCAAAACTGTGACGGGCACGGTCACGGCAACGATCACGCAAACGCCACTTCCAGAACCGACGACCTCCGCGACAGCCACGACAACAGGGGTTTCCAGTGCGACCCCGACCAACAGCCCAACACCCACGACCGTGATGTCGGTTTCGCCGTCGGCGTCCCCCACCGAGACCCCCGTAGGCTTCGTGACCGAAACACCAACGGAGACGCCGATCAGCGCCCCAACCGAAACCCCGTCGCCATCGGAAACCGCCACGCCCAGTCCGACGCCGACAGGTCCGACGGCAACGCCGACCGCGACCTTCCCTCGGCGCCTGGACTACATTCTGACGGCGGGCGACGCGACGAGCGATGAATTCATCTGCACCCAGGACCTGTCGAACTCTTTGGGCTTCAGCAGTGCAGACTCGTTCGATCTGGGGACGCTCGTCAATAGCGACCCCGCGTTTTTCCAGCGCCAGTACCTGGCCGTCTACGTGGTGCCGGGTTTGAGCGGCACCGACTATACCGACCTGATCCGGCTATCCGCACCGGGCGGCTTCATCGACCAGTTCGTGAGCCTCGGCGGCGTTGCCATTCTCAACGTGCACGGGCTCGCCAGCGCCGCGAACGTCGCCCCACGGGGCGTTGGATATCAGCGGACACCGTTCGGCACCAACCAGGAAACCGTCCAGGATGTCCTGCATCCGTACCTCACTGGCGACGGGTACGCCGGATCCCCCCTCGGGTCATCATCCTTCACGGGGTGGAACCCGACGGATCAGGGCTTCTTGACGGACCTACCGGCCGACGCGACGGTACTGTTGCAGAATCCGCAGGGCCAACCGACATGGGCCGAGTACAACCACGGCAACGGGCGGGTGATCGTAACGAGCCTCACGTACTGCACGCCAAGCGAGCGAGCGACCGGGAGCAACGCACTGGAAAACCTGCTCAAGTACGGGGTGTTCTTCAACGGCTTGGCGCAGACCCCGGGCCTGACCGTCACACCAACCGCGACGCCGACGCCGACTGCAACCGGCCCAACGCGGACCCCAACCTCCGCCCGCACCGCCACGTCGACCCGCACGCGGACGGCGACGCCCACGGCAACGGCTACGGTCAGTCCGACGCAAACGGACGCACTGCCCGCATGCCCGGGCGACTGCGACGACGACCAGATGGTGGCGATCAACGAGCTGATCACCGGCGTCAGCATCGCCATTGAGCGCCTTCCGCCGTCGCGCTGCCGCGCGTTCGATCGGAATCTCAACAATCAGGTGGAGATCAACGAACTGGTCGCGGGAGTGAACGCCGCGCTCAGCGGGTGCCCGTAACCCGCCGAAGGAGCGAGGCCGCCGGCAGTGCGGGAGAGGAGGTGTTTCGCAAGCGCTGCCTCTCTCCGCGGATCGAGGGACTTGTCGGCCGGGCTCTTCTAGCCAGACCTCGGTACTGCTCTCGGGTAACGCCCTCACCGCCGCCGTTCTGCCGGCTGTCGGGTTACCGGTTGCCGCTCGCGCGGCGGGCCAGCGCGCTCGGCATACTCGAGGAGATTGGTTTCCAGCTCGCGCACCTTGCGCAGGATCTCGTCGTGCAGCGCTTTCACTTCCTTCTTCGGCTCAGTCAGGCTGTAGTTGTCGTTGGAGAGCACCCGGTAGTTCGTCGTCTTCTTTTTATCCGTGGTTTTGGAGAGATCCGTGGTCTCGAAGGAGATCAGACTGTCACCGTCCGGCTTGTTGCGCAGAGTGAAGGAAGTGATGAGACGGATGTGTTCCGCCGCTTCCGGGGCGGGCGCCGGAGTAGGCTCGACGGGTCCGAGGTGTCGGATCACCGGTGGCGGTTGCTCGGCAGTGGCCGCGCCACCCATCACCACCATGCCGATCATGACGGCCAGCATCGTGCGCATGGGCCTTCTCCTCCAGGTCAGACAATCAATCCCGCGCCGCCGCGTCAGTCGCAGTGGTGACGGCAAGGCGCTGCAAGCGACGGTGTTCATCGGGGCCGGTGCCTCACCGGCATTTCAAGGCACTTCCACAATGACGGTCCCTTCATCACCCAGGTTGCCGCCTGAATCGCGGAGGCGCACCTTCAACGTGGTGCGCCCCTCCTGGAACTTGATTGCCTGACCCAGAAGGGAGCAGTACTGGGTCGTTGACACCGGCGACACAAAGTCGGGGACACGCAGTTTGCCGAGGGTACAGGCGTCATCGCTCGTCCTGTGATAGCTGAAACGGCAGGCCCAATCGTTCACGGTGTCAGTGGTTTCCTGCGAGTCGTCGAAAATCAGCGGGTCCTTGCCGGGCACCCCACCGGCGGGGGCATCTGGGTCGTCGATCGTCGGCCCCTTGTCACAAACCACCGACGTGGGATTCTCGCCGAGGGAGCGGTCCGCCAGAATCTCGAGGTTCGAGCGGGTGGATCCCGTCGCCGGGAACCGCTCGGTACCAAACTCGCTGAGGGGCCGGCGGCTGCTGCCCGGGCGACCCTCCACAACGACGATGAACCCGAAACCGGATCCGTTCGGGCGGCGATAAACGGGCACGCCATCCTCAAACTCGCTCGGCTGCGTCACCACGTTGTATGCCTCCGCGACGCCGAAGTAGGTGATCTGCGGCCCCGGCGGTAGGGGCTTCGGCGTGGACGAAGGCGTCCGCGTGAGCGTGGCCGTGCGCGTCGGGGTCGGCGTGCGGGTGCGGGTCGTCGTACGAGTCGGGGTCGGCGTACGCGTGACCGTGACCGTCGGCGTGCTCGTTCGCGTTCTCGTGATGGTTGCAGTTCGCGTGACCGTCGGCGTCTGCGTCGCGGTGCGCGTTTGAGTTGGTGTACGGGTCGCGCTTGGCGATGGGCTCTGGCTCCGGGTTCGTGTGGCCGTCGGGCTCCTCGTCGGCGATCGAGTGATGGTCGGGGTCTTGGTCCGCGTCGGCGGCGTCCCGCCAGTTGCGCTTGGCGTTGGAGTTCCAGTCGGCGTCGGGGAGGGAGACATCCCGGGCGTACGCGTATCCGGCGTCGTTGATGGCGTCACCGTCGGGGTGACCGTTGGCGTCGATGCCAGCACCACCAGCCGAACCAAGGCCACGAAGTCGGCAGCGCTGATCATCTCATCGACGTTGGCGTCGGCATTGGGGAGAGCGGGACACGCACCGTCCTCGCCCTCGGCAAACACGCGCGCCGTCAGCGCCGCCAGATCCTCTTCGTCGATGCGTTCGTCGCAGTTGGCGTCCCCATTCAAGGCAAGCGCCGCGCTGGGGCTGAGCACCGCCAACGTCACGGCAGCCCCGATCACATGATACGCAAATACCCTCAGGCAATCCGGCTTTTTCAACGTCGATACCACCCTGCCACGCCCAAACCTCGACTTCTTGGCGACGTGGGCACCTATCCCTATGAACTTTTGGCGGCAGCGTCAACGTTCGCACGGCGGCCGTGCGGCCTACGCCGCTGGCTGCTGCCGGTTATGCGCTGCCGTGAGCCACCGGGATGCGCAGGCTGACCGTCGTGCCCTCGCCCGGCTGGCTGGTCACCTGCGGAACGTACTCATCGCCGTAGAGCCTGAGGAGGCGGTCGCGCACGCTACGAAGGGCAACCCCATGCTCGAAGATCGCCGTTCCCTCGCCCACCCCGACGCCGGTATCGCACACCGCCAGCCGCAGGTCGCCGCGCTCCAGCCGCGCCTCGATCGTGACGCGGCCACCACCGGTCTTGCCCGAGAGGCCGCGGTTCACCGCGTTCTCCACCAGCGGCTGCAGGATCAACCCTGGCAGCAGCACCTGCCGCGCGCGGTCCTCCACTTTCTCCTCGACGACCAGGTCGTCGCCAAAACGGGCGCGCTCGATGTCCAGATAGGCCTCGGCGACACTCAGCTCATCGGCCAGAGACACGAACTGCGCCTGCCCGCGGGTCAGCATGTATCGAAAGATCTCGGCCAGCCGCTCCACACACAGCTCGGCCTTCACCGGATCGGTGGCAATCAACTGCGCGATCGTGTTCAAGCTATTGAAGAGAAAATGCGGGTTGATCTGTGCCCGTAACGCGGCGAGTTGGGCCGACGCCGCCAGCTCGCGCAGCTCCTGCTGCCGTCCCTGCATCACGAACATCCGCCACCAGTACTGATTGAAGCCAAGGACGCACAGCACAAGGGCCGGCAGTATGGGAATCAACGCGTAGATATACGGTGCGCGCTGCACGGTCTCCGCCGTGATGGCGATCGTCACCGGTCCGCCCTGATCAGGGTGAAAAATCGAGGCCGAGCCAAAGAGCAGCGCGTGGGCCTCGACGGTCAACAGCGACAACACGGCGAAGCAGGCCATGGTTACCAACGACTGGAGGGCCAAGCGCCGCGGGAGCGCATATGAGGAAACCCGCGGCAGCACCCATTGCCACAGACACATGGTCGCGGTGGCATAGACGAGACAGCTGGTCAGAACGAACACCGCCTCGCCCCAGGAATGGAACACCAAGAGATGGAGGGCTCCCAGGTGCAACCCAATGGCGAGGCCGCTGCCGTACACCAGGAGCAATTGGCTGTAGAGCGGCCGGCCTTCCCCCGTCGTTGATGGCGGTTCCCCGAACATCGATATCGGGTCTCCCATATACCTCTCGTCGGCCAGTTGCATCAGGTTCGGTACTATCGATTCCTTCATAGTACGGCGGCGAACAGTTTTTGGGAAGGACGAAACGTGAGGTAGCCGTGGAGTTCAACGTCCGTGCGCTGAATGCGTGCCGCGCCGGGAGCTTCGCCGTTGCCGGGGGGGAGGCTTCATTGACTGTCTTGAGCCATCTCGATAGACGATGCGCGCCTCCGCGTCGCGGCAGCGGTCGCCGGACCGGGATGGATGTTCACCGGAGACTTGCATGCCAATGCCACCGTGCCCGTCATGGCGCTCCAGGAAGATGCGGAGGCCCTCGCCCCTCCGCCGTGCTGGCCTTCACCGAGTGAACGCTTGCCGCAAAGAACCCGGAGCCGAAGGTTGAGCCCGAACGGTGGGACGGAATCGGATTCCGGTCCGCGTGGAGCGGTCCCCGGCGGATGGATCGGCACCGACGAGGCCGGCAAGGGCGACTACTTCGGCCCGCTGGTCGTGGCGGCGGTCTATGTCAACGACGCGACGGCATCCGAGCTCTCCGACGCAGGGGTTCGCGACAGCAAGCGGGTGTCGGACCGCCGCTCGGCGGAATTGGCCGCACGGATCCGGTCGCTCTGCCCGACCCGAGTCGTGGCCATTGGACCCGAGCGCTACAACGCCCTGTACGCGGAGATGAGAAACCTCAATCGCCTCCTCGCGTGGGCTCACGCGCGGGCGATCGAGAACCTGCTCGCGGACGTCGACTGCCAGCGCGTGATCTCGGATCAGTTTGCGGACGAGCGCGTTCTTCAGCGGGCCCTGATGGCCAAAGGCCGCGCGATACATCTGGTGCAACGGCCTCGCGCCGAAGAGGACGTCGCCGTTGCCGCCGCGTCGCTCGTCGCCCGCGCCGAGTTCCTCGCCCGGCTGCGCCAGCTCAGCACCGATGTCGGTGTCGAACTGGCCAAGGGTGCCGGGGATCCCGTGCTTCATGCCGGCGCCCTCCTCATCCGGCGTCACGGGACCGACGTGCTCGCCAAAGTCGCCAAGCTCCACTTCCGCACCACGCAGGTGCTCACGGCAGCGGAGCGGCAGTGATTCGCTGAGCAGAGTTCTCGACTTGTTCTCGTCGCCGTTGGGGCTGACGCGGGAACGCGTCCTTCGATACGCCCGAGGAACGGGCTACTCAGGATGCTCGGAAAGGACGCCGGGACCGGCGATTCGGTGCACCACCTCCGCGTCGAACCGCTCACCGCGAGCATGTTGCCGCCCTGGTCGCTATGGGATAGCTTCGCCGCGAAAGGAGCACGCCGCATGACCGAGCAGAAGCTCACCGACATCGTTGGCTGGCCGGTGATGCACCTGTTCTTCCGCATCAACCGCCGGCAGTGGCGCAAGTTGTCCGAGGACGCACGACGCGCCGGTGTGGAGGAGTTCTCCGGCTGGCTGCGGCAGACGTGCGCGGAGGAAGGGCTCCAGCTCGTGCCGATCGCCGGCATCGCGAAGTCGGATTTGGGCATCATGGCGGTGCACCCCGACCTCCAGCGGATTCAGCGTCTCGGGCAGGAGGTGGCATCGACCCTGCTGGGGACCTGCCTGCTTCCGGTCTACTCGTTCCTCTCCATGTCCGAGGTCAGCGACTACATGACGTCGCCCGGAGACTTCGCACGACAACTCATCGACGAGAAGGGAATCGATCCCGCCGCGCCGGAGTTTGCCAGCAGCGTGGCCGGCTTTCGCAAGCGCATGGCGGCCTATGCCGATGCGCGGGTTCACCCGCAGCTCCCGAAGGATCTCCCCGTCGTCTGCTTCTACCCCATGAGCAAAGCGCGTGGGGAATCGCACAATTGGTACACGCTCGATTTCGACCAACGCAAGAAGCTCATGATCGGGCACGGCGAGAGCGGGCGCCGTTTCGCCGGCCGTGTCCTTCAGCTGATCACCAGCTGTACCGGGCTCGACGACTGGGAATGGGGCGTGACCCTGTTCGCCCGCGATCTGAAAAGTGTCCGGGACGTCGTCTACGAAATGCGCTTTGACCCCGCCAGCGCCATGTACGGACTGTTTGGAGAGTTCTATCTCGGCCTGCGCTTCGCCCCGGACGACCTCGCTGAGGTGCTGCGACTTTGAAAGAAAGGCAAAGGTCAAAAGGCAACATGCAAAAGGCAAAGGTGATCCCGAGTTTTTCTTTCCGACTTTTGCCTTTTGCCTTTTGAGATTTGCCTTTTGCCTTGGTGTTCCCCTTCAACGATGCTGACTGCCAGTGATTTCAAACGTGGCCTGCGAATCGAGCTGGACGGTGACCCCTACCTGATTGTCGACGTCCACTTTCAGACCCCCTCGGCGCGCGGCGCGAGCACGCTGGTCAAGGCGAAGGTGCGCAATCTTCGCACCGGCAACGTCTTCGATCGGACCTTTCGCTCCGCCGACCGCGTGGCCGAGCCTCAGCTGGAGTTGCGCCCCGTGCAGTACCTCTATCGGGAGGGCGACAGGTTTCACTTCATGGATACGGGGAGTTACGAGCAGTTCAGTCTCGAAGAGGAGGAACTGGGAGACACCGCCGGCTACCTGCTCGACGGTCTGAGCGGTATCCGTTCGGTGGTGTTCAATGACCGAGTCATCAGCATCGAGCTGCCGCAGAGTGTCGTCCTTCGGATTCGCGAGACGGATCCGGCCATCAAGGGAGCGACCGCGCAGGCGCAAACCAAGCCGGCGACCCTCGAGACCGGTCTCGTCGTCCAGGTGCCGTCGTACCTGGAGACCGGGGACTCGGTGCAGGTGGACACGCGCGACGGGCGGTTCATCGCACGGGTGAAAGGATAGTCGAGGATCGACAGTTCAGAGTTGGCAGTTCCCGAGTTGAGGGCTCACCGCGCGTCTTGAAATCGGCTTCCTCTCTCGCTCTTGACTCTCGACTCTCAACTGTCGACTACGCGTGGCGGATGGGAGGAGTGGCATGAAGGTATCTGACCCCGAGAAGTTTTCCACCGTCAACCTGCGCGCGGCGGCGGAGGAACGCTACCTCGCCTACGCGCTCAGCGTCATCACCTCACGCGCGCTCCCGGACGTGCGCGACGGCCTCAAGCCGGTGCAGCGCCGTATTCTCTACGCCATGTACCAGAACCTTCGGCTGACTGCCGGCACGCGTCCGCGGAAATCGGCGGCCGTGGTGGGTGAGGTTCTTGGAAAGTACCACCCGCATGGCGACATTGCGGCGTACGAAGCGATGGTGCGGATGGCCCAGCCGTTCGCCCTGCGTTACCCGCTCGTGCACGGCGAGGGCAACTTCGGCTCGCTCGACGGCGACAGCCCCGCCGCCATGCGCTACACCGAGGCGCGCCTCACGGCGATCGCGGAAGAGCTGTTGCGCGACGTTCGTCACGACACGGTGGAGTTCCGCGACAACTACGACGCGACGCTGCGCGAGCCCGTCGTATTACCCGCCGCGATCCCCCAGCTGCTGATAAACGGCAGCACCGGCATCGCGGTGGGCATGGCCACGAACATTCCGCCGCACAACCTGAACGAGGTGGTGTCGGCGTTGCTGGCGCTCGTCGACAACCCCAGCCTCGAAACCAGAGACCTGTGCAAGCACATCAAGGGTCCGGACTTTCCCACCGGCGGGGAGTTGCTGAATACGCGTGCCGAGCTCCGCGCCATCTACGAAAGCGGTCAGGGCCCGATCCGGGTGCGCGGACAGTACCGCACGGATAGCGGCGGCCGGCGCCGCTGCGTGGTGATCACCTCGATTCCGTACACCGCCAACAAGGCCCGCATCGTCGAGGAGATCGCCGAGCATATCACCAGCCGACGACTGCCCCAGGCCACCGACGTGCGCGACGAGTCGACGGACGTCGTCCGGATCGTGGTCGAGATCAAGGCGGACGCCTCGCCCGAGTCGGTCATGGCCTACCTCTTCAAGCACACGGGTCTGCAGATCAACTTCAACGTCAACCTCACCGCGCTGGTACCCACCGCGACCGCCGGTGTCGGCCAGCCCGCCCGGCTCAATCTGAAAGAGCTGTGCCGTCACTTTCTCGATTTCCGGCTCGATATCGTGACCCGTCGCCTCGAACACGAGCTGCGCGAGCTGAATGCCCGCCTCCACATCCTGGCCGGCTTCCTCCAACTGTTCTCCGGTCTCGACCGCGCCATTCGCCTCATTCGCGAGTCGGCGTCGCGCGCGGAGGCGCAAAAGGGGCTGATGAAGGCGTTTCGTCTCGATGAGGCACAGGCCGATGCCATCCTGGAGACCCGCCTGTATCAGCTGGCGCGCCTCGAAATCGAAAAGATCCGCGAGGAGCAGCAGGAAAAGCAGCGGCGGGCGGCAGAGATCGAACGCCTCCTGAAAAGCCCGAAGGCGCGCTGGGGGATAGTCGCCAAGGAACTCAAGGAGGTCGGGGAGAAGTATGGCGATCCGCGGCGGACGGTCCTGAGCGCCGGAGCCGAGCTCGTCTACGACGCCACGGCCTACGTCGTCTACGAGGACACGACCATCGTCGTCACCCGCGACGGCTGGATGAAGCGCGTCGGCGAGATCAAGGACCCCAGCGCCACGCGCGTCCGCGAAGGTGATCAGGCCAAATGGATTCTCCGCGGCAACACCCGCGATTCGCTCGCCGTCTTCTCCAACTTCGGTTTCGTCTACGTGATGAAGGCGACCGCCGTGCCGGCGACGACTGGCTACGGGGAGCCGGTACAGTCACTGCTGAACTTCAAGGACGGAGAGCGCATCATCAACGCCGCGGTCATCAGCGGCCCGGAGGCGCCGCAGGCGCCGGAGACGCCGGCAGAGAGCCCGCAGCGCGAGCTCTTCGCGGGCGCGCCGAAACCGGCGGCGGAGAGCCCACCGGCCGGGCGCTGGCTGACGACCACCGCGGGAGGGATGGGGTTCTTCTGCCGGCCCGATCTGAGCGAGACCACGCGCAGTGGCCGGCGGATCGCGCGCACCAAGGAAGGCGACGAGGTCGTCGGTATCGCGCCGGCAGAGGGTGACACCATCACCGCGGCAACCAAAGCGGGCAAGGTGCTGGTGTTTCCCGCGCCGGAGCTGCCGGAGCTTGCGGGCGCCGGACGTGGCGTCATCCTCATGCGGCTGGACAAGGGGGATCGTCTCGTGGCGGCGATCTGCCATCCTCACGATGCGCCACCGGTGGCCATCGACGAGGATGGCGGCGAGCACCGCCTCCATCTGCCCGAACTCGCCCACCGCGCGCAGAAGGGCCGCAAGGCCATCAAACGGTTCAAGCTCGCCGAGTTGGTGGCGAAGCGGTGACGGTGGACACTCCGCGCCAATGCGGCACAGCGTCTGGCAGGTAAACCTGGAGTCTGGGACGCGAATGTGGCACTGTGTCGGCGCTGGCAGGAGGATGCGGAGGAGATGGGCATGGCGTCAGCGCGACCGGCGGCAGAGGACGTGGGTTCCGTCCGTCAGACTTGCACGGCGGCAGTCCGGCTGCTTGATGAGGGCTGAGCGCTCTCCGTTTGACTCATGACTCAGAAGTACACCGCCAAAGACATTACCGTTCTCGAAGGTCTCGAGCCGGTCCGCAAGCGGCCCGGCATGTACATCGGAGGCGTCGACAGCAGCGGACTGCATCATCTGATCTGGGAGCTGCTCGACAACTCGGTCGACGAGGCCATGAACGGCTACTGCGACAAGATCACGGTGACGCTGCACAAGAACCAGCAAACCGTGACCATCACCGACAACGGTCGGGGCATCCCCGTCGACCTGCATCCGAAATACAAGCGCTCCGCCCTCGAGCTGATCCTGACCACCTTGCACGCTGGAGGGAAATTCGAGAATCGCAACTACTTCCACGCCGGCGGCCTGCACGGCGTCGGCGCGTCGGTCGTCACCGCCCTCTCCTCCGCGCTCGTCGCGCGCGTGAAGCGCGACGGCCATCTCTGGGAGCAGTCGTTCGCGCGCGGCGTGAGCAGCTCGAAGCTCAAGAAGGTCGGCCCCGCGCGTGGCTCGGGAACCACGGTCACCTTCACCGCCGATCCGCAGATCTTTCCCAACCCGAACTTCAAACCGGCGGCCATCCGCGAGCGTCTGGAAGCCCGCTCCTTCCTTCATCGCGGGCTGACGCTGGTCTTTGAGAACGAAGCCGAAGGCACGACCGAGACCTTCCGTCATGATCGCGGCATCGCCGAGTATCTCGAGAAACTGGTCGCGGAGAGCGGCAAGCCTAACGTCGCCGACCCTTTCTACGTGGAACGGCGCGACGGCTTCGTCATCGAGTGCGCGCTGGCGTGGACGGAAGCCACGGATGAACGGGTCCTCTCCTTCGTCAACGGTATCCCCACCGGCGCCGGTGGCACGCACGAGAACGGCCTCAAGAACGGCATCACCAAGGCGGTGCGCAACTACATCAGTGTCCAGAACCTGACCCCGAAAGGCCTCACGCTGGCGGCCGAGGATGTGCGCGAAGGTCTCGTCGCGATCCTCAGCGTCTACGTGCAACAGCCGCAGTTCCAGGGTCAGACGAAGGACCGCCTGAACAATCCCGAAATCACGGCCCCGATCGACAACTTCATTCGCACCGGTCTGGAGAACTATCTCCTGCACAACCGCACGCAGGCCAACGCGATTGCCGAACGGGTCATTCTCGCGGGGCGCGCCCGCACGGCGTCGCGCGCCGCCGCGGAGAGCGTACAGCGGAAGACGGCCGTATCACACCGGCTCAACCTGCCCGGCAAGCTCGCCGACTGCAGCTCGACCGACCCCCGCATCAGCGAGCTGTTCATCGTCGAGGGTGACTCCGCCGGCGGCTCCGCCAAACAGGGCCGGGCGCGCGAGTTCCAGGCGATTCTGCCGCTACGCGGCAAGGTGCTCAACGCCGAGCAGGCGTCGCTGCAGAAGGTGCTCGGCAACAAGGAACTCAACGACATTGTCTCCGCCCTCGGGTGCGGCACCGGCAAGCATTTCGATCCGGGCAAGCTCCGCTATCACAAGGTCTGCCTGCTGATGGACGCCGACTCCGACGGTCACCACATCTGCACGCTGCTCCTCACCTTCTTCTTCCGTCACATGCGCGAGCTCATCGACACCGGTCACGTCTTCATTGCCCAGCCGCCGCTGTACAAGATCGAGATTGGCAAGGAGACCCGCTGGGCGTTGGACGACCAGGCGCGCGACCGCATCCTGGCCGCCGCCAACGGCAAGCAAGCCGTCGTGCAACGATTCAAAGGCCTCGGCGAGATGAACCCCGTCACGTTGAAGGAAACCACGCTCGACCCGGCCAAGCGTACCCTCCTCCGCATCGCCATCGACGACGAGCAAGGAACCGAAGCGTCGATTCAAACCTTGATGGGCAAAGACGTCGAGCCGCGCTTCAAGTTCATCATGGAGCGCGCACCCAAGGTCGAAGAGCTCGACGTCTAGCCCCGCTTGGTGCGAAAAGGATCAGCGTCACCATCGACCGAGAAAAACTCCGGCGCGAAAAGCAGCTAGCGTCGCGACTCGG
>Ga0316626_10000752_pt1 | contig 13256 bp, 9 predicted proteins | sample OWC_Aug_T1_C1_D5_FD_207656 | JGI IMG/M metagenome (GOLD analysis project Ga0316626, IMG submission 207656) | Wetland soil microbial communities from Old Woman Creek delta, Ohio, United States - OWC_Aug_T1_C1_D5_A | ecosystem: Environmental > Terrestrial > Soil > Wetlands | place: USA: Ohio...
GAACGGGAGCGCCCCGACCGATCTGGTCGCCAACCCGTCCGCGATCGTTTCGACCGTGGCGAGCTCGATGCGCCCGCCGGCGCGCAGGCTAGGGGCAAGCGACGACGCGCCCGCCGCCTGGACGGCAACAAGGCGCGCGCCGCAGCCGGCACCCCGCAGCGCCGACGCGATCCCCGCAAGCAGGCCGCCGCCCCCGACCGGCACCACCACCGTGTCGAAGTCGGCCAACTGATCGAGCAGCTCCAGTCCGAGCGTCCCCTGTCCAGCGATGATGTCCGGATCGTCGTACGCGTGAATGAACGTCGCCCCTCGCTCCTCGGCCAGCGTCGCTGCCTTTGCGAACGCTTCGGCATAGTCGCGCCCACACAACATCACGTCAGCGCCATAGCCGACGGTCGCGTCGACTTTGCTCAACGAGGCCGTCTCTGGCATCACGACGGTCACCGGCACGTTCAGCATGCGGGCCGCATACGCGACGCCCTGGGCGTGGTTTCCGGCCGACGCGGTGACGACGCCGCGGGCCCGCGGCGCCGCTCCGAGGAGCTGGATCTTGTTGAGTGCGCCCCGGACTTTGAACGCCCCCGTCTTCTGCAGGTTCTCGAGCTTCAGATAGATCTGCCGCCCGCACCGCGCGCTGAGAGTGGCACTGAGGTCGAGCGGCGTGGTCTTGACGATTCCGACCGCGCGTTCACGTGCCGACTGGATCTGCTCGACGGGGATGAGGGGCTGACTCATCGGAATCGTCGCAATCGACGGCTGGCCTGGTCAGCGGCACAAAAACCACGGGGAGAACGGCGCGCGTGGCGACTTTCCCGGCATCATCCTTCTCGACCAGCATGAGCTCCTGGCCGCGCCACTCGCTCCCGACTGGGATCACCATTCTGCCACCGTTCTTCAGTTGCTGAACCAGCGGCGGGGGAATGAATCGAGCCGCCGCCGTCACAATGATCCCATCGAATGGTGCGTGCTCTCTCCAGCCGTGGTACCCGTCACTGTGACGCACCTCCACGTTGCGGTACCCGAGACGCTCCAAGCGGCTTCTGCCCTCCTGTGCCAGCTCTTTGATGACCTCGATCGAGTACACGCGATTCACGAGCTGCGCCAGGACCGCGGCTTGGTAGCCCGAGCCCGTGCCGACCTCGAGAACGACGTGATCCCGGCTGGTCCGCAAGAGATCGGTCATCACGGCCACAATGAACGGCTGCGAGATCGTCTGACCGTGGCCAATCGGGAGCGGGATGTTTGCATAGGCGCAGGGCTCGACGTTTGGGGGCACGAACTCCTCCCGCGGCACTCTCGCTATCGCCTCCAGCACGCGCGTATCGATGCGCCACCTGCCGAACCAGCCTCCCAACGTCTCGGCTTCGGCCTCGATCTGGCGGACAAGACTCTCCCTTGCTGCTTTGTTCGCCGGCTTGGGATCCAGATTCGCCCGATCCTGCTCGCATTCCTCGGCCATCCGTTGTTTCAGCTCCGCAAACGTCCTGCCAGCCAGCTCCCACCTGAGCGCGCGGTACCGAAACGCCAGGCCCGGCCGCAAGTTCTCAGACCTGGGAAGCGCAGCAGGCAACGTTCTCAATCTCGCTGCCCCCGGCGCCCCTAGCCGGACTGAACCGCAGAGTTGCAGCGGAAGTAGTCCGATCATGGCGTCCGGGGAGCGCTTGGCCAGATGCTTGCTTTGTTTCTTCGCACCAGCCGTAGTCGCGGGCGCGAAGGAGAGCTGCACCAGAGAGCGGAACGCAGTCGCCATAGGCACACAGCCAGGAAAGCCCAGCGCGGAAGGACAGAAAGCTGACCGGGCAAGGCCTGAAGGGCGCGACAAATGGATCTGCATGTCCAGGCACGGAACGTCACCATCCGCCCGGAATGGTCCGATGTCATCAGCAGCCGGGTGGCGAGGCTTGCTGATCAGTTTCCTGAATTGATCCAGGCCGACGTGATTCTCAATCACACCCGATGCGAGGTTCCGAAGCCCGAAGATGTGAGAATCGTCGCCAGCGTCCCTGGGCAGACCCTGCGTGCCATCAGACGCGGTGCGGTCATGACGGTTACGCTGCGCAGCGCCCTCGATGCGCTGGAGCGCCAGCTCGCCGCCTATCGCACCGCCCGCCACCTGTTCACCAAGCTGCCCGCATTGCCGGCGGGCGACGCTGCGCTGGGGCGCAGATCGGAGAATCTTTGAGTCGACAGTTGATTCTACCCTTCGAGCTGTTCAGATGATCCCTCAACTGTCGGTTCTGAACTGCCGACTCGTGCATTGTTTCAGGTCAATGCTCATGGTCAGAGGACTTCGCCGCGGAAATCGGGGGCGCAGGAGAGGAGAGTGAGGAAAATCCTTCTCGCCTTCCTATTGTCGCTCATCACCACGGAGGCGGCCGAAGCGCGACGGGGAATTGTCGTGCCGATTCCGGTTCGGATCGTCGCATACATCGGCGAGTCGCTGGAGGGGGTGCGGCCCGAGTTCACCTGGACGGTGTCGTACGGTCGCCGCGATTACCAGCTCTACATCCTGAAGTTGACCGTCCTCAACGGGCGCGCGACTCCGCTAGATATCGACGCGGCGGTCGCACCGTACCAGCATAGGTTCCAGCTGGCCGGCGACAAGAAGGCACTGGAGAACTTCGCTGCCGTCCCCCCACGGCAACAGGTCGTCATCAGGGGCTACGTGCGCCTCCAGTCTGGCGCACGTTTTCTCATGCTCGATGCGGTCGAGCCCGGGGTGGTCCCAACCCCACAGCCAACGCGTTAGCAGGATGCTGACAAACGCCCCGGGCGCCCGTCGACAAGCCTGTCCTGAGCCGCGTCGAAGAAGAGCGCAGGGCGAGCGGAAAAGTACAGTGAAGCCGAGGCGGGGATTCGCTCATGCTGAAATTGGCGCTGTCCGGCAGGCTCAAGTCTGCCCACCGTTCGTTCGCGGGTTGCCTGACGGAAGCTCCCAGGATATGCGGTGTATATGAAATTGAGGAGCGCGTGACGGCATGAGTTCAGAGCCAGGCAGCTTGACCAAACCATGGGATAGCCGGCTCGCGTGCGTTCTCATTCGGCCGCTTACCCACACGCGGATCCACCCGAATCATCTGACGACGCTGTCGTTGGTCGCCGGTCTCGCGGCCGCGGCCCTGTACGGAACCGGCAACCGGAGCGCCGCCAACTGGGGCGGCGCGTTGTACGTCTTGACCAATCTCCTCGATCATGCAGACGGCGAGCTCGCACGGATGGCTGGAAAGACTTCGGTGTCTGGAGGTGTTTACGACCGCATCGCCGACCTGGTGGTTCGCGCGTCGTTGTTCATGGGCATGGGCCTCGCCCTGCGCCACGGGCCGTTGGGAAACTCGGCCGTGTTGTTCGGCCTGGCCGCGGCGGCCGCGTTCGTCGCGATCTTTGCGCTGCGCACCGAGCTGGACCGGCTCGGCGTGCCCGGGGCCCTGGATCAACCGAGCGGCGCAGGATTCGACCTGGGCGACGTCTTGTACCTGATCGCGCCCCTCACCTGGGTGGGCGCCCTCGAACCGTTCCTGGTTGCCGCTGGGGTGGGCGCACCGATCTTCGGCCTGTGGACCGCGATGCACCGCCCTGCCGAACCGGCTCCCACGCACCCGCCCGCCGGGTCGTGAGCGGAGCCCGCCGAGGAAGCCCTGCTGCAACCGGTTCGCGACACGGACATGATGGAGCGCACCACCGTGGCGGCGACGGCCGCACCGTCGCTACCCGCCAAGCCGCTGGCGTCTCTCGCCTATGTGGGTCTGGCGGTCGGGGTGGCGCTGTTCACCGCCGTCATTGCCTACCAGGGGTTTCGCGAGGTAGCGGCGGCGTTGACGGTGGCCGGGTCGGGTCTGCTGGTGGTGGCACTCTTCCATCTGGCGCCGCTGCTGACCAACGCTCTCGGGTGGCGCTGGCTGTTCGGCGAGAGCGAGCGGCTGCCGGTGCGAACGCTCGTGTGGGCCAGATGGATCGCCGAGTCCGTCAACGGCCTCCTGCCCGTGATGCAGGTTGGCGGCAACCTCGTCCGAGCTCAAATGATCGCCCGCTGTGGTGTGGCCGGCACGGCCGCGGGAGCCAGCGTGGTCGTCGATATCACGCTCAACATCCTCTCGCAGGTACTGTTCACGTTCTTGGGACTTTGCCTTCTGCTCGTTCACCTGGGGGCCGGAGAGTTCGTGGGACCCGTCGTCGTTGGGATGATGCTGATGGTCGGGATGGTCACGAGCTTCTACTTGGTCCAAAGGCGAGGCCTTTTCGGTGCGATGGCGGGGTTGCTCGACCGGATCACGCAGCGGCTGGATTGGCGGTCGCTGGCCTCAGAAGCGGCGACGCTGGATGCCTCGGTGCATCGTCTGTACGGTGACCGCCGGGCGATCGCGATGGGCACGTTTTGGCACCTGCTGAGCTGGATCCTCGGGGCGGGCGAGGTCTGGCTGGCGCTGTACTTTCTCGGTCATCCGGTGAGTCTGACGACCGCCGTGTTGTGGGAGAGCCTCGGGCAGGCGTTGCGCACCGCGGCCTTCGCGGTGCCCGGGGCGCTCGGGGTGCAGGAAGGCGGATTCGTGGTGCTCGGCAGTTGGTTTGGTATTCCGCCGCCGGTGGCACTGGCGCTGTCGCTGGCCAAGCGGGTGCGGGAACTCCTGTTGGGCGTCCCGGGGTTGGTGGCGTGGCAGGTGCAGGGAGCCGCGACCCTGCTGACGGCGGGCGCGGGAGCGCGTGTTGGGGAGGGCGAGTGATGGAGATGGTTGGACTTCGGGAGCGGGCTCTTCGCGAGATCATCCGGCACGGGGGGCGGATCGTTGAGGGTCCGGGCCGGCGCTTCATCCCACTCGAAGAGGCCCGCCTGCTCGCCGCGGCCCGTCGCCGCACCCGGTTGAGCGACTTCGGCGACCCCTCCTTTCATGAGCCGCTGCGACGCTTGGTGCGTTCCTTCGAGATCGACGCACGGCTGAGCTTCATGGGACGTCTGGCGGCGCGCGAAGATCTGACCCGGCTGCTGACGAACCGGCTCAAGATGGAGCGGGACCGCCAGTGGCACCCTGAGATCACGGCTGAGGAGATCCGACGGCCGCTGTTTATCACCGGCCTGCCGCGCAGTGGCACAACGCTCCTGCACGGGTTGATGGCGCAGGATCCCGCGAACCGGTCGCCGCTCAACTGGGAGATGCTGTATCCCTCGCCGCCTCCGGAGCGCAGCCGCTATGAAACCGATCCGCGTATCGAGTTGGCCGAACGGCAGCTCCGCTGGTTCCACCGTCTGGTCCCCGATTTCCGCAAGATCCATCCGGTCGGGGCCCGACTGCCCGAGGAGTGCCTGATCATCACGAGCTACTCCTTCCTGAGCTTCCAGTTCCAGACGACGCACGACGTGGCCTCGTATCAGGCCTGGCTGGAGAGCCAGGACCTCCGCCCCGCGTACCGCTTCCACCGGCAGTTCCTCCAGCACCTCCAGTGGCACTGTCCGGCGGAGCGCTGGGTGCTCAAGGCGCCGGCCCACCTGTTCGGGCTCGGCGCGCTCTTCGCGGTCTATCCGGATGCCGGGGTCATCCTGACGCACCGCGATCCCCTGGAGGTCGTGGCCTCGGTGGCCAGCCTGCACACGGTGCTGCGGAGCACCTTCAGCGACGCCGTGGACCCGATCGCCGTCGGCGCGGAGGTCACCCGGCGATGGGCGGCAGGCATCACCCGCGCGCTCCACGCCCGCGACGAAGGCGGCGTGCCGGCCGACCGCTTCCTCGACATCCGTTACACTGATCTCGTCCGCGATCCGCTGGGAATGGTCCGACGCATCTATCGCCATTTCGGTCTCCCGCTTACGCCGGCGGCGGAAGACCGCATGCGTCGGTTTCTAGCGGAGAACCCGAAGGACAAGCACGGGCGCCACGTGTACTCGCTGGCGCAGTTCGGCCTCGATGCCGACGTAGAACGCGAGCGCTATCAGGTCTATCGCGACCGCTTCGGTCTGTAGAAGCGGTAGCCGACCGCCCATGAAGCTGCTCCATCTCGTCGTCAAGGACCTGCGGCTGATCTGGCGCGACCGCGGGGCCGTGGTCTCGATGCTGATCCTGCCGCTCGTCGTCATCGCGATGGTGGCAAAGATCGAAGGGGGGGGCGGGATCCTGTTGGCCGTCGTGAACGAGGATCGCGGTCCGGTGGCGGATTCCCTGCTCGGCGTGTTTCGCGAACACCTTTCCGTACGCGAGATGGATCGAGCGGCCGCGGAACGGCTCGTCGCCGTCGACAACACCGCGGCGGCGGCGTTGGTCTTGCCCAAGGGCATGAGCGAGCGGTTCCGCGCCGAAGAGGCGACGACGCTCGATCTCTTGACCGACGCGGCCCAGTGGCGGGAGCTGCACGCAGTACGGGTCATCTTCATGCTGGCGGCACGCGAAGCCTCATCCACCGATGATCCCTTCGGCCAGAAGCTGCTGAGCATCGAGGAGCGCAGCCTGACCACCCGGCAACTGAGCATCCCGGCCCTCGCGCAACGCATCCCGGGGCTGACCGTGATGTTCGTTCTCCTCAACATGGTCTTCAGCGTCGCATTCGGCCTCGAGGAAGAGCAGGCGCTGGGGACCCGCGACCGCCTGGCGGCGGCGCCGGTGTCCGCCGCCACCGTCCTCGGTGGCAAGATGCTCGCCCGGGTACTGATTGGCACCGCGCAGTTGTTCCTCCTCCTCGCCGTCGGACACATACTGTACGGCCTGGCGCTGGGCGACTCGAAGGTCGCCCTGCTGCTGGTCGCCGTGTGTGGCGTGGCGTCCATGGCCTGCTTTGCGCTGGTCGTCGCCACGGCGTCGCACAGCCGAGAGCAGATCATTCCCCTCGGACTGGCCACCGCCTTCACCCTGGCGGCCGTAGGCGGCTGCTGGTGGCCGTTCTTCAAGCAGCCGCCGTGGCTGCAGTTCATTGGCCGCGGGATGATGACGACGTGGTCGATGCTCGCCATGCACGACGTGATGCTGCGCAATCGGGGCGTGCTGGACGTGGCGCCGAAGCTGCTGGTCCTGATCGCTCAGGGCCTGCTCTGGCTGGCCATTGCGCTTGGTGTGATGCGCTACTCCGAAGCAGGCGCCCTGCCCCGCCGCCGAGGGAATTCCAACACGACACCGTGAGAGCACTCGCAGCCGACGGACGGCCGCTGCGCGCTGGTATGTCACTGGCACGGCGGGTTCGCGAGCTTCCGCTCGCTGCACTGGGCCTTGCGGTCTGGCAGGTGCACAGTGCGGGCACGCTGCTCGTCTCCGCTTGGCGCGACAGCTGAAGAGGTATGGATCGATGACGATCGCGCAGCTCTCGCTCCAGGCCTTTCGCAAGATCATCCGTTACGCCGGCCGCCTTATGACCCGTCCTGGGGGCCGGTTTGTGTCGCTCGACGAAGGCAGTCTTCTTGCCGCGGCCCGCCGACGGGCCCCCGACGGCGAGTTCGACGACATGCGGTTCCTGGAACCGCTGCGTCAGCTGCTGCGGTCCCTTGAACGCGACGCACGCTTGAACTTTTTGGGACGGGTCGCCGCTCGCGCGGACATCATCCGGTTGCTCACGAACCGCCTGCTCCTCGCCCACGATCGCCGCACACACCCGGAGATCGCCGCCGGGGAGATTCGGCAACCGCTCTTCATCACCGGTCTCCCGCGCAGCGGCACCACCTTCCTGCACGGTCTGCTGGCGCAGGATCCAGCGCACCGGGTGCCGCTGACATGGGAGACGATGTACCCGTCGCCACCGAACGGCGCGATCCGTGCTGACGAGGAACACATTCAGAAGGCGGCCCGGCAGCTCGCCTGGTTGCACCGGTTGGCACCCGACTTCCAAAAGATCCATCCGGTGGGGGCCACTCTTCCGGAAGAGTGTCTCATCATCATGAGCCACTCGTTTCTCAGCGTGCAATTTTCCTCGATGTTCTTCGTACCCTCCTACCAGACCTGGCTCGACCAGCAGGAGCTCTGCCCAGCCTACGAGATCCACCGGCAGTTTCTGCAGCAGCTCCAGTATCGCCACTCCGGCACGCGCTGGGTGCTCAAAGCCCCGGCGCACCTGGCCGGATTGCCCGCGCTGTTTGCCGTCTATCCGGACGCCCGTGTGATCCTCACGCACCGCAACCCGATCGAGGTCGTCGGCTCCTTGGCCAGCTTGCACGCCACGCTGCGCGGCGTGTTCAGCGACACGGTCGACGCGCCGAGGATCGGACCGGAGGTAAGCGCTGCGTTGGCCGGCGAGATCGAGCGCGCCATGCGCGCGCGGGCGGCGAACGTCGCTCCGCCGGAGCGATTCCTCGATGTCTGGTACACCGACCTGATGCGCGATCCGATCGGGGCGGTGCGACAGATCTACGCCCAGTTCGAGTTTCCCCTCTCGTCCGCCGCCGAGGCCCGGATGCGGCGGTACGTGGTAGAGACACCGAAGGACAGACACGGCCGGCACGAGTACACTCTCGAGCGGTTCGGCCTGTCTGCCGAAACCGAACACGAGCGATACCGAACCTACTGCGAGCACTTCGGACTGAACGACGCGGCGGGAGGGAAGACCGTGCACATGGCGGGGTCGAGCTAGTGAGGCGAGTCGGAAGTGGGGCGCGGCCAAATCGATTCCGATTTTCGACTCAGGGCACTAGGTCGATAGCGCCGCCTTGGCTGCACTGGTAGCATACGTCCATATGAGTATCGACGACGGAGGATCCGGAATGGCAGGGCAGCACATGGTGACGGTGGATGGAAACGAGGCGGCAGCCTCCGTCGCGTACCGGCTCAGCGAGGTGATCGCGATCTACCCCATCACGCCGTCCTCGCCGATGGCGGAGCTCGCCGACGAGTGGACCGTCCAAGGCCGGCCGAACGTGTGGGGAACGCTGCCGAATGTGACTGAGATGCAGTCCGAGGGCGGGGCGGCGGGGGCGGCGCACGGGGCGCTGCAGGCGGGCGCGCTCGCCACCACCTTCACCGCCTCGCAGGGACTCCTCCTGATGATCCCCAACATGTACAAGATCGCCGGGGAGCTCACCTCCTTCTGCATGCACGTGGCTGCCCGCACGGTCGCCACGCACGCATTGTCGATCTTCGGCGACCATTCCGACGTCATGGCCTGCCGCCAGGTGGGGTTCGGTATGCTCTGCTCGGGTTCGACGCAAGAAGCCCACGACATGGCTTGCATCGGCCACGCGGCGACGATCGAGTCACGCGTGCCCTTCCTCCATTTCTTCGACGGCTTCCGCACCTCGCACGAGGAGCGCAAGATTGCCTTCCTCTCGGACGACGATCTCCGCTTCATAGTCGCCGAGGACCTGCTCGATGATCACCGCCGGCGCGCACTGACGCCCGACCGCCCGGTTTTGCGCGGCACCGCCGCCAACCCGGACTCCTTCTTCCAGGCACGCGAAGCCGTGAATGGCTTCTATGACGCCTGCCCCGCGATCGTCGAGCGCGTCATGACCCGTTTCGCCGAGCGCACCGGGCGGCGTTACCGGCTCTTCGACTACGTTGGCCACCCCGATGCCGAGCGCGTCCTCGTGATCATGGGCTCGGGTGCCGAGGTCGCGCACGAAACGGTCGAGTGGCTCGTCGCCCGCGGCGAGAAGGTGGGCCTGCTCAAAGTGCGCCTCTTCCGCCCCTTCTCCATCGAGGCCTTCGTCCAGGCGCTGCCGAAGACTGTGCGCGCCCTCGCCGTCCTCGACCGCACCAAGGAGCCCGGCGCCCCCGGCGAGCCGCTTTATATGGACGTTGTGACCGCCCTGCGCGAGGCCCGCGCTGCGGGCCCCGACCCGGTCGTCGTAGGCGGCCGCTACGGTCTCTCCTCGAAGGAGTTCAACCCGGCGATGGTCGCGGCCGTCTTCGCCGAGCTGCGCGCCGAGGGCCCGCGCAACCACTTCACGATCGGCATCACGGACGACGTGACCCACCGCTCGCTTCCGTTCGATCCGGACTTCGACATCGACGCCGAGACGCGCACGCGCGCGGTTTTCTTCGGGCTCGGCGCGGACGGCACGGTCGGCGCCAACAAGAACTCGATCAAGATCATCGGCGAAGAGACCGACCACGATGCGCAGGGCTACTATGTCTACGACTCGAAGAAGTCAGGCGCCGTCACGGTCTCGCATCTGCGCTTCGGGCCGGGCCCGATCCGCTCCTCGTACCTCATCCGGCGGGCCAGCTTCGTCGCCTGCCACCAGTTCAGCTTTCTCGACCGCTACGACGTCCTCGAGTACGCCGCCCCGGGAGCGGTCGTTCTGCTGAACGCGCCCTACCCGCCGGGCGAGATCTGGGATCAGCTGCCGCGCGAGATGCAGGAGCAGCTCGTCGATAAGCGGCTGCGTCTGTTCGTGATCGACGCCTACAAGGTCGCGCGCCAGGCCGGCATGGGAGGGCGCATCAACTCGATCATGCAGACCTGCTTCTTCGCCATCTCGGGCGTCCTGCCGCGCGACGAAGCAATCGCCAAGATCAAGGCCGCGATCGATCGCACCTACGGGAGCAAGGGCACCGAGGTGGTGCGACGGAATTTCGCCGCCGTCGACGCGACGCTCGCGGAACTGCACGAGGTCGCGCTGCCCGCGGCCGCCACCGCAACTCGCCGCCGCCCCCCGATCGTGAGCGAGCACGCGCCCGACTTCGTCCAGCGCGTGACCGCCGTCATGCTGGCGGGCAAGGGCGATCTGCTCCCGGTGAGCGCCTTCCCCATCGACGGGACCTGGCCCACCGCGACGTCGCGCTGGGAGAAGCGCAACATCGCCCTCGAGATCCCCGTCTGGGATCCGCCCATCTGCATCCAGTGCAACAAGTGCGCGCTCGTCTGCCCGCACGCGGCGATCCGGGTCAAGGTGTACCCGACGGACGCGCTCGCCGGCGCCCCGGCGACGTTCAAGTCGGCCGACTACCGCGGCAACGAGTACAAGGGCCAGCGCTACACCGTCCAGGTGGCGCCCGAGGACTGCACGGGCTGCAACCTCTGCGTCAACGTGTGCCCCGCGAAGGACAAGGCGAACCCGCGGCACAAGGCAATCGACATGCACCCGCAGGCGCCGCTGCGCGAACCGGAGCGGGAGAACTACGAATTCTTCCTCGCCCTCCCCGAGGTCGACCGCACGACCGTGCGCCACGACGTGAAGGGACCGCAGTTCCTGCAGCCGCTGTTCGAGTACTCCGGCGCGTGCGCCGGCTGCGGCGAGACACCGTATCTCAAACTGATGACGCAGCTCTTCGGCGACCGGACGCTCATCGCCAACGCGACCGGCTGCTCCTCGATCTACGGCGGCAACCTGCCGACCACTCCCTACACGACGAACGCCGACGGGCGCGGGCCCACGTGGTCGAACTCGCTCTTCGAGGACAACGCCGAGTTCGGCCTCGGCATGCGCCTGGCTCTGGACAGCCTGAAGGCCCAGGCTCGGGGGCTGCTCGTTGGGCTTGCCGGTCGGCTCGGCGACCATCTCGTCGGTGCGATTCTGGATGCCGACCAGAGCAGTGAGGCGGGCATCGCCCTGCAGCGCGAGCGCGTGGCGGCGCTGCGCAGCGAACTCGCCGCGATGTCCGCGCCGGAGGCCACGCGCCTCGCCCTGCTTGCGGACTACTTCGTCAGGAAGAGCGTCTGGATCGTCGGCGGCGACGGCTGGGCCTACGACATCGGCTTCGGCGGTCTCGACCACGTGCTCTCGACCCGGGCTGACGTGAATGTCCTCGTCCTCGACACCGAAGTGTACTCGAATACCGGCGGGCAGCAGTCGAAGGCGACGCCCCTCGGCGCCTCGGCCAAGTTCGCGGTCGCGGGCAAGGAGGTGGGCAAGAAGGACATCGGCCTCATGGCGATGATGTACGGCCACGTCTACGTGGCCCGCATCGCCTTCGGCGCGCGCGATCTGCAGACCGTGAACGCCATCTACGAAGCGGAGTCCTATCCCGGGCCGTCGCTGATCATCGCTTACAGCCCCTGTATCGCGCACGGCTACGATCTCGCCCTTGGCGCCGACCAGCAGCGCAAGGCGGTCGAGTCGGGCGTGTGGCCGCTCTACCGGTTCGACCCGCGGCGGATCCGCGAGGGCAAGCCGCCGCTCGTCCTGGACTCCCCCGCGCCCAAGATTTCGCCGCGCGAGTACATGCGTAACGAGACCCGCTTCCGCATGGTCGAACTGCGGGACCCCGATCGCTTCAAGCGCCTCATCACGATGGCCGAACGGCAGACCACGCAGCAACTCGCCGTCTACCAGCAGCTCGCGGGCCTCACCATCCCCCAAGAGGTTGCGGAAGCGGAAGCCGAGGCCGAGCCGGCGCCAGCCCGCTGAGAGGAGAACGACGATGGATCTGTCGACGACTTACCTCGGCTTCGAGCTCCCCCACCCGCTCATGCCCGGCGCCTCGCCCATGGTCGACGACCTCGACACCGTGCGCCGCCTGGAGGACGCAGGCGCGGCGGCGATCGTCATGCACTCGCTCTTCGAGGAACAGATCACCGCCGAGCAGGTGGCACACGTCGCCCACACCGAGGCGCACGGGGAGTCCTTCGGCGAAGCCCTCTCCTTCTTCCCCAGCCCGGAGGAGTTCCGGCTCGGGCCCGACGCCTACCTCGAGCAGATCCGCCGCATCAAGGAGGCGGTGCGGGTGCCCGTGATCGCCTCCCTCAACGGCGCCTCTCCCGGCGGCTGGCTCGAATATGCCCAGCTCATGGAACAGGCGGGGGCCGACGCGCTCGAACTGAACGTCTACACGCTCGCAACCAACCCAGCCGAAGAGGGGCGCACGCTCGAGGAGCGCACGCTCGAGATGGTGCGCACGGTGCGGGGTGGCGTCCGGGTGCCGGTTGCCGTCAAGCTGTCGCCTTTCTATACCGCCTTCGCGCACTTTGCCCACCGCCTGGACGCTGCCGGGCCCGCGGGTTTCGTTCTCTTCAACCGCTTTTACCAGCCCGGTATCGACGTCGAGGCGCTCGAGGTCCACCGCCAGCTCCAGCTCTCGGACTCCTCGGAGCTGCCGCTCCGGCTGCGTTGGCTGGCCATCCTCTCCGGCCGGGTGCAGGCCTCCCTCGCGGTCACGGGCGGCGTCCACACCCTGCTCGACGTGGTCCAGGCCATCATGGCAGGCGCGCACGCCGTGCAGTTGGTGTCGGCGCTCCTCCGCGGCGGCCCAGACCACCTCACGGCCCTGCGCGACGCGCTCGCCGAGTGGCTCGAGCAGCACGAGTACGACTCGCTCCGCCAGATGCGCGGGAACATGAGTCTCCTCACCTGCCCCGACCCGCAGGCCTACGAGCGCGCCAACTACATGATCATGCTGCAGAGCTGGAAGCCG
>Ga0316626_10000753_pt1 | contig 13244 bp, 14 predicted proteins | sample OWC_Aug_T1_C1_D5_FD_207656 | JGI IMG/M metagenome (GOLD analysis project Ga0316626, IMG submission 207656) | Wetland soil microbial communities from Old Woman Creek delta, Ohio, United States - OWC_Aug_T1_C1_D5_A | ecosystem: Environmental > Terrestrial > Soil > Wetlands | place: USA: Ohio...
AACTCTTTTCACAGTATGAATAATACTCAATACCCCGTGTCCGGGCAAGCCTTGCTATTCCCCTGCTAAAATGTGATGATACAAAATCTTATCAGCCCGGAGTCGGCCATGCAGATATTTCTTAACGACAGACTGGTCTCCGAACAAGAGGCCGTGGTCTCCGTATTCGATCACGGTTTTCTGTACGGTGACGGCATCTATGAGACCATGCGTGCATACGACGGCAGGGTTTTCATGCTCGGGCGGCATATCGAGAGACTTGCACGCTCCGCTGCTTTTATCCGGCTGCATATCCCGGAACCGCAGACGATTACGGATGCGGTGCATGCGACCGTGGAGGCAAATGACCTGAGGAGCGCCTATATCCGCGTCACCGTATCACGGGGGAAAGGTCCGATAGGGCTTGACCCCGGTCTCTGTCCGCGTCCGACCTTTGTGGTGATCGCCGAGGAGTTCAGGGAATTACCGGAGAGCCTCTACAGAGAGGGCGTAAAACTCATCATTGCCGGGACGCGCCGGAATCTCATTGAGGCGCTCAACCCGAAGATAAAATCCCTCAATTTCTTGAACAATATTCTTGCAAAGATAGAGGCAAAAGAGCGCGGCGCGTATGAAGCGATCATGCTGAATGCACAGGGATTTGTTGCCGAAGGCACCGTATGCAATCTCTTTTTCGTGAAGGACGGTACTCTCCACACTCCGTCAGCTGAGATTGGCGTGCTCGACGGTATCACGCGGGAGTTGGTCATCACCCTGGCGCAAGAGAATGGAATGTGCGTAGAGGAAGGCAGCTATCTCCCGGACGATATCTTCAGCGCTTCAGAGGTTTTTTTTACAAACACGACAAGCGAGGTCATGCCGGTATCGCAGATCGAAGACGTGAAATATCCGGTGGGAGACATGACAAGAAAGCTCCATGCCCTGTATAAGGGCGCGGTCAGGAAATACATATCCTGATCCACGATTGTGCAACCGCGAGTATGCGATCATTGTGACACGGTGAAAACGGATACGTAATGCAACGCGCCATCATCCTGTCGTTTTACATCGAACCGTCAAAAATGGCCATTCTCTCGAGCCCAATCGAAAGGCGGCAGCCTCTTATGCATTCGGGAAAAACGTTTTCCCCGCAGTTGTTGCACGTTCGCCTGCAGAGGGATTCCTGCAGTGTATAAATCGATCTCGGCAATTACGATTTCAGGTGACTTTGCGTTCAGACGGCGGCTTCCATAACAGAGAGCATAGAGCAATCAGAAAATATGCGGCGCCTAGCAGCTCGGCAATCTCTTCAATTGCCTGTCGTACATCCCCATCTACTAAAGCGGTCTTTCGAAGGATATCGTCAAAGACAAAACCTGTGGCTAATCCGATTGCCGATAGAAGAAAGAGGCCTACTGCAACGTCACCACTGCGGATCAGCCGGTGAATCGATTTTCGCAGAACAATCAGAGGTGAGACAAGAAGTCCTCCTAATAGAAGGAAGAGAGAGAACCAGGAAAGCCTCAGGAGTATATTCACCTCAGGTGACAGAAACCACCTAATCATATAATGTACGCCGAACTGCCCAAAGAATTTGGGATTAAGCAAAACCTGAGCATCCAGTTCCCTTGCTGCTGCAAGGGCGCAAATCAAAAAGAACCACCAGAATACCAGACGGTCCTGCCGACCATGGTGGCGTAACAAAGCCAGGAAGCAGATCAGCATAGCGGCAATCCAACACCCGGCACTTAGCCACTCAATGAAGCCGCCTTCAGCATGCAATTTTTTCGGATCGGGGCCAAGCATGCAAGCAATCCATAGGGGGATAAGCATGGATGCCAGGACAGCTCCGGCAATCTTGAAATAGCCAAATGGCTGCTCGAATGTATCATGCAGCCATCGCATGATGAGCCCTATTACCGGTGCATCTTCGCCATCATTCCTTGGTGCATGAGCATATTTCTTTTTATGACTCAGTAATTTAATCTCCCGTATCAGAAAATCTAGCTTTCACACGTTGATGCAATGATCATGCGAGGCCTGAGTTTATTCAGTTGACGCAGTGATCCTCCCCTCTTTTTTCATTCCGGCAGGGTTTTGAAGAGATATGCGGCAAATGAGCCGAAGGCAAACGACACTGTCCATGCCGCGATGAACGGCGGTACGATGCCTACATACCCCACGGAAAGGGAAAACGTGTAGCCGAACCAGTAAAGAAGACTTATGGCTAGACCCATGCCGGCAGTGTACAGCCCGCCTCCCGTTGTGCTTCTGGCAGCAAGTGATATGCCAAGGAGCATCATAAACATGTTGATCAGGGGGAAAGAGACCTTTGCATTCAGATCGACCAAGAGCTTGACATTGTTAAAACCGGCTACTTTGAGCCTCTGGATATAGTGGTAGAGCTCAGTTAATCCCATCTCCTCAGACGTTTTCATTTCCCGTGCGAATATGTCCGGAGAATCCAGGTCGTCGTACTCCATGCGCTCCAGTCCCTCGCGTATTCCCGTTTCAGTCGTGACTATGGTTACCTTTTCCAGCACCCATCGCCCTTCCTCCCAGACAGCCTTCTTCGCTGTTATCGTCTGTTTCAGGAAGTTCTCTCCCTGCACAAAGATGCTTATGCCGCGTGCTGCCTTCTTCTCCGGAACATAGAGCTCAATTCTCACGGGATTTCCCTTTTTGTCCTTGATCCAAAGGGCCCCTTCAGAAAAGGCCGTCTTCCTGCTGCCTCCTTTAAGCCGTGTCCTCAGCTCTGCAGCGCGCGTCGAAAAATCAGGGGCTACAACCTCGCCAACGAAAAAAGCGGCCATGCTGATAAGGACCCCGCATATGACAAAAGGCCAGTAGAGGTCGCGCAGCCTTCCGCCTGCTGTCTTGATGGCGACGATCTCCTTTCTCCTCACTGCCTGGCTGAAAGTGAAGAGGCTGCAGATGAGTACCGACATGGGCAGGAAATAAAGGAAGAATTTCGGGAAGTTGAGGACTGCATAGAGCACCAGCGATCCGGTCGCCGGCTTGCTCGGCAAAAAATTGTCAATATTCCCGATCAGATCGATAAGGCTGGCCATCAGGGACAGACCGAACGAGATCAGGAGAAGGATCTTGAAGAAGTCCGCGAGGTACAGACGGTGGACGATCTTCACTGCAGGCTTGCCTTTCTGAACATCGCCACCGAGAATATGCCGAGCAGGATCGTTGCGAGCCACGCTCCGAAAAAGTGAGGAAGCTTGCCTGCTATCACCAGGTTCTCCCCATACATGAGCAGCACATAATAGACCGTGAAGACAAAAAGCCCGAGAGCAAGGCCGCCCAGCTTCCCCGACTTCCCTGCAATGAGCGCAAGGGGAGGGCCGAGAAACGCGAGAAATATAGAGACAGCCGGGAGCGAGAACCTGCGGTGCAGCTCAAGGAACAGGCCTGCCTTCACCTTGTAGCTGTTCGCATCCCCTGCTTTTGTCAGGAGCTCGGAAGGAGTATATTCCATTTTCCGGGGGGTAGAGGATTCCGATGCGTCCAGGCTGAGCACCATATTGTACCGTTCAAAGAAGAGCTCGGTCGTTGTTTTCCCTCCCATGATATTGATATATCCGTTTGAAAGGACGAGCATGATGTTTGTCCCCTCCTGCGGAATAAATCTTCCCTGCCGTGCCATAAGGACCTTTGCCTGGTCCTTCTGCCGGTTGTCATAGATGAAGATATCTTCAAGCGCATGAGGGGATTTCTTGCCTTTTACGATGATCACGATATCCTTGAACGACGAGTTGAAGGTCCCCTCCTCGATGGCCAGCGCCGAGCGGGTGGTAATGATGGCAGTTATGGTGTCGCGCACCTTGGCACTGCTCTTGGGGCCCAGATAAAAGCTTACCGCGATGCCGGTGAGGAAGCAGAAGGCGCCCAGGAGGAACACCGGAGATGAGATCTTCTGGAAGTTCATGCCTGATGCCCGCAGGACAATGATCTCGCTGTCGTGGTTCATCCGTCCGTACACAAGCAATGTCGAGAGCAGCATTCCCATGGGGATGGTGAGCATCAGGAGCTGAGGCTGCAGGTAGAGGATGATCTGTATCATGTCGACTACCGTGGCGCCAACTCCCGAAAGAACCCTGCTCAGCCGGATCAGTTTTTCCATCATCAGGATTGAGTTCAGAAAGGCGATGGTGATCAGAAATGTCGCGGCAAGCTCTTTCAGCGTTGCTTTATGGATAATATTCAGCATAGTGGACATTGTAGCATATCTCTGTTTCTGCCATTGGTGCGGCGCAAGGAGGAGGCTGCTGCTCTGTTACTGCCTCGGCCTGCGTGTGGTGTGATGCCGTCGCAGCGGGGGGACACGTTCCGGAGGCTTTCTGTCGCGCATGATCTCGATGAAGCAATCTTCTGCCCGGACAGCATCAAAAGTAGGAGATGTCATGATATAGTTCCAGTTGTTGTACCCTTTGTCGATCGCCAGCCGTAACCATCTGCACGCGCCCGCTGTGTCGCCCTTCGCAGCGGAAATCTCGGCCATGCTGTTCAGAGCATAGATATTTGCAGGATTAAGGTCAAGCGACTTCCTGATGTCCGCTTCGGCCCGGATGAGGTCGCCCATGAGCAGAAAGGCAAAGCCCCGGTTGTTATACGGCATGCCGTTTTCCGGTTTGAGTTCGATTGCCCTGTTATAATCGGCGATTGCGAGTTCATACCGGGCTGTCTGCATGTACACATTGCCCCTGTTGTTATATGCAATGAAATAGTCCGGGTTAAGTTCGATCGCCCTGTTGTAGTCGGCGACGGCATGGTCAAAATCGCGCTTCCGGAAATACGCGTTGCCCCGCTCCTTGAACGCCCGGAAGTTAGCAGGATCCAGCGCTATCTCACTTGAATATTTTGCAATATCAAGGTCGTATTTCCATGTCTTCGGCATATGTTTTCCCCTGTTGCGTATCCGGCACGGCAAGACCTGCCGGATGACAGCCTCGTTTGTGGCTGGCTCCCTCCCTGTGTAGCTAAATTGAGTAATTATAGCAGATAAAGCACGGCATGGAGGAGACGTCTCTCTTCGCGGTGATTAAGGATAATCATGCAAGAGTACTGTTTTCAACACTCTGTTGCAGAATGGCCACAGTTTTTCTTCCCGGGATTCATAAATAATTGTTATTTATTAAATAGTTAACAATGGTACATATATTGCTTTCTTTTATGAGCGTCAGGCTTTGTAAAAATCATTTTCTGCTTGACAATGCTCTTTGAGAAGAACGTATAATGTACGGGTTCGCAAGATAATGAAACATGCTTCATTCTTGCTGTTTTCGACTTGAAATATAAAGAAAACAGAATCTCTGAAAAGGAGGTGGTTCGAGGAGCTCAAGAAGAAGTGATGCACAGGAGTAGTTGGCAAAATCCGCCTTTGGCGGACTCAATACTGAACTAACCATAAGGAGGTTAGGAAGTGAAGAAAATCATCTCAATTCTCGCAGCAGTAGTCCTCGTACTGGGCTTTGCGGCCAGCGCGTTTGCAATCCACGCTGAGATCCCTGCAGAGACCCAGGCAGTCGTAGCAACCGGCACCACCCAGATCACCCTCGGCGGTGAACTGAGGACACGGGGCTGGTGGCGTAAGAACCTCAGCAGCGGTATGCCTGTTGATAAAGGGTCCTATTCATGGTATGACCAGCGCGTAAGGCTGTCCGTAGACGCTAAGATCTCCCCGAACGTCCAGGCATTCATCCAGCTCGAGACCGAGGGAAGCGGCTTTGACAGCACCAATGACAAGTACGTATGGGGCACAAGCTTTGGCAACTCAGGTTTCGGCAATGCAAAGCCCAAGTCAGATCCGGACTTCCTGCAGGCCTGGATCCTGTACACCGGCCAGGGCCTGTTCGGCGTTCCTGCCGGCCTGAAGGTCGGTCATATGCCGTTGAAGCTCGCATACGGCCAGTTCTTTGACCACACCCAGATGGGTGACGATGCAATCGTCTTCTTTGTGGATCCGACCAAGCAGATGCATATCGGCCTTCTGACGATCAAGCTTGCTGAAAGTGCAACGCCTGTAGGTTTTCCGCCGGCCTTTGTCCTCGGAACCGGCGTAACCGACAACACGGATGATCTTGATGCATATGTAGCGCTGATGACCTACAAGTTCAGCGATGCGATCAAGGCAGGCATCAACTATACCTATCTGAACCACTCTGATCTTGGCTTCAGCCAGCAGAACCTCGGCGTTCATGCAGACGGCAAGATCGGCAACTTCGGCTACCAGGCGGCTGTTGACTTCCAGTTCGGCAAGATATTGAACAACTATGCAGACGACGTTGACTCTAAGTCCTTCAAAGGATGGGCAGCAAGCCTGAAGGCTGACTACAACCTCAACCCGGTTCTGCTCAGGGGTTCCTTTGTATACGGTAGTGGTGAAGACGAGTTCGATCCTACTGGTGACGATGACGATATCAAGGAGTTCACCCCGTATGTCGGCAACATCCAGAACTACGCCTTTATCTATGAGTATCAGGCCAGGACGACTGCGTTTAACAAGTCCGGCCTCAACTCCGGAGTTCCTTCCAATGGCCATGCAGCAGGCGTAGCCAACACCATGTATGCCAACCTCGGCGTAGACTGGAAGGCAACGAAGGATGTGACGCTTTCCCTTGACGGCTACTACTTCTGGGCATCTGAGACCGGTGCATGGGAAGATTTAACCGGCGAGGACGTTTCATCGACCGCAGGCTGGGAAATCGATGCCAAGTTCAGGTATCAGATCGCGAAGAATCTGTTCTATCAGGTCGATGCAGGTTACTTCGACAGCGGCTCATTCTATGAAGACATCATGGGTGAAGATGATAACAAGGGCGTGACAGTTCTCCGTCATCTGCTCCAGCTGAACTTCTAATTTTTCTTCACACATCGTATGATGTGCTGAGAAGCCGAAAGCGGGGCGAGAAATCGCCCCGCTTTTTTTATGCCGTGATACTACGGCTACGACTTAGTGCTGGTGGCCTGCTGAAGGAGGCGCTGCACCCTCTTTGTTGTCTGTTGAAGGGGGAGTATCTGTGCCGACCATCATATTACAGCCCTGCTTCATCCCTCTGCCCATTCCCGTGCCCATACCGTGTCTCATTCCCATGCCGTCGTGATCATGCATCCTGCCCATGCAGCCGCCCATCTCCGTCATCATGGCATTAAACTTCTTTCTCTGCTCAGGGGTGAGGACAGCCTTGACCTCTTCAGGGGTCTTGATATGCCCGAAATGGAGGTCTGTCTTCATTGCCTCGATCTGCTATAGCTTTGCTTCAGCCGCCTTGAGGTCAACAGGGTCCTTAATGAGGATCTCCTTCAATTCGATCTGGGCCACGTCGACTCCGGCCCTTCCGCGGATATGTTCTTTTTCATGTTCATATGAATTGACCGAATCGATTCTTTCTGCTTGTCGTCAAGACCGAGGGACATGAGTTTCTCCATCATGGGACTCCCTTCCCCCTGGCAGCAGCAGTCCATCATCCCCTTCTGAGGGACTCTTCCCGGACCCATACCGTTGCTTTTCTTCTTCCCCTGCATTGCGGCGCAAGCATTCACCGCAATACCTGCTGCCAACATCAGCGCAACTGCGACCAACAATACCTTTTTTCATGGCGTCTCCTTTTTCTCTGACATTCTTGACTCTTTCGGGATTGGTAGCAGACATATAGGATTGAGAAACAAGCGGATTAAAGCAAACCCCTTCGGAAATCTTAGCTCCGCGACCGAGGCTGAAGGATCAGGCGCGGTGACTGTTCGAAGTCCGGAAGAAAAAATAATGATGATTCCCTGCCGGACAAGTTTTCACCGGCGCCCCTGAATCCGACCGAGCGGAGCGTGAAAAGATTTCCGCGGGGCGCCCTTCTTTGCGCCGGCTTTCTTAGGCGATAAGAAAGCGGCCGGGGTATGGGGCAGAGCCCCAAGAACAAAGGACCATTCTCTCTTCATAACAAGTGTCACTACAAAACCCCAAAGAGTCACATTCTTAATATATAGACCGCACTCTGCCGGTTCGCCGGTCAAAGATCACCTTATCTGCCGGTTTCCCGTTCCTGAAGATCTCTGCCTCGATAAACCTGCCCTTATGGTGAACGAGGCCGAGCTCATACCCCCGGGCCTCATAGTATTTTCTCAACGCATGCACGGCTTCAGGAGGCGGGATCGGTTCCCTGACTGTGCCGTAGATAGTACACTCCCTGCAGTGATCTCCGTAAGGAGTCACCGGCCTTTCGTCTGCCATTGCGACAGAAGCTGCAGACAGAATGAGGGCTGTCAAAATAACCGCTTTGTCTATAGGGGCTAATACTCTCATCTCAGTTATTTATGGTATGACGGAGTCGTGAAGAAATTATGAAGGCATATAATAATTTCATGCCGGTTCCAGTCCTGTTATTTCCACGAGCTTACGTTTAGAGGTATGCCCCCTGATGATCTTTATCTGAGACTTTTTTATGCGGAGTTCCTCGGCGATCACCTCGATCAGTTGCTCGTTCGCAGCGTCGTCCACCGGAGGGGCCGTAAGCTTCACCTTTACGATATGACTATCCATGATCCCGGCAATGCACTTCTTTGAGGAACGGGGCTCCACCTTTATTTCAAGAGCAATGCCGTTCTTTGTTCTTTTGTGCGGAAGGTTAATCATGCGTATCAATGGTTGTCCGGAAGCCATATCCTGAATGTCGTTCCCTTCCCTTCAGCGCTTTCTACTTCGATGCTGCCACCCATGACATCGAGCAGTTCCTTTACGATAGCCAGCCCCAGCCCTATGCCATATTCCTTATCTCCCCGGTAGAATCTCCTGAAGATAAGTTCCTTCTTGTCTTCGGGAATCCCGATGCCGGTGTCCGTGACCTCGATGAAGAACATTTTTTTCCGGCTGCCGCAGTCAAGGCTTATTCTTCCCTTTTCCGTGTATTTTATGGCATTGGAAAGGACGTTCTGCAGGATCAGCTCGAGCTTTTCCGGGTCCGTGATAACGAGGAGGCCCCTCTCCCGGACAGCAGATATCTGCAGCCCCTTAGCTACGGCAAGCGGCTGCATGGCTGACGCCATCCTCGATATGAATTCAGGGAGATCGATCTCCGTATAGTCTTTTTTTGAAAAAAAGCTTGCCTCTGCCTTGGTGATGTCCTCAATGCCTTCCACAAGACGGATGAGCTTTTCCACCTCGATCCGTATGTTTTCAAGTCCCTGCGCCTGGTCAGTGACCACTCCGTCGATCATTGCCTCGGTATGTGCCTTCATGACAGCAAGGGGGGTGCGCAATTCATGGGCAATATTCGAGGTGAGGCGTTTTCGAAGGGAGTCCTCTCTCTGGAGTGCCTCTGCCATAAAGTTGAAGCTCTCCGCAAGACGGCCGATCTCATCCCGTTCAGTGGTTGGGACCCTGACCGAAAGGTCGCCGTTTGCCATTGCTTCGACCGCCTCTTTCATCTTCCTGAGGGGGCGTGCGAAGAAGAGGGTGAAGAAGACCGCAAGCAGAAGAGCCCCGCTGCCGGCGATGGCAGAAGAGATGATCAGAAAATATTTCCCCCGCTGCCTGAAGACAGCTGCTTTGTTGTCCACTTCAGGCCTGCTCAGCTGCCTTGCGAGCAGGGTGCCGATTTCCCTCCCGCCTTCGTAGAGCGGATAGACCTCGAATTCACCGGTCGCTGACGAGATATCTGCAATGGCGGTCATGCGCCGTTTCATGGAAGGCGAAAGCATATCCATCACCATGGCAGAGTTGATCACCTCCTTCTTCTCCATGTCCATGACCTTGATGTCAAAGCCGAGCATGATTGCCCAGTGGACCGCCTCATGCAGCGGCATATGGTCCCATTTTCCGTCAGCGTAGCTGCCTTCGACCGCTGCCATGATCCAGTAGAGTTTATCCTGATTGGTGCCGTTGACATAGTCCTCGAAATCCCGGCTCATGAAATGTTCATTGATAAGATGTGTTGTGAAGACCAGAAGGGTTATTGCGATAAAGGCAAGAAAAAGCTTATTCCTCATCAGGTGTCCCGATGAACTTGTATCCTACACCATACACCGTCTGAATGAACTCCGGGGACTTTGAGTCCTTCTCGATCTTGTGGCGCAGGTTTTTCACATGCGCGTCAATAGTCCTGTCATATCCTTCAAAGTCGTATCCCTGCACGATGTTCACGATCTGGTTGCGTGAAAGTATCCTTCCGTGGTTTTCAGCAAGGGCCGTGAGTATCTTGAATTCCGTAAGGGTCAGCTGGAGGTGCGCGCCTTCTTTCATTACTTCATGCCGCTCCAGGTCCATCCTGAGACTGCCCCTGTTATAGCTCAGGATCTTCTTTCGTGTCTTGCCGGCCCTCCTGAGGTGGGCCCTGACCCGCGCCACAAGCTCCCGCGGACTGAAGGGCTTGACCATGTAATCGTCAGCGCCGATGCCAAGGCCTTTGATCCTGTCCTCTTCCCCGCTCTTTGCCGTGAGCATGATGATCGGGACCTCGGAACTTTCCCTGATGGTGCTGCAGAGTTCCTCCCCTGTCATGTCGGGCAGCATGAGATCAAGGACGATGATGTCCGGTCCTTCCCTGAAGAGCGTGAGGGCTTCCTTGCCGTTCTCGGCGACCCTTACCCTGAAGCCTTCTTTTTCAAGATAGGCCCTGACGATGTCCGAGATCTTCTTTTCGTCCTCAACGACCAGGACGGAATCTTTTCTGCCGATATCCATAGTAGGCATCTCCCAGGAATAAGGTCAGGGCAGTAAGCACTATCCCTGCTAATACATCTACCACATAATGGTATCTGAGGTAAACTGTCGAGAAGATCAGCCCTGTCACAAAGGGAAGAAACGGAAGAAACAGCCGCTTTTCGAACCTCAGGGAAAGAACGAGCACCGTAAGCGCAATACCGGTATGGCCGCTCGGGAATGCGTCCCGCTTGACGCCCTCGAGCCTGTTCAGAAGTTCCTGGATGGGCACTGTCAGAAACAGGCCGCGCAGGTCCTCATGCTGCAGGTGGTTCATGGTGAACCGGGGACCAAGCGCGGGGAAAAGCAGGTATCCGGCATATGACAGATAGAAGCAGAGCATGATCAGATAGAGCGAGTGGTCAAAAGATCTTTCGTCCTTTTTGATCAGGAGGACCGCTCCGAGGGTGATGGGAAGGAAGTAATAGCTTGAGTAGGCAAGCTGAAGCATATCGGTCAAAAGGGGTGTCATGATCTTCTCCATCATGACGGTGGGATGCGCCCCGAACAGCAAATAGTCAAGCCTGATGAGCAAAGGGTCAATGTCCTGCGGATTGACGGCGTGCACCAGATACTCAAGGCTGTCAAAGATGGAGAGGATCGATATGGTCGGAAATATCAGGTGATAGGCCCAGTGCATTACCCTTCCGTTGCCCCTGAACCCGATCAGGAGCGCCTGTGCGAGGAACAGTCCGCAGTAGAGCAGGATGAGATATGCCGCATGATCCACCACATGGCGGAAGGTGACCGTAATGACCGTAAGGAGTGCGAGAAAGAAGAAATTCAGGGCATCAGCAGGTCTGAGCTGCAGGAGGACCTTCAGCATCACAGTTTCCTGAGAATCCGGATGAGCGCCTTTTCTTTCTTTGAAGGCTGTCGCGGGTTGCCTTTTTTCCGCATGTCCCCTTCTTCATTGTGGGAGCTCTCGGAAACCTCCCCCCTGTTCATATCGTCCTGCCCGAGACGCTGCCGGAAATCGTCAGATGATACCGGCACTGAGCCTTCCGTCCAGGCATGAGCTGCGATTGCACGGTCCGAGGTTATGACTATCCACTCTTTTCTCTCCTGCGAGATGATCTTCCTGATCACGTCATCTGCCCTGTCCCCGAGCCGTGAATAGATGACGCGAATGCCGCCTGTCACTGCGTGTTCTTCCCGATGGCTGCCGGTCTTCCAGCCATCGAACACAACAGTAATGTCATGCCCTTTCAGTTTTTTGTAGGCAATGAGCTGTTGTATGAGTTCCTCCCGCTTATTGCGAAGATCGCGGTGCTGTATGCCGATAAGGTTGTAGCCGTCTATAATGAGAGAAGAAATAGCTGCTCCTCCGCATAAAAGAGATGGTGCTATTATAGCATTGCTGTCTCCACGGAGACCTGAGAAGGACAGTGCAGGAAGGATTTCATTGCTGCAATAAAGTTGTTTGATGGTATAATCCATCAACATTTTGACGAGGATAAGGGGTGGCGCGACAACAGTACAAAAAAATAATGATCTTCCGTGCAGGTGCTGCCGCATGACATTGAATCCCATGAATCTTGCGGGGGGTGCAATATCCCTGCTCCTGGCGATGGCGGTCCTTGCCCTGTTCCTGCACAGAAACCAGCGCCTGCTGAATACGCTGGGCTTTATCGCGGCGGCTGCCGCTTCGCTGGCCGCAACTGCGGCGGGTGTCTGGGTGGTAGGAGGCAATGGTACCAGCAGGGCGGTCATGTCCATTGGCCTTCCCGATCTGCCGTTTCATCTCAGGCTCGATCCCCTCGCAGGCTTTTTTATGACCGTCGTGGGATTGCTCGCATTCATCGTATCCATCTATTCCATAGGCTATGTCAAAGGGATCATGAGACAGCGGCCGATAACCCGCCTGGTCATTTTCTACGCACTGTTCCTTGCCGGTATGTTCATGGTCATCATTGCCGATGACGCGCTTTTCTTCCTCGTATCCTGGGAGATCATGGCGGCGGCCTCCTATTTCCTTGTGCTGTTTGAGGATGAACGCGTCGAGAACAGGAGGGCCGCGTATCTCTACATAGTTGTTGCTCATGTCGGCGCCATAGCAATCCTTCTGTCTTTTGGCGTTATGTCAGGCCTTGCAACGGGGTTTGAGGGGTTCCATGGTTTCACATTCGATGCCATGCGGCAGGCGCAGTTCCCTGCTGCATGGGCAACCGCGGCCTTTCTGCTCGCATTGTTCGGGTTTGGTGCAAAGGCCGGAGTTATCCCCCTGCACGTATGGCTGCCCGAGGCGCATCCTGTCGCCCCATCGAACGTATCTGCCCTGATGAGCGGTGTGATGCTGAAGACCGCGATATACGGCATTGTGAGGGTAACCTTCGATCTTATCCGGGTCTTTCCCTGGTGGTGGGGAACGATTGTCCTGGTGTTCGGCCTGATCTCAGCTGTCATGGGTGTCTTGTACGCCCTGATGCAGCATGACCTCAAGAGGCTCCTGGCGTATCATTCAGTCGAAAATATAGGGATTATCCTGATCGGCATCGGACTGGCCATGATCTTCCGTTCCTTCGACTTTCCGCTGCTCGCCGCCCTTGCCCTGACCGCGGGACTG
>Ga0316626_10000754_pt1 | contig 13239 bp, 13 predicted proteins | sample OWC_Aug_T1_C1_D5_FD_207656 | JGI IMG/M metagenome (GOLD analysis project Ga0316626, IMG submission 207656) | Wetland soil microbial communities from Old Woman Creek delta, Ohio, United States - OWC_Aug_T1_C1_D5_A | ecosystem: Environmental > Terrestrial > Soil > Wetlands | place: USA: Ohio...
TATCCTCCTCGCTTACCCACCTGTACCGGATGCCGCGGCACCGGATGGGCCACTTTCCTTCATCGACCAGGGCCCCATAGCGCCGGATGATATCCACCGAGTTATCCGTCGAAGCGCCGTCCACGACGATGTAATCGAGGTTGAAATCCCCCTCCTGGCGCAGGACGCTTTCAATGGTTTCCCGGATGAACGTCCCCTGATTGTAGGAGGGGGTGACGATGGAAACGGTCGTGGGCCGGAGGTCGATCATCAGCTCATGTGCGATTCGGAGTCATGTGGTTTCCGACAACGATTTTCGCACCGCATCCCAGACGGTATCCATCGATATTTTCGCCATGAAGAGGGCGAGTTCACCCGGTTCCTAGTGGCAGGTGCAAACCGAGTTGCAGTGGCATTACCACCCGGCGAGGGTAGAGGCACGTCGCGACCATCAGGCTTTTCCTCGTGATTGCTCGGTCGCTTCCCGATAAATGTCGAGATAGCGCGCGGCAATGAATCGTAAGGAGTACTCCCGGGCCACTTTGTCCCTTGCGGCCCTGGACAGGTCGCCCAACCGGGTTTCATCTTCCAGTAGCCAGGCGATTCCCCCTGCAAGATCGTCCACATCGAACGGTTTTGCCAGATAGCCGTTGATCCGATGATCGATCATGTCGGGCATGCCACCGATATCGAAGGCGATACAGGGAGTACCGCAGGCCATGGCCTCCATCACGGTGTTCGGCAGGTTGTCCTGCACGGATGGGGCGATAAAGGCGTCCGCTGCATTGTAGACCAGCGAAAGGGAGATGTCGTCGCTTAATGGGCCGAGAAAACGGGTTTTGTATCCAGTCTGGTTCGCCCCCTTGAAGGCCGACGCACCGAAGACCATTAACTCTGCCTTTTCGTGCCATCGGGATTCCCGTAATCTTTCCAGCGCGGGAAGAAGGAATTGGAATCCCTTTCTCGGGTCCTGCGTGGCGTTCGCCGAACCGAAAAGCAGCAGTCTCCGGTTGTGAGGAAACCCCAGGACCTTCCGGGCGAAGGCTTTTTCGACTGGTTTGTAGATATCCGTATCGATACCGTTCGGGATCACGTCGATACGGGAATTCCGGAACAGGGAACTCGACCGCGCGCAATCGGCGAGCCAGCGGCTGGGCGTGACGATGTGGATCCGGACGTTTTGCCATGCGCTCTGTTTCCGGTCCCATACCTTTCTTGACAGATCGCTCTCCTTTTGGGACAGGAGTTGAGGACACATACCGCACCGTTCCGTGTAGCGGGTACACTCGAAAGGATAGTGGCACCCTCCCGTAAAGGCCCAGCAATCGTGAAGGGTCCAGATCAGGGGGGGGGACAGCTTCGAAATGGTTTCAATCCTCATAAACCCGCGACAGATCCAATGGAGATGTAAAATATCGTGTTGGATGGAATTGATTCTTTTCGGCAATGAGTCCGGGAACCACTGGGGTGAAAAGAGGTTGCCCGGGTGAATCGAATAGAAACGGGCGGGCAAGGAGTCGAGATCGGGGCGAAGCAAGGCAATTCCTTTGGCAATCTTCGTGTCGCTTCCCATCACCGTCACATCTTCAGATGTTTTGAACTGGACAAGCATTTTTGATTCCTCGCCCAGCTCTTTTAATCCCTGATGCAAGCGGCAGGCAGCTCTGGCAGCGCCGCCCTCCTGATCGAATGTGCTGACCATCAGGATCCTCAACGGGACCGTTCCAATTTCGGTGTTGCGGGCTTGATCCCCTCCATATACAGGGAGTCCGGCTTGCGCGCGTGAAGGCGGTCCGATGTGGAATCGAGGGCATATACCGGCCAGTCCGGAATTCTCGACTTGTCGTGAGACATGCGCTCGATTCCTTCGAATCCGCCGGCTTCCATGAGCAATTTCAAGCCGAAACGATCATAGATCCAGCGATGGGCTTCCCCGGTTTTTCTGGGGTCACCTCGGGATTCGTCAAGCCAATTGGACAACTGGGACAGGAAATACGAGGGGATTTGCTTCCAGGGGCGCGCGAACCATCTGTTAATCCGCCCGGACAAGTTCTCCGGTGCGCCATGATGTTTTCCATCGGGGTCTTTTCCTTCCGGTTCCCCCGGTGAATAAAACCTGGAAAATTCTTCCCCATTTCTTAGCCGGACATACTCCTCATCGAAATCGCCCGATGCCAGCGTTTCGAGCATCCGCCCCCCGCTCTTATCCCGGGTAATCTGGTCGATCACCTCGAGGACGGCCCAATAATACCGGCGGGTCGCCTTCCGGTCGGGAGTTTCGATCGCTGCTTCAATGCGGCGAAGATATTCCCTGCAGACCTGCTCGTAATCCGGGACGACGATCCGGCATATTCCCCCCGGCTTGCAGGTTCGAAACAGTTCCCCAAGAAAACGATCCCCTTCTTCCGGGTCGAGATGCTCGAGGATATGGGAGCTGTAGACTGCGTCAAAGGTGTCATCCGAATAAGGAAGGGGTTTCCGAAGATCATGGAAGACAATGTGCCGGCCACGCTTCCGGTCGAGGTTGTTCCAATCGACGGAATTCGTCTCGCCGCATCCTGCGTTTAGATAAGTAAGGCCGTTCGGAGCGTGGTGGACGGTTTGATTCGCCATATGTGGGAAATATATCACGCCCGGGAGGATATACCGATCTGCTTGAATGCAAATGGACTTGTCCTGAATTAAAATAAAATGGAGATGCCAACACTAGATTGGATCAGGGCCGAATTCCACTACGGATACGACAGCGGGGACGTGCTCGCACGCCTGCCGGGGTTTGTCCGCTTACGTGAAGAACGCGCCATCGGCGGTTCGTACAGGAAGGTGTTCCTAAATGCGGTCGCTCCGTACCTGCGGCCGGAATCCCGTGTCCTCGAACTGGGGCCGGGGAAAGGCTCCTGGTCGCGCGCGATCCTGAAATATCTTCCGTCGGGCGAGTTGCACACGGTGGATTTCCAGGACGCGAGGAAGTGGCTCCATCCAGAAAAATACGGCGCCAGACTGGTATGTCATCAAGTAAACGACAACACCTTCGATTGCCTGCAAGAGGCGTATTTCGATTTTTTCTGGTCTTTCGGAGTGTTGTGCCACAACGAGATCGGTTCGATCCGGACCATTCTAGTGAATGCCCGGAAGAAGGTGAAACCGGGAGCATGGTCCGTCCACCATTATGGAGACTGGCGGAAACTGGATCGATTCGGGTGGAAAAGGGGGCGTGTCCCGGTGGAGTTCCAATTGAAGCCGGATAACGAGATCTGGTGGCCGAGAAACGATCCCGATAGCATGGCGCGAACCGCATTGGAGGCAGGTTGGGAAATTGTGACGCCCGACATGGACCTGCTGCTACGGGATTCAATGATATTGCTGCGGAATCCCGGATGATGGCCGGACGGGACGAACGGGGGACGGGCCGCCGATTCATCGAATCATTATCCCGCCCCCTCAAACGGTTTCTCAACGCGGCAGGCCTGGATCTGGTGAGATATCATGGTCCTGACGATTCCGTTCCGTTTCCCGACGCCCTGCCGGAAGATCTTGAGACGATCCGGGCGGTTGGCGAACACACCATGGCGTCGGCGAAGAGAATCCAGATTCTTTGCGAGGCGACCCGATACGTGTCCCGCGCCCGGATTCCGGGGGATGTGGTCGAGTGCGGGGTCTGGAGAGGCGGCAGTATGATGGCGGTGGCACGCACGCTTTTGCGGGAAGGGGACACGGAACGGCATCTCCATCTCTTCGATACGTTCGAGGGAATGACGGAACCGACGGAACACGACGTATCGATCGATGGAAAGACCGCTTCTGAGATGATGCGAAGCGCCCCCCGGAGCGGCGACCGGGGGTCGATCTGGTGCGAGGCGTCTGATGACGTGGTCCTCTCCGCCATGCAGGGCACGAAGTACCCCGGGGATCGGATTCATCTGGTGAAGGGAAGGGTCGAAGACACCGTTCCGGATCAAGCCCCGCTCCGCATCGCACTGCTCCGGCTCGACACGGACTGGTACGAATCCACGCGACATGAAATGGAGTTCCTGTATCCACGACTCGCACGCGGGGGGATCCTTTTCATCGACGATTATGGACATTGGAAAGGGGCTCGCAAGGCCGTTGACGAGTATCTGCGACGGACCGGCCAGGAAATGATGCTGCATAGGATCGACTACACCGGCCGCGTGGGGGTACGGGCCTTTTAGGCTCCAGCACCTCGCCGGTCGCCGGATCTATCGGTTCGTCCCTGGAAATTCCGTATCGAGCCGCTGATGAAGAATCATTTACTTAACGGAGTAGTACTAATTACTTGGTTGTGTGGAAGGAATGGGGGCTCTTGAATATGCGGGAATAAATAACTTGGGATGCTTTTTCAAGAAAAATTCTCACGAAGCCTGGCCGGAACATATTTTTTTCGGTAAAGGTATCCGCTTCCACGTTTCTCGCGATGTACGGTGGATGGATGAGCGGGAATTGAAGCGGTTCCGTGGGAATGTTGGCGAATCGGCTTCGGTTGCTTTTTGTGTGGGTCGCGTCATGTAAGAATCCAATATTCGATACCTGATTGATATTGGGAAGAACCGTTAACCTCCTTTGGAGCCAGCAAGAACAGGCCCACTGGTAATCCCATGTATCGATTTCCCCTTGATATGCTCTTTGGAAAATACGATACCAGAATTTCATCCCGGTGGTATCATTTGAAAAATCCCGAAGCCATTCCGAATCTCGAACCTCGGGCCAATAGGTCATTTCCAGATCGTAAGATCGCCAGGCGCGTCGCCAGGATGCCCAACCCCAGATATGGTTGAAGATGGAGAAATAATAACTGTAAGGTGTACGTTTCCTCCCGAACTGGAAATTGGCTCCGCCGATCTGCGCGATCCGTTCGTCGTCCCGGTAGCGGTCCAGTAGTTCCTCGCAGAACCGGAAAAAAGTGGGGTGGGGGAGGCAGTCGTCCTCCAGAATGATCGCTTCCTCGACCGTTTCGAAAACCCAGTCCAGTCCGCTGGAGACACGGCGTTTGCAGCCGAGGTTTGTGTCGGAGTAGTTTTTCAGCACCTCGCACGGCCAGTCCACACGGTCGATTAGCCGACGGACGGCAGCGCATCTATCCGCTTCCCCAGTCCTTTCTGCCCGGGGACCGTCCGCCACGACAAGAAGTTTCGAAGGGCGTGCCGCCCTGATCGCCTCGTATACTCGCGCGGTGGTTTCCGGACGGTTAAATATCAGAAACGCCACAGCTGTTTTAAGTTCCCGTGCCAAAATTATCCTTCCCGACTGGTTTTCAGGTGCATAAGGGATAAAGTCATCGTTTTAAAAAAGTCATGAATGGAATGGTTTGATTTTATAAATATTGAAATACATGGATATTTTGCCAAAGAATTTATTCAAGGGAAAGGCAATACGTAACATGATTATGATCAATCTTGAGAGGGGGTTTTCATTCAATACTGTCCCCTTGAAACTTCCGGAAAACAACCCATCTGGCTCGAAGTGTTGAAATCGAATACCGAATGTATTAAAAAAGTAGCCATATTTCAATGCGCCTTCTTTATCTTTTGGGGGAAGATCAGTAAGGAGCATTTCGATCAACTCTTCGTGGCTATTGGGATTGTAAGTGCAACCCAAATTTCGGTAATAGGATTGTCCAGCCAGGATGGATGGAATACCCCAATAAGCCGCTTCTACACCGACTGTCGAACCGAAAGTGACAACCTTGGACGCTTTTTCCAGCAGTGCATAACTGCTTATTGGGCTTTCCGGCGGGATGATTGTGAAATTCGGTGCATGGAGCGAATATATTTTGTCCAATTGTTTGTATCTTACATTTTTTAAATTTGGATGGATCCGCAGATAAACATGGACATTTTTATTCCCCATCATGGAATGAACAATATTGGCGATTTCATCGTGTTGATCAACGAAAATCGGGTTTTTCCATTCATCTCCGATGGCAGCAAATTCGTCTTCGGAGCTGTTGTATATCATAATATTGATTTTGTTCCCATCCAGGTTCGGAGGTAAAAGATCTTTTATTTGTTCTCTCGTAAATGAAAACCAGGATTTTTCTATCCCCTTGCGTTTATCTATGAAAAAATCCGAAGCTATCTTATTTCTATCGGAATGATCTCTATTCGACTCCCATGCTTTTTCTATTTCTTTATTAATATATGAGATGTCATGCGGTGTCGTGTTCTTATAAAGAGAGTAAAAATTCAGGTTGTTTCCCCTTTCGTGAACCAGAATCTCGATGCCCTGATTTTGACAGGCCCTTAGCGCAGCGCGAAGAGGTGCAAACCGACCATTAAACACATATACCTTGTCCGGGTTGTAATAGTTCAGGTAATTTTGTATCGAGCGATAAACGGCCAGGCAGGAGAGAAGATTACGAGCGATCTCGTCCTTGTATTTTCCAAGGTCAGGTTCGGGATTTCTGGTACAAGAAATCAAGGAGGACAAGATTTCAGAGCCGATATCATAGTTCTCTATCTTGAAATATTTTAGATCTTCCAGGCTGGAAAAATCTTTTTTCACGCGCGCAATCTCTTCTCTGTTTTCCTTCCTCAAGAAATACATGGGTTTTTCGATAATCCGACCCGATAATAATTTCATTCCAGCGGAACGCTTTGCAAGGCAAGTCAGGCATGTCGCAATATCATGCCCCCTGTTTACCGAGCACGTCAGCAGTTCTGCATTGCAGCGCAATAAAATTAATTGATCCCCCTGATCCAGATGATTTTGGGTAATTTCCAGATCGGTCTCAAAATGGGGTGTGTGGACTGCGTATGGGGCAATGACAAGAATTTTCATGAACTACATCCTAAACGACCAAATTCCAACTGACCGGCGTTCCCTTCCTGGCGTCATGTTTAATCTGTTTCCCCAACAATTGATTGTAATATTTAGGGGGAAGCCCGTACCCCGGACGAATTATTTTGAGGTTCTCGGTCGTGAACACCTCACCGGTTTTCATGTCTTGAGCCACGTAGAGGGATCGACGAAACGCCAGAGATTTCTTTTCCTCTTCCTGCGGGCCGTAGAGGATTTTTCCCAACGCTCTCCAAGCTCTTTCCGTCTCGGCCACCAGTGCCCTCATCTCCTCCGGCTCCAGGGAAAATACGGCGTCGACCCCACCGTCAGACCTGCGGAGGGTGAAGTGTTTCTCGATAAGTGTCGCCCCGAGGGCGACGGCCGCGACGGAGGCGCCGATCCCCAGCGTGTGGTCCGATAAACCCACCTGAACCCCGAACAACTCCCGCAGGTGAGGGATCGTGGCGAGATTGCTGTTTTCCGGGGCCGCGGGATAGCTGCTGGTGCACTTGAGCAGGATGATGTCCTTGCAGCCGGCCTCACGTGCAGTGCATACGGCCTCGTCAAGTTCGGAAACCGTGGCCATGCCCGTGGAAAGGATCATCGGTTTTTCCGTGGAGGCCACTTTCCGAATAAGAGGGATGTCGATGTTCTCGAACGACGCGATCTTGTAGCACGGGGTTCCCATGGTTTCGAGGAAATCCACGGACGTTTCGTCGAACGGTGCACTGAAGCAAACCAGGCCGAGTTCCCTGCACCGGTCATAGATCGGCTTGTGCCATTCCCATGGGGTATGTGCCTTCCGGTATAAGTCAAAAAGGGAATTCCCTTTCCATGGGCTGTTCGGGTCGCTGATGAAAAAATCGCCTTCTCGCAGGTCCAATGTCATCGTTTCGGCGGTATAGGTCTGAAGTTTCATGGCGTGAACGCCAGACTTTGCGGCGGCTTCGACAATCGCCAGTGCCCGATCCAGTGACTGGTTGTGGTTCCCGGACAATTCCGCAACGACAAAAGGGGGATACCCTTGTCCGACTTTTCTTCCTTGGATATCGATCTCCAATATTTTATCTCTCATGGGAAAAACACCGGGCGGCCATCTTATCCCTCATCTCATCCCAATCTTCACGGAACAAGGCCATGGCGATGACATCTTCATACCGTCCGTTCTTCCACACGTGCTGGATGAAGCGGCCCTCCTCTCGAAAACCAAATTCTTTGTGGAACCGGAGACTGGCCTCATTGAATGCAAAAGCCTCCCCGCAAAGCTTTCGGATCTGCAACTCCCCAAAGACAAACTCGAGTCCCAAGTACCCCATCCTTTTCCCCGTACCTCTTGAGGAAGCCGGGTCGCCGATATAGAAGCCCCAATGGCATTTATTGTTCCGGGAATCAACGCGACTCACCGTCACAACCCCGAGAAGTGTCTCAGCTTCTTCGAAGACCAGGCAGTGATTCGTGCTATCGTGCGACAATCGCTCGAACCACCTGCGGTGCTCGTCTTCCGTGATGATATGGTCCGTGTACATATGCATCCGGACTCGATCGGAGTTCCTCCATCCCAGGACAACCGTCAGGTCGTTGTCCTTAATGGGCCGCAGACAATATTCCTTATACCGCGGCATTTCCGTTTCCCAGTAGGACCCGTGCAATCTCGTCGGCCCCATCATGTATCCCGTCTCCCATCAATGCCCTTGCCTTTCCCCCCATGTCCATCAATGCCGCAGGGTCGGAAAGGAGACCCTCCAACGTTCGACGGATATCCGATTCCGTCACGGTCTTGCTATCCCCGAGGTTAATCGTGGCCCCGAACCTGGAAACTGCTGCGGTGGTTGCAGCCTGGTTTTCCGCCACCACGACTGTAACCGAGGGAACGCCAAGGTAACAACGCTCCCAGGTGGATGTCCCCCCTGCTCCAATCGCAAGATCGGCGTCCTGTATTCTTCGGGCCATGTCATCCACCTGGCAATGATAATGAAATCTGGAATCGGTACTGCACAACTCCTCAATGGTTTCCTTATTAATATTTCCCTTTCCAACGATCACGTCCACTTCGATGTCATGCCGATCCAGGGACTTGATTGCGGCAATGGTCTTGGCTGTTTCGTTGCAGGCGTCACTCCCGCCGAAGAAAACAAGCATTCTCCTTACATGCCCGTCCCGAAACCGGGGGGGGGTCCGTACCCTGATGAACTCGGATCGAAGCAGGGAATACCGGGGACCGAGAAACATTTGGGATCCTGCCGGCACGAGCCCGGCATATCGATCCCGTGTTTCGTCGTGATAGTTCTGATCCAGCAAAATGTCACAATCGTGGCTCCGATCTGCGAGGTCATCGATCACCATGATCCTCTTTGCAACCTGCCTGATCGCCCTTTCCCAGCGGGCATCAAGGGAATAATGGTCTACCACGAGCCAGTCGACTGGGGCAATTTCCCCGAGTTTCACGAGGGTTTGCGCAGCATCTTCTTCCCAGCCCACGCCCAGTGAGTTTTCCTGATCATTATCATTTCCCGATGCTTCCAGGTCGTCAATGCAATTGACTCCTGGCAGTGATCGGACGCGAAATCCCTCCCTCTCCGTGAAAGGAACCATATTCCCCGGATGCAGTCGGGATACGAAGATCACCTCGGCATTTCGCTCCCGAAGTTTCTTCGCCAGAGTCAGACATCGCATCAGGTGCCCTGAGCCGATGATGCGAGAGGAGTCGACTCGTATTGCGATTTTCATCGGTTACCGGACCCTGAAGAGCGGCTCCAGCGGTTCGCAACGGAGCCGGTCCTTTAGTCGGCGGTTATCCACTGCATCCTTCAGTATGGGGAGAATCTGGTCGTAGGATCCCAATAGCCTGTCCACATCGGCCTCACCGTGGGAATAGCTCATGTTGTGACTTCCGAGTATCAGGATTCCCCGGGAGAACATCTCCTGGAGAAACAGGGTCTTCATTTCCCACAAACTGTATGGAGGCACATCCTGGAATAGCACAAAGGACCAGCAGGGACACCCCGCCGTCCTCAGGAAGTGACCGACGCCGTGCTGGATTACCAGGAGATTCAGCTCGTCCAGAAGCTTCTTCCCCTGCCGGTTCAACGTTTCTACGACCGGTTCCCGCTGCAATTTATTCAGGGTAGCCAGAGCCGCCGCCAGGGAGAGCGCCTCTCCTCCAAAGGTGAAGGAGAAGAAGATCTCCTCCATCATCCGCATGATCTCGCCCCTGCCGGCAACGGCCGAAACCGGGTACCCGTTGGCGAGTCCTTTCCCGAACGTGGCGAGGTCCGGGGTAACGCCGAAAAACTCCTGGGCCCCACCGTTCGCAAACCGGAACCCGGTGATCGTTTCGTCGAAAATCAGCACCGCCCCGTTTTTTCCGGCGAGTTCCCTCACCTTTTCCAGGAATCCGTCCCTGGGTCTCTCCACGTTCATCGGCTCCAGGATAACCGCCGCCACCTGGCCGGGCCGATCTCGGAAGATCCTGTGGAGGGATTCGATGTCGTTGTACGTGAAGGTGTGTGTCAGGTCCCGGACGGCTTTCGGGACGCCCAGGTTCCTGGATGTGGAGCCGATGTACCAGTCCTGCCACCCGTGGTAACCGCAGACGGCCACGTGGTCACGCCCCGTGTAGGCGCGTGCCAGCCGTACTGCCCCGGCGGTCGCGTCGGACCCATTCTTCCCGAACCGTACCATCTCGGCACAGGGAACCATCTCGACGATCTTCTCCGCCACCTGCATCTCGAGGGGGTGGGGGAGGGAGAAGATCACACCGTCCTCCAACTGTTCCCGGACCGCACCGTCCACGTCCGGATCGGCGTACCCCAGCGTGACGGCCGCCAGGGAATTGACGAAGTCGATATACTCGTTCCCGTCCACGTCCCACACCCGGCACCCCTTTCCCTTCCGGATAAAGTACGGGGATACGCCATGGGGATACTGGGTCTTGCTCTTGCTGAAGGTCTGGGAACCCAGCGGGATCGTATGCAAGGCTCTATCCAGCAATTCTTCGGACCGGCGATATCGTTCCGTCATGGTCATCCCTTCCCGCTATTGAATGTTCCGTCTTCCTTCAGGGACTTCTCGTACCCCTCGTTCCGCGCATGGCGGACATTCCACGTCTTCAGCGCGGGGGTTCGCTCCAGGAGGGCGAGGATATCCTCTGTGGTGAAAGCGGGGTTCCCGGGGTACAGGGCCTCGTAGATGGTCCTGACGAGCACGAAATCGTCTGGTTCATCGACGGTCCATCGCAAGGCGGACAGATCCATCGCGTTCCTAACCGCGCCGATCCGATAACGCTCCGGCCTCCCGTAGAGAAAGGGCGTGACATGCTCCCGCTCGGAGGGGAGTTCGGCTTCCCGCCACGCCTCTTCGAGGCAGGTGGATCGGATCACCTCGATGTCCAGCCCGTCGGGATACGTCGGGGGGATAGTGTTCGATGTGTAATCGAACCCTCCGGCTACGTGCGTCCCGACGACGTGATCGATCAGGGCGGGGTCCGCCAGCGGGCAATCCCCCGTCAGCCGGACGACGTGTTCCGGCAGGTGCGGACGGGCGGCCTGATAGAAACGGTCCAGCACGTCGTCGAGGCTCCCCCGGAAGCAGGCAACGTCGTTTTGCATGCAAAGGAGCGCCAATGGGTCGTCCACCGGATCCGTGCTGGTAGCCAGCAGGAGCCGACCGATGGACCGGGCCCTCTGTACGCGATTGATCTGCCTGAGGATCATTGGCGCCCCGAGGATCTCCCTCAACACCTTCCCCGGGAGGCGGGTCGAGGAAACCCGGGCCTGCAACACGGCAAGGATCATGTGCCTTCACACCTCCGGGTAGTACGTCTCGAGGGACTTCTTCAGCAGAGCGCAATACCCCCTGTCAGAAGATGGTGTCGCTTGCAGAACCGACACATCCGTTCCGGAGTGATCGAACGCGATCCGTGCGAACTCACGATATGTGCCAAGGGCCTCGAATATTCTTGCGTAATCCTGCTTCCAGGTGTACACGCCCCCCCCCGGGAGGTGATGGTATCTCCTCCTCTGGGGGTAGTCGGGCAGAAAGTCCCCCAGCACGAGGACGCCGCCGTCCCGCGTCACGCGGTCGATCTCCGAAACGGACCGTCCCAGGGATCGCCTGTCCACCCAGTGCAGGACGAAGTGAACGATCACCAGGTCAAATACCTCCTCAACAGGGATTTCGGACAACAACGCGCGGTGGAATTCGATCCAGGGGTACATCTCCTTCCCGGCGTGCACCGCCTCGAGGCTCGCATCCGTCCCGACGAAGCGGCAATCCCCCGGCAGGATCCCTTTGAGGCGCGCAAGCCGGTATCCGTTGGAGCACCCCAGTTCGATGACACTTCGGATCTCCGATTTCCCTGCCATCAAGCCGATGAGCTGAATCGGCCAGTCCCCTCTGGCGTCCGATTGCAGCACGTCGCGGTTCCTACGGAACCAGTTGTCCCCCTCTCCCTGGAAAAAGACGTCGTCCTGGCTCATGTCAGACTCTCCATTCCGAAGGATTCAGGATCGCGGGGTCGGTGATCGCAAACCCGGCGAATCCCTCCGGCGGGATCTGCCGTGCCGCTCGGCAGATCTCTTCCAGTTGCAGGTGATCGTTCACCCCGGCGATCGCGACGTCGATCTCCGGGATTCCTTCCAGGAAGCCGATGGCAGCCTGCAGGGGCGATAGCCCCTGGCGCTCAGCTTCCCGCTGGAATTCCCGCAGGTGCCCCCGGACCCCGTGAAAGTGCGGAGGCAGGCTATCCGGCTCCATCAGCAACAATCCCTGCAGGAAAGCGGAGCGTGCGTGCACCTCGATTCCCCGTTCCTTGAGCCGGGCCAGGTGGCCGCTTGCGATCAGGCGCTGGTCCAGCACGTTGACGGGAACCTGGAGGACTTCCAAGTCATACCGTTCAAGTAAGCCGTCGATCTGCTGGGCCGTGTAGACCGAGGCCCCGATTCTGGCGACAACCCCTTCCGCCTTCAGCTGTCGCATCCGTTCGACGAGCCGATCCCCGCCATCCACCAGGAGGTCTTCTGCATGGTGCGCCAGCAGGCCGTAGGCGGAAGGGACTCCGAGACGTTGCAGCGACCGGCGGAAAATCTCCTCGAGGAGCGCAGCATCCTGCCCGATGATGCGGTCTCTCCGGAAGACCGGCGTCTTGGTGACGATGTCGAACCCGCCCCGTAACGGCAGGATCTTCCCCAGAACCTGCTCGCTGTCGCCGTATGACGGCGCTGTATCGATGACACGGATGCCCTCGCGCGCCGCTGTCGCAAGGATCCTCCCCGCCTCCTCGAAGGGGGTTTTCCCCTCCGGGTTCGAAATGCCGTAGTCGAGCCCGAGTTGGGCCGTCCCCAGGCCGATCCTCACCGGATCACCCGCCGCACCGTTTCGATGACGCGATCCTGCAGGACCTCCGTCAGCCCGTAGTAGAGAGGTAGGGTGATCGCCTCACGGTAGTGCCGTGGGGGTTGAGGG
>Ga0316626_10000755_pt1 | contig 13237 bp, 10 predicted proteins | sample OWC_Aug_T1_C1_D5_FD_207656 | JGI IMG/M metagenome (GOLD analysis project Ga0316626, IMG submission 207656) | Wetland soil microbial communities from Old Woman Creek delta, Ohio, United States - OWC_Aug_T1_C1_D5_A | ecosystem: Environmental > Terrestrial > Soil > Wetlands | place: USA: Ohio...
TCTGAAAAAAATACACATCAGGGAGTACATCGTGCGCCGCTTGGCTGCTGTGTTGCTGATAACGATCTGTGCCGCCCTTTGGGCACTGACGGTCGCGGCGGTCCGTGCAGATGAAAGGCCGCGGAATATCGTTCTCATCGGATGGGACGGGGCCCACCGGGATCGCGTAAAGGCATGCCTGGAGCAAAATCGGCTGCCGAATCTGAAGCGACTCTCGTCGGAAGGCTCGATCGTGGCCATTGACGTCCTTCGCACCACCGACACCAAGTCGGGTTGGGCTCAGATCCTGACGGGCTATTCGCCGGAGATCACCGGAGTCTTCAGCAACAGGCGTTACCGCCCGATCCCGAAGGGGTACACGGTTTTCGAACGGCTGGAGAGACACTTCGGCCCGGAGAATATCGCAACGGTCGCCGTCATCGCCAAGAAAAACAATCTCGGGGCCGGCCCGGGCGACCCTTTCTTCCACGCGAAGGACGGCATGGATCTCTTCGTCAACGGCCTCGGGGCGAACGACCGGGTGGTGGTGGCGGCGGCCCTGGAACAGATACGGAATAACGCGGGGAGGCGGTTTTTTCTCTTCGTGCACTTTGCCGAGGCGGATTACGCGGGGCATTGGCACGGCGAAGATTCGAAGGAGTACACCGAGGCACTCGTGGCGGCGGATGAGATGACCGGGCGGATCATCGGGGAGTTGAAGAAACTCGGCCTCTACAGGAAGACACTCGTCTATGTGACGGCCGATCACGGCTTTGACGAGGGGCGCACCTCCCACGATGACGCGCCCTTCGTGTTCCTGGCGACCAACGACAGGGCCGTCATGCGCAGGGGCGAGCGCGCCGACATCGCTCCTACCATCCTCGATCGCTTTGGCGTGGACATTAGAACGCTCCGGCCGCCGCTCACGGGGCATACGCTGACGAAACCCTGCACGCCGCCGGTATGGTAATGGCCTGTGACGGCATACCGAAGGATCGAGGATTCCTGGTGGAAATAAGGTCATCAGTCATGATATATTGAAAAAAAAGTTCAGACCCTCCGGAGGGTGATATGAACTGAATCGGAAAACCCCGCATTCCTTAGAAAGTGGGGTTTTTATATTTAAAGAATCAACCCTGGGGGACCCGCAGGGCCGGTGCTGCAAAAGGAGGAAGATCATGGTGTTCAATGGGAGGACTTTGAAGACAAGAATTCTGCTGTATGGCATAGCGATCCTTTTCTTGCTGACAGGTTGTCATCAGACGGTTTATCCAGATGCGAGAAACGAACTCAAGAAAGTCAGTACGGAGCGGGAAAAGTCTGTCGGTTACGCCAAGATCGCAAAGGTCACGTTCAAAGAACAGCCGAAGAAGCTCAATCAGGCCATGCTGTATTACACCGACGCAAAATCGATCGGGAATCCCCTGATCCAGCACCTTCAGAACAGCCTGACCAGCAGCAGCTTGGAGGAGTCTCAGGTCCGGGAAACGATCTCAGAGGATGTGAAGAGGCTCGTCCTGGTGAACGAGAAGTTCAGGATGCTGATCGAATCAGGGGAGACATCAACCAGGGGACTGCCGGTCGCCGCCGTGGCCGCCGCCGCCGGACCCATCACGGATGCCTGCGTGAATCTCTGGAAGGCATACAAGGATGCCGACCAGAAAAAAGTCGACGCAATGGTGCAGACCCTTGAATCGTACAAATGGGACGACTGGGATAAGTTGTAAAACGCCGGAACCTTGATTCATTCACGGAATGTCCCTGCCATGGCTAGAATTCATAAATCCTTTGGCCTGTTTTTCCTCCTAGCCCTTCTCCCTCGGTTTCTGACGCCTGCCTTTGCAGACCAGCCGGCGAGCCAGCCGACCCAGGAACCCATGCTCACCATCGAAGCCGGGACCCACACGGCCTCTCTGAGGCGGATGGCAACGGATGCGGGGAACCGTTTCCTGGTGACCGGTTCCGCGGACAAGACCGTCCGCGTCTGGGACCTTCCTGCAGGCCAGTTGCTCCGGATCCTGAGGCCGCCGGTCGGGAAAGGGCATGAAGGCATCATCGAGGCCGTGGATATTTCACCGGATGGCCGTACCGTCGTCTGCGGAGGGAGAACAAAGGTTTCGGGAAGCTCTTACCAGATCTATTTTTTCGATCGCGAAAGCGGTGAGCTAACCGGCCGAGTAACTGCATTGCCGGGACCCATCGTCTATCTCAAATACTCACGAGACGGGCGTCATCTGGCCGCCGGCCTTGGAGCGAAGGCTGGTCTTCGCGTTTACGCGACGGAAAAGAATGCGGACGACAAAAAATATCTCCTCGTCAAAGAGGACAGCGACTACAAGACCGCCATTCGCGGAGTCGATTTTGACCCGGTCGGGAGGCTTGTGACTGTGTCGACGGATGGGTTTGTTCATCTCTACGATAAGGCATTCAAATTGGTGGCTGTCGCGCCGACGCAGAGCGGGAAATTACCCTTCGGCGTGAGGTTCTCTCCCGATGGATCGAGGATCGTCGTGGGGTATTATGACGAGCCTCGAATTGACATCTTCTCGGCGACCGATCTCAAACTGGTCCGCTCTTCGCCGCCGAGCACGAGTCGCTCTCGCCTGTCTCGACTGATGGCTGTCGCGTGGTCGCAGGACGGCCGGTTCATCTATGCGGGCGGGGACTACCGGGAGAAGCAACGCAATGTCATCATTCGATGGGCTTCTGAAACCCTCGACGAGCCTCAATATTTTCCTGTCTTTACCACCTTCACCGTTTCCATTCTGCCGCTCGGAGACGGAAAAATCGCCTACGCTTCCACGAGTGGAGACTTCGGACTCATGGACGGAAACGGGAATGAGATCTACGTCAAATACCTGCAGATTGCCGATCAGCTTCGCAACAAGGCCTTCCTAGTGTCTCATGACGGTTTAACGATCCAGTTCGGTTACAAAAAATTCGGCGGGTCTCCCGCCCTGTTTTCAGTGGAGTCAAAACAACTGGAACTCAAACCCTCGGGAAAACTGCAGTTGTCCGCGCCGCTCCAGTCAGCGCCGGGGATTCAGATCTCCGACTGGGATCAGCACTATGACCCCAAGCTGAACGGCCAACCGCTGAAGCTAAGGGATAGGTTCGAAGCCATATGCTACGCCATCGCCCCGGGCGGGGAGACATTCATCCTCGGGACCTGGTGGTACTTGTACCTGTTCGACAAGGCGGGGAACGAAAAATGGCATGTCCCGATCCCCGGCACTGCCCGGTGCGCGAATATATCCGGCGACGGTCGCTACGCCGTTGTCGCACTGAATGACGGCACCATTCGCTGGTACAGGATGAATGATGGAAAGGAGATTCTTTCCTTTTTCCCGTCCGTCGACCGCAAACGATGGGTCCTCTGGACGCCCTCGGGGTACTACGATGCCGGCGAAGGGGGCGACGAACTGGTGGGCTGGCACGTGAACAACGGCTACGACCGCGAGGCCTCTTTCTATCCCGTCTCCAGGTTCTTCGAGCGGTTCTACCGTCCCGACGTCGTTGCCCGGGTCCTCAGGACCGCCGAGACCGACGACGTGGCCCTGGCCAGACTCGGTGAGCAACCCGCATTAAGCCTTCAAACCGGCATGCGGCAGCCGCCGAGCGTGGCGATCCTGTCACCCCTTCCGGGGATGCAACTGGACGGTGACGATCTGGAGGTCAAGATCGCCGTCGAAGACGGGGGCGGGGGTATCGATGAAGTCCGTCTTTACCTCAACGGGAAGATCCTGCCTGGAGGGGCCGGCGCCAAGGTCAGCCGGGAGGGGGGAAGTCAGCAGCATGTCTTTGCGATCAAGCTCATTGAAGGGGCCAATCAGCTGAAGGCCACCGCCTTCAGCAAGGATCGCATCGAGAGCAACCCCATGGAAATAACGGTCGTGCTGAAGGGCGCGGAGAGGGAGTCGGACCTTCACCTCGTTGTCATTGGTATCAACCGATACAAAAACGCGGCACTCAATCTCGCTTACGCCGAGCCGGATGCCCTCGGTATCAAGACGTTCTTCCAATCCGCCGATGTGAAGCGGTTGTTCCGAAACGTCCGGATCACTTCCCTCATGAACGAAGAGGCGACGGGCCCGAATATCAAAAACTTATTCAAAGAAGTCGAAAAGAAGGCCGAGATCCGGGACACGCTCCTAATCTATCTTGCCGGACACGGCGATACCGCCGGGGACGATTGGTATTTCGTTCCCCATGACGTGGTGTCTCCCGAGATAGAGGAAGACCTGAAGCGGGGCGGCATTTCAGACAAGGAGATCAGCGAGACCCTCAAGCGGTGCAAAGCGCAGAAGGTTTTCGTGATGATCGACTCCTGCAAGTCGGGCAAGATGATCCTCGCCATGCGGGGCACCGAGTACAGGAAAGCGCTCGTGCAGCTGGCCCGGTCGACGGGTACCTACATCGTCTCCGCCTCCACGGACAAGCAGTACGCGGCGGAGATCCAGTCACTGGGCCACGGGGTTTTCACCTACACCCTCCTGGAAGGGCTCCAGGGTAAGGGAGGCGATCAGAAGGTGACGGTGGAAGGGCTCATCCACTACGTGAAAAACAGACTGCCGGAGCTGACGGAGAAGCATCGGGGCGCTGCCCAGTACCCCGTCAGCTGGGGTTCGGGCATGGACTTCCCCATCGCCATCCACTGACACCCTTCGGGCCGGATGATCGGAAAACAGAGGCGATTCCAGGAAGGCACGAAAACGCCCCGTCGTCAAGAAGCTCTCCGAGGATGACGAGAAATCGGTAGGTCTCCGATAAGGGACCGGACGATCCGGCCGTCGAGGCCCTTCGCGGTCATGTGCCGGAGAAGTTCCGCGTTTTTTCGCTTTTTGACGAGGGCCAGCGGGTCTTCCGGAAGTCTCATGGGGGAAGGTTTCCCGGGTGTGACGGGTTTTTTCCTGTATCTCTTCGCGGGTTGTTTTGCCATATTCAGATGACCTTTTTCAGGGCTTCGATGGCCACTTCGATCTGGTCGTCTGTCGGTTCCCGGGTGGTGATTTTCTGAAGCATCAGTCCCGGGAAGCTCAGGATAGCCGCCCACGGACGCTCCCGGTGTTTTCCGGTGAGCCGGATGATCTCGTAGGAAATCCCGGCCACGACGGGAAGGAGCATCAGCTTGTAAAAAACGCGCTGGATGAAGTCGGGTCTTCCCAGGAGGGAGAAGACAAGGATGGAGATCACGATCACGATCATCATGAAACTCGTGCCGCACCGCGGGTGACGGGTTGAAAAGGCCTTGATGTTTTCAACGGTCAGGGCTTGGCCGTTTTCCCAGGCGAAGACCGTCTTGTGCTCGGCCCCGTGGTACATGTAGACCCGCCGCATGTCCGACATGAGGAGGGTCGAGGCCAGGAAACCAAGAAAAATGGAAAGACGGATGCACCCCTCGATAACATTCAACAGGATCGTGCTTCCGACGTAGGCCCGGAGGATCGAAAAAAGATATGCGGGGATCACGATGAAGAGAAAGATGGCAAGGGCGATGCCCGTCAGGAGCGAAACCACCGTGTGCCACTTCGGCGGCTTTTTCTCCTCATACTTCATGGCCACATCGGCCGAGTAGAGAAGGGTCTTGATGCCGATGACCATCATCTCGAGAAGCGATACGAAACCTCGAACGCATTTGATGCCCAGCGCCTTATAGCGTCTGGTGAGGGAAATATAAGTCTGCTCCCGGATTTCGATGTCCTTGTCGGGTGTTCTCACCGCGACGGCGATTTTGTCGCCATGCCTCATCATGACGCCCTCGATAACGGCCTGCCCGCCGACAATGTCTTCCCGATGGGGTTTTTCAGCCATAGAGTCCCCTGATCCCTTCAATCGTGTCCCGAAAGTGAGCGACCCCCGGTCCATACAGCTTTTTTGCCGACCCCTGCAACACTTAATTTTTGTATCCGGGCAGGGCGTCGGCGGATATCAGTTCTTTGATGAGAGGTATTCCTCGATTTCCTGCATCCGCTCGGCCTCATCGCGGTAAAGGGCGTGGGCTTCGTCGAGGCTCACCTTCTCGAACCGGATTAGGTTTCTCGGCATGGCCTGGGCAACCGCGGGGATGTCGGGCGTGACGACGGTGGCGATTTTCATGTAACCCCCCGTCGTCTGCTCCACGAGGACGATGATGGGCTGCCCGTCGGCGGGAACCTGGACGTTTCCCGGCATGATCGGTTCGGTGACGATACTTTCGGGACGCCCTTCGTCGCGGCGGATCGGTGGCCCCTTCAGCCGGTAGCCCATCCGGTCGGATTCATCACTGACCTCGTAGATCACGCCGAAGAAAGCTGCTATTTCCTTTGTGAAGTAATCGTCCTGCGGCCCGGGGATGGCCCGCAGGGTGAGGTCCGGGCCGTAGTCAGGGACCCAGTGCCCGGGGAGGCTCCGTGGTGTCGAAAGAGGCATTCCCTCACCCCTCGATAACACGTCCCCCTTCTTCAGAATCCTCCCCTCGAGACCGCCGAGCTTCGCCCGGACCAGGGTCGAGCGGCTCCCCATGACGGAGGATACGTTAATGCCTCCGGTGACGGCGAGATAGGCCCGACATCCCGTCTTGGCTTGCGGGATCCGCACCACGTCGCCCCGCCTGACCCTCAGGGTCTGCCAGTTGGCTGCCGGTGCGCCGTTCACCGTCAGCCCCATATCGGCACCTGTCAGGGCGATGTCGGCCTCAGCGAGGACTTCCAGCACAGGGCCCACCATGGTTATTTCCAGGACGGCTGCACCCCCGGCATTTCCAACGAGAAGGTTGGCCACCCGGTAAGCGAAGGGATCCAGCGCGCCCGATGGCGGCACACCCCTGTCCATGTAACCGAATCGACCCGTGTCCTGCACGGTTGTGTAGGGACCCGGGGCCCCAACGCGAAAGAGATCCATCATCCCCACTCCTTTTCTCCGATCCGGCGGAATTGGTCTTTCACGATGGAAACGAAGCGGATCCGGTCCCCGGCCTGGTAGAGGAAGGGTTCCTCGCGCCAGGGGGCGAAGAGCCGAAGAGGCGTCCTGCCGATGATCTGCCAGCCCCCGGGGCTGTCCTGGGGGTACATCCCCGTCTGGCTTTCGGCAATGCCTACGGAGCCCGCCGGTAGATGCGTTCGCGGGGTCTTGCGCCGCGGCGTATGGAGCCGGCGGTCGAGGCCGCCCAGGTAACAAAACCCGGGTGCGAACCCGATCATGTAGATGTGGTAGTCGACGGAAGTGTGGACGGTAATGGCCTCGTCGAGCGTGAGGGAATTATGAGCGGCCACGATCTCCAGGTCTGGGCCGAACTCCCCGCCGTAGCAGACGGGGATTTCGACGATTCGGGGTTTCGCAATTTCGGTCTCCCTTAAATCCGTTTCCATGGCTTCCAGGGCCTTTGCGATCCGGCCAATCGATGTAGCCAGGGGATTGTAGAGGAGGGAGAGGGATCGGTAGGCGGGGATCACGGCCTCCACGCCCGCCGGCAGGGCTCTTTTGAGAAGCGCCGTCATGGCACGAACTTTTTCGTTCACGGCGCGGTCGATCCCTTCGCCGTACTCGACGATAAGGGCGCGGTCACCGCAGAGGCGGAAGCGCGGTTTGTCATAAAAGTTGGACATAGGTTAGGCAAAGGGCGAAAGGCCCGGGTCAAGGGTTCAGGGCAACGGGTTCCGGGTTCCAGCCTCATGCCGCAGACTCATAATTCATAACTTAAAATTCAAAATTGGGGCAGTCCCGATACCCTGTCTCTTAGATAAACGTCCCCATGGGAACCACTTCAATGCCGGCCGCTTCCAGCGTCGCCCGGATCTCCCTCACGTGTTCAACGGCCGAGGGATTGTCGCCGTGGACGCAGAGCGTGTCGATCTTCATCTCGAGGACGCTGCCGTCGGTGGCGATGATCCTGCCTTCCTTCGCCATGCGAAGGGCCCTCTCGGTGGCGATTTTCGGGTCCTCGATGACGGCGCCCGACTGTTGCCTCGACGCGAGCCGGCCATCGGGTGTGTAAGCCCGGTCGGGGAAGGCTTCGAAAGCCACTCTGATTCCGGCTGCCTTTGCAATTCTTTTGACAAGGGGTGCCTGGGCGCCGCCGAGGGTGAGGTATATGAGGGTCCGGTCGACGCTGGCGATCGCCCCGGCAATGGTGCGAATGAGAACTTCATTCCCCACGCTCGTATTGTAGAGGCTCCCGTGGGGTTTGACGTGCTGCAGCGGTGCCCCCAAAGCCGCGCAGAAGGACTTCATCGCCCCGACCTGGTAGATGACGTAGTTACGGACTTCCTCTTGGGTGCAATCCATGTTCCTTCTGCCGAAGCCCATGAGGTCGGGGTATCCGGGGTGGGCGCCCACAGCCACGCCGTTATCCCTGGCGAGCTTAACCGTCTCGTACATTACCCCGGGATCACCGGCGTGAAAACCGCAGGCGATGTTCGCCGATGTGACGTGTTTGATCACCTCGCTGTCCAGGCCGAGCTTGTAAGTGCCGAAGCTTTCCCCCATGTCGCAGTTGAGGTCGATTTTCTTCATGACAGTCAACCCTTGCTGAATTTTGTGACGGCCCGATCCGCCTTACTTCATTTTTGACGGCAGATACAGGGCGATTTCCGGAAACGCCGTGAGGAGCACCGTGGCGAGCAGCATGATCAAGAAGAATGGAAACGCCGCCTTCGCGATCTTGAAGAGATCGTCATTGCAAAGCCCGCTGATGACGAAGAGGTTGAAACCCACCGGCGGCGTCACCTGGGCCAGTTCGATCATGACAACGAGGTAGATGCCGAACCACACGGGGTCGAACTTCGCCGCCTCGATGAGGGGTAGCACCAGCGGGGCCGTCATGACGATCATGGAGAACCCGTCGACCAGGCACCCCAGGATCAGGTAGAGGATCGTCAGGTAGAAGATGAGCATGTAGGGCGAGAGCTTCATCGAGACGACGAATTCAGTGAGTGCCCGGGTAATGCCCAGATAACCGAAGACGTTCGAAAGATAGGCCGCCCCCATGACGATGAGCATGATCATGCAGCTTGTCTTCACGGAGTTGATGAGGCTCACCCTGAAGACTTCCCATGAGAGGCTCCGGGTCAGGGCCGCGAAGAACAAGGCCCCCACAACGCCGACGGCCCCCGCTTCGGTGGGAGTCGCCCATCCGAGGTAGATGCTTCCCAGAACGAAGAAGACCAGGATGATGACCGGGGCGATTGCGGGAATGGCGCCGATTCGATCGGTCCACGTGAAGTGGTCTTCTGCCCTTGGGGCGAGTGCCGGCGTGACAAGACAGCGGATCAGGATGTAGCCGCTGAACATGGAGGCGATCATGAACCCGGGAATAAAACCCGCGATGAAGAGTTTCCCGATGCTCACATCGCCGATGATGCCGTATACGAGCATCACCATGCTCGGGGGGATCATGAAACCCAGGGTGCCCGCGCCGGCCAGCGACCCGATCGAGAGGCCGTGGTCGTAGCCCCGCCTTTCGAGTTCGGGGACGGTGATCTTCCCGACGGTGGCTGTCGTGGCTGCCGAGGAGCCGCTCACGGCGGCAAAGAAGGTGCATGCCAGGACGTTCACGTGGACGAGCCTCCCGGGGATAGCGTCCATCCAGGGGGCGAGCCCTTTGAAGAGATCCGACGAGATGCGGCTTCGGAAGAGGATCTCTCCCATCCAGATGAAAAACGGCAGGGCCATCATGGCCGAGCCGCTCGTGTTGTTCCAGGCGATGTTTGAAAGGATCGAACCGAAGGAAACGTCGCTGAAAAAAAAGAATCCTCCAATCCCGACGAGGAAGAGGGATATCCCGACCCAGACCGACCCGCCCAGGAACAGGATGAGAAGGCCGATAATGGTTGCGGATACGGGCCCGAGATCGAGTTGCATGGAATGTTCACTCCCTGTTCAAAAACCAATTACCTGCCGAGATCATCCGTTTCCTCGAGGATGCGAAGCCCCTTCGTGTCCTGCCGGAGGATGTAGAAGGCCTTCAGAAATTCCGCCAAAAACTGGAGCGTCATGAAGAGTGCCCCCAGGGGCATGAAGAACTGAGGGATCGCCAGGTAGGCTTCCGATATCTGCATCGACCGGGATTCGTTGACGACGGAATCCCAGAAAAACTCCCAGGTGAAGTACGTCAGTGCCGCGCAAAAAACAAAACCGACGACGCAGGCGACCATATTGGAAATGACATGAGACCGGCCCTTGAGGAGGTGGGGCAGGAACATCATGCGGATGTGCCCGCGCTCCCGGAGCGTATAGGCGAGGCCGATGAAGGTGAGCATGGCCATGAGATAGCCCGTGAATTCATCCGTGACGTAGAGCGTTCCGTGAAAGAAACTCCGGATAATGATCTCGCCCACGGAGATGACGAGCGCCATGACCATCATAATGCCCGCAATCCAGCCGCCGAAGCCCGATAATCTGTCTATCGTGTTGATGAGTGTTTTCATGGGAGTGCTGAAGCCCGCGAGAGCGGTGCCCACGGGTTGGCCGGACCCTCCCGGCTCAAAATATGAGGGGGACCCCGGATGAAACACCCGGGGTCCCCTCCCGTCACACGTTGTTAAAGATAGACCTAACGCTTCACTTTCTTCAAGAACTCGTCGTAGATCTTCTTCCCGTCCGGGGGGGCCGTCTTGAGCCAATCGGCCCGGATGCCCTGAGTGATCTTCTCCATGTCGGCGATGAATTTCGGGGAGGGTTTCACCGTCTCGATGCCGTTCTTGTTGCTGATGGCCTCCATGTCGCCGTCCCATTTCCTGACGCCTTTCCAGGCGGCCTCTTCCTGCTCCTTGCCGAGTTTCACGAGGAGGTCCTGCTGGGCCTTGGGGAGCTTCTTGAAGGCGTTCATGTTCACCGTTACCATGTCGGTGGCGATGGTGATTTGGAGCGGCTCGAAGTACTTCAGCACCTCCCAGAACTTGGCGTCCACCGCCGTGGGCGTCGAGGTCATGACGGAGTCGATGACGCCGGTCTGCAGCGACGTGTAGACTTCGCTGAAGGGGAGCGCAAGGGGCGTCGCGCCGGCCGCCTCCATGACAAGCGCGCCGTTTTTGTCATAGGTGCGGGTCTTGAGGCCCTTCAGGTCCTCGACGGCTGTGATCTTCTTTTTCGTCCAGAGCCCCGCGCCGGGCCAGGGGGCGATGTAGAGGATCTTCTGGTTCCACTTGGCCGCCGCCTTGTCGTAATAGGGCCGCGCGATGTTGGTGAGGAGCCTCAGTTCGTCGAAGTCCCGGACCAAAAAGGGAAGCGTCGAGATCTGGAAGATCTTCTCATCGCCGGCCACACCGCTGATGAGCATGTCGGATATGGGAACGAGTCCGTCGCGGACAACCTTCAGGAGTTCGGGGCCCTTGTATCCCAGAGCGCCGCCCGTTTGAACGACGAGTTCCAGTTCACCCTTCGAGGCGGCCTTTACCTTTTCGGCGTATTCGTTGAGCCACACGCTGTGCATGTTTTTCGGGGGCCACACCGAGTTGGCGTTCCAGGTCGTCTTGGCGATGCAAGTCCCCGCGACGAAGCTTACGAGGACAGCGGCCACCATTACCGCAGTCAGTAATTTTTTCATGCCTTTCTCCCTCCTTGTGAATTGGGTTCTTTATTCGACAAAAACTCGGCGATTATAGTGCTTAAGCTCCCTCAAATCAAGCAGCAAAAATGTTAAGTAATACAGAAGGGTTACAGTCAACCGGGGCCGGTGTGATTCACGAGGCAAAGGGTGATGGACCGTTCTCGGACAAAGAAACCAACCTTCCTTCGGGGGAAAATCGGCGAGAAACGGATCCGGCCGCGGGCGGGACCCTGCATGACGGAACCGGTAAAGGAGACTGACCGGTATTTATTCAGGAACGGACTTCACAAGCTTTCCCTCGATTTCGAGGGTCGTCTTGGAATAGGTGTACTTGTGGATGATCTTTCCGTCTTTGAAGTGCATCACGTCGACGCCGCGTCGGCGCTCCGGCTTTCCCCGGTAGCCCTTTTCAATGGATGGCCAGTCCAGGGACCACTGAAAGAGGACCTTCTGCGCTTCTTCGTCAACAAAGAGATCTTCCGTGTTGAAACGGAAGCCCCCGTGGTTCTTGAACCAGGGTTCCCAGGCCTTTTTAAGGGCCCCGGCGCCGGTGATCTTCGCCCCCGTCCAGTTCTCAAAGACGATGTCGTCGTGGAAGAGCGCGGCGACTCTATCTATGTCGTGCTCGTTCCAGGCCTCGTTCCATCGGGTCAGCGCATCAGCGATCTGTCTCTTTGTAAGCATAATCACAACCCCCCTTTCGCTCGATCTACTTGTAATTTAGCACATTTTTGCCGGAGAATAAAATTATATAACGGCCGGGTTTTAATATTTGAAATGTTTGGAAAAAAATGCTATTTTTCTATAGCTTAAGCACGTCAGCGGTGTCTGAACCAATCATCGTCTACAAAAATTTCTCTTCAGTACAAGATTGATCAGGGCAAAAACTCTGTGACAAGACAGATGAAATCCGCGTATTGATGAGAAGACGATGTGTTGGACCGGCGTCTGATTGACGGTCTTGGCCGAAAGGTGGAGGGTGTCTTCGCCGGGACGGCAAGGCATGCAGGATCTCCGAGCGGGCCAGTCAGGGCCGGCAGCGAAGAGGGAAAAGATGACCGGCAGCGTGCCGTCATCAAATGTCTGGATAGTCAAACTTAAGGGAGGTGTGTTTATGGTTAAGAAATGCTTGAAGGTAACCCTATTGATCATCGCGGTAGCGGCACTCGTCGGCTGCGCGACGAAGAAGGCTTACACGCCTGTAGACGTATCATCGAACGCGAAGGCGGCAGGTCTTGTGCAATGTACGGACAATGCCAATTTTGTTCTGGACAAATCGGATTCCATGAACACCCAGTACGGCCCCGCTTCCAGGCTGGACATCGGCAAGCAGGCCGTGAGCGACATGGCCCAGTCGATCCCCGCAGGTGTCAAGAAGAGTGCGTACGTTCGGCTCTTCGGCTCCGAGTATGTGGCGGGGAGTGAATCAACCTGGCTGGTTACCGGTACGGATGCCCAGCAGATCATGGCTCAGATCGGCAGCCGGGGACTGGGGAGGACCCCCATGGCCAAGGCAATTACGGCAGCCGGCGAGGATGTGAAAGGCCAGAGCGGCAAATCGGCGATCATCCTCGTGAGTGATTTCGAACATATCGCAGGAGCGGGCGGAGAGATAGACGACCTCAATCCGAAGAATGTTCTGGAAGCCGCTTCGAAGCTGAAGGCGGACTATGGCAACAGGGTGTGCATCTATCCCGTCCAGGTCGGCAAGGATGTTGAGGGCAAGAAGCTTGC
>Ga0316626_10000758_pt1 | contig 13226 bp, 8 predicted proteins | sample OWC_Aug_T1_C1_D5_FD_207656 | JGI IMG/M metagenome (GOLD analysis project Ga0316626, IMG submission 207656) | Wetland soil microbial communities from Old Woman Creek delta, Ohio, United States - OWC_Aug_T1_C1_D5_A | ecosystem: Environmental > Terrestrial > Soil > Wetlands | place: USA: Ohio...
ACCAGATGTTGCCAAACGTTGTTCTGGGTCCCGATGTTATAATGTCCGAAATTCGCATAGCTCCAATTGGTTCCGTCAGCCCAGGAGATTCCGTCGGAAAAGAGGGTGATGGAGTATTGGTTGTCTTTGTGAATGAGCGTATAATATTCCCCGCTTGCTAATGCATACGTGGGATGAAGCCATAGACTGAGAGTGATATCACCGGAGACATTGTTATTAGAATCTGATGGTTGTGATAGATAGGTGCTCGATGACCGCACGAAACTCGCTGCTCCATCTATTTGGCCGCCAGTGGCAGTGACACCACTTATGGTGAAGGAATTTCCGCCACTATTCGAAGCAGCCGTGTTGAGGGTTACTCCGTTCGCGAGATGCCAAACCCCTTTGAAACTGGTATCCCAAACTCCGGTTTTGTTCTCCTGGGAGGTAGTTATTCCACTATTTCCGTATAATAGGTTGATCATTGTGTCAGTTGTGGATGAAAGAGTTGGTATTCTCACCCACGCCACAAGGGTGCCTGTCCCGCCATCCCAGCGCTCCAGCTCATGATCAAGCGGGATGCCGACCGCATCCGTAAAAACGAGATCGTAGCCGTTCGGACTCGTGACGTGGTTTTTAAGATCGTTATCATTTGCGATGCTGACGAGGATGGGGAAATTGGTCAGCGTTGCCGGGACCTTTGTGTGGTCGATCGTGATCGGTTTTCCGTATTGGAAGGTTACAGCATGCGTTATAAAAGGAAGTAAGGCAATTGCTCCTGAGATTAAGATAAGAATAAAAGACCATGATTTAGATTTCGATGTCATCTTTCGGTCCTCCATCATGAATGCTTTCTGATCACAGTTGGTTCACTTACCGCACTTTGTCGCCGGTCAGGGGCTGACCCCAATCCTGTAACGTTTCCGTCAGGGACGAGGAGGGCTTCCCCAGTTGATAGCGCCTCTCTCTCTCCGTGTCGCCGCTGCTACCCCGCCACTGCCCCCTTACTCCTCACCCAGTGTCAGTAAGGGAATTCCTCCTTCGCCTACATTCAAGAGGCTCGGCCAGTGGATCTTGTCTCTTACGAGGCTACATCTACGTTCACGTAACTTACGACTCGGTTCGTCGCTCATCCTGCCTTGCGGAACTTTGTCGATGGGCTTCAGAAGAAAGCGTTTCCACTCCCTCCTGCCATCCAAGCTACGTGGCTCTGGCTTTTACCACGACGGGACTCTCACCCGTTAGTTTGCTCTACCCTTCACTGGGCACGCTTGAATGTTGCGGTCTGACCCCTCTGCTTCTTCTTAGGCATACCTAAAATACCTTGTCTCATGCGCCCTGACCCCTAAGACCACTCTATGCTTCCTCGCCTTTGTTCTTCGCACCCATTCTGTCGAGTTGAGTCATCAATGCCTCAATCTTGCTGATCGAAGCGCCGACATCCTCTCCACGCATTTGAAATGCCTTAAAGGTATTTAAAGCCCTAAGAAGAAATTCACGGCATTCGGTTAAGCCGACTTCATGGTTCATAAGTTTTTCTACGAGGGCTAAATCATAATAATCTGTTTCGCTAAGCATCTCGATAGCCTCTTTGAATTGCCCCAACTCGAAATGGGCGAGTCCTTTTAAATACAAAGATTTGTGATAATAATTGAGATGCCTTCGAACAAGTGCTATAATAGCTTCAGATTTCTCAATAACCTGGTCATATCTTCTAGCATGCCAAAAAAGGTTTTCAAGGTATATGAATTTCGCAATTACACTGCTCGGATACTTCGCTTCACACTCCTCCAAAACGGCTAATGCATTCTGCACTTTCTCTTGCACGAAGTAAATACCAGCTAAGCGAGAATAGAGATAACACACTTCCTCCTCGGCGTTTAACTTTTCTGCGTCTCGGATAGCTCCCATAATTTCGTCAATTGCTAAATTCCACTTTTCTTCATGTACCAGCTTAGAAATCCGCTTTTGGAAATCAGGATCGGTAGGGTAATCCATTCAAATTCCGCCTTTCTCGGTCATTATTATTTCCGAGGGTTTCGCCATACTTCTTCATCCGCTGGACCCCAAGCTGGTGGCTCCGGCAATCCTCTTAAACAAAGGTCTCGCCGCGTACTAGCTCTAGTAATGCACCCTAACCACCATTGGCGGTCCCGTGTGTAACAATAGCTAATTTCAGCTTGCTCACGTGTGTAACAGCGGTCTTTATCGTTATCTTCTTTAGGACATTCCTCCGGAGCCGGTTTTTTCTTCGGATTAATGGGGGGGAAAGAAGGTTTAGGGAACGGAATACGAGTAGGAGGTAACTCAGGTATATTTTGCAATCCTAATGGATCAATCTTATTTATTGGTTGATTTTCGACATACGCAAAAAGGTTTATCCCTCCCTCCAAGCCAATCGGATCAGGGGTGATGTATCTTCCTGTCTGTGGATTGTAATATCGGAAGTAGTTGTAATGCAGTCCTGTTTCTTGGTCGTAGTATTGGCCCGGATACACTCCGATACGTCTCCCCCTATAGAGGCTTCTTTTTTACCCCCTTTTGCATTCGGTTTTCAAAGAGCGGATGTTAAGGAGTCGAACGTATTCAATCACTCAATAAGATCAAATTATTTAGCTTTTCTAAGTACGTCCCCTTGGGCTCTATATGCCAGTCTTAGCGAGAATACCTTTCTTGACTTTTTCCAAACAGACAATCAACCCCTCAATGTCATAAATGGTGGCTAGACTATCCTGGCGTATGACCACTACTTCACGCTCTATTCCCTCTGGCAACTGCAAAAAACTACCATGTGTGAGGTAGGATTCTGTGTCTTGAAAAAACCACTTATCGCTATCTTTTTCAGTATCCACCAAATTCCTGCCGACATATATCAGGGTTTCTATGTTCGGATACTTAAGTCCTCGGTCTGCCTCACAGAAATGAACAAAAAAGTAGCATTCACTGACACGTAATCTTTCGGGATTTATCAAAGTTGCTCTCCTTCGTTAATAGATTTAAGTTTCCCCTCTTTCTCAGGAAAACGTCACTTCTCCTCTCTTCCGAATCGCGACACCGTCAGGGTGTAATATCGATTGTAGGCGGAATGATATCGATTATAGGCGGAATAGGTGTCGGAAACGGTATAGGAAAAGGCGGTTTGAGAGGGCTGAGTGGGCCCTTTTTGGGCGATGGTTTCCCTTCATCATCGCAAGGATCTTTGGACTCTTTGCAACTGCAACTTAAACCACCAGGCACCGCAAAAATATCACGATAGGGTTCGCCATCCTTAATCATATCCATCATCCTATACTTCGACCTACAACTCTCATATTCTTTGCCCTGTGCGGCACAAATTGTTTTACATTGTTGGACCTCAACGTCAGTGCATGGACTCCAGATATACCTTATGCTAGATTTTTTCTTTGCCAATCCTATAGGGTCAACATAATTGACTGGATTATTTTCGGCGTAACTAAACAGATTGATCCCACCCTCCAATCCAATCGGATCGGGGGTAATATACCTTCCTGTCTGGGGATTGTAGTATCTGAAGTAATTGTAGTGGAGTCCCGTCTCTGGGTCATAGTATTGGCCCGGATATACTCCGATACGTCTCCCCCTAAAAAGGCTTGTTTTTTTACCCCCCTTATGTTCAGTTTTCAAAGAGCGAAGATGAAGAGCTTAACCTCATCTGTCAATTGTCAAGACCAGGCACCGCTGTCTCTTTCCGCGAAAGAGAAAAACTAAAAAAGGCGTCTTAATGCCTCTTATCTAAAATCAAAAAGCAATCTTCCATTGTTGATCTCTATTCCCCTATTACTGATTCAACTTTCTCCATTATTTTTTGAGGGAGTACTTTCTTATCTTGTGAATAAATGTCAAGCATCTCATCGTGACTGATTCTGATTATGAGGCTCTTATTTGTTGGAGCAATAACGGCCCCCCAGCAAAAATAGAGGACCATTGCTAAGAGTGAACTTATAGCACTTAAATCCTGTTTTGAAAAAATATGCCCTGGCTTCTCGATCAATAGAGCAGACTCTCCAAGCGATTTACGAAATCCTTCGAAAAGAGGCCGGTCTTCAGAGGACGGCCAAATTCCATATTCGTTTATCCAAAGGAGAGATTCAGCTTCTGAGTCGAAGAAAGAAGCAATGATCCGGCTAAGAACCGTCTTTTTCCCTGAATCTGCAGGAATCCGGTAGCTAACTGGCTCAGAAAAACCTGAGAAGGATAACGAGCCTTTGGAATCTAATAATCCCTTACTAGACAACCAGATCATTGATTCCTCTTTGTTTATTATTTTCATACATCAATACCTCCGATCAAAGATTCCCCCTTTCTAAATTCTTATAACTAGAACCCGGGGGCTGTTTCGTCTTGGCTACCAAATAATAAATATAGGATAAGGGCTAAAATTGCGGCTTTAATAACTGCATCACGCGTCTCTTGGTCGCAATCTTTCTTCTTTTTTAGCTTGTGTGCCTCCTCCGGTGTTATTGGCTTACCGTCTTTATCGTATCGATCACGCTTACCGAGACCATTATCAATATCCCAGTGGCCCTCCGGGTCCCAGCTACCCGATGGCTGGCTTTGACCTGGCACCGGTGTTGTTGGTCCCCATTTACCACCTCTAGAATCCGCTGGGTTGGGGTTCCATTTCCATTTATTACCTGGTACACCACCTGGTACTGGAACTGGGGGTGGGCCAGTTTGTAAACCAAAAGGATCTGCCCATCTCAAGGGGTTGCCTTCGACATACGTAAATAGATTAATCCCTCCCTCCAAGCCAATCGGATCGGGAGTAATATATCTTCCTGTCTGGGGGTTGTAATATCTGAAGTAGTTGTAATGGAGTCCTGTTTCTGGGTCGTAGTATTGGCCCGGGAAGCGGAAGGGGTTGTCAATTGTTTGGATTGAAGGGACTGCCTCACCAAATGGAGTGTAAGCCGCCTTCCAGGCTACAGCCTGGCTATCGTCGCTTAGAACCTGCGGAGTTCCGAGATGATCATTATGGAAATAATAGGCTGATTCTCCGGGCTTGACCATGGCCAATAGCCGATCACCGAGATAAATATACTCTGCCAGCATTTGGCCGGTTTGATTCGTTTCTGCAATCAGATGACCCCGTAGGTCATAATGAAAGATTTTGGTCTCAGCTTGCGTCACCTTCTTTATCCTCTGACCCGCTCCATTATAGGTATATTCTGCAACCTGAGTGCTATCTTGCAGGACTCGAATGAGCTGATTCGAAAGATCATAGATATACGTCCAGCCGGTTTCCGAAGTGATGTTGGCATTCGCATCGTATCCAAAATCGATTGATGGCGTTCCTTCGATATGGGTCAGTTTGTTGGTTCCGGTTTGATAAGTGTAGACTCCCGGGGAATCCAGTACCTGGCCTTCGGGTGGGTTGACTACATCGAGAAGGGAGATGATATTCCCATTCGGATCATAACCGTAGGCAAGGTTCAGGATCGAACCCGTTACGATGGAGGATATCCTGTATTGGTTATCATATCCCTGAGTCAAAGTGAGACCATTCCCATAAGTCAGCCCTGTGATTCCTCCAAAGGGTAAATAAGTGATGGCTGAAGCCAGGGTTTTGGGGTTTCCGTTCAGCGTGGTGCTCACCTGCGAGATTCTTCCTATCTGGTCCGGAGTGTAGGTGATTACTCTACCCGATGGGTAGGTGATGGAGGTAAGGATTTTGTTATTATTGTAAGTATACTGCGTTGTGTAGAGGATGCTGTTTATCGTCTTTTCTTCTTTGGTCAGGTTCCCATTGGCATCGTAATAAAAGGTGTAGGTTGCACTGGGATCAGTCCTTCCGGTCAATCTGCCGATTCCATAGGTGACCGAGGTTGAATCATACGTGAAGGTTACGTTCTGACTTGAGTCTGAGGGAAACTGAATGGCTGTGAGGCGGTTTAAGGCATCATAGGTGTAGTTGACCACTGTTTCTTTAGCATCAAACCGCTGGAGGAGGTTTCCTGCCTCATCGTAAAGATGATCCGTCGTCCCGGTATCCGGGGAGCCGTTCTGGTTTTTCCTCCCAAAGTCATCATTGTAGTAAGAGGTGACGTTACCCTTGGGGTCTGTGACTGTTGCCTGGTTGTCCTGGGTGTCATACCCATAAAGGGTGATGGTGCTCAAGGGCTGGGTCATCACCTTTAATCGGCTTAAGGGATCGTAGGTATAGTTTGTTGTATTGTCCTTTGGGTCCTTTGAGGCAGTGCGGTTTTTTCTCCCGTCATAAGTGTATTCGGTGTAGGTGGTATCAGGGTTGATGATTTTCTTCAGGTTGTTGTAGGCATCGTAGGTGAAGTCCAGGTATTTCTTCAGAGTCCCCTGGGGGTCTTTGGTCTCTTCACGAATCCGGTTTCCTTCCACATCGTATCGGTACTGGATTTTGTTATCCAGGCTGTCTTTGATCTCTGTGAGTTTATTGGCGAGGTTATAAGTAAAGTCGATCCGGTTTCCCAGGGGTAGGATGACATAGGAGAGGTTTCCTCTGGCATCATAGAAGTACTGGGTCTGAGCCCCGGTGGTCTGGTTGGTGATGGTCTTGATCCGGTTTCTCTCGTCATAGGTCCGCTGGGTGATCACGCCATTGGGATCAGTGATGGTTCCGACGTTTCCATTGGCATCGTAGTTTGAGAATTCTGTCCTTTGATTCAGGGCGTTGACAATGGCCTTGAGCTGGCCCCGGTTGTTCCCCTGATCCGGGGTGTTTGCATAGTATTCAAGGGTGGTGATGTCTGAGACATCCGTCCTTGGGCCGTTGATCTGGGTGAGCTGGCCCAGGGTGTTGTATTGGTATGCGGTCGTGTAGGTCTTTGGGGTGGCAACTGCGTTGATGAAAACATAGCCTGATTCTTGCCGGGAGAGAATGTTGCCAGCGGTGTCGTAGGTAATGGTTGTGATTTTGTTTTGCTGAGAGTCAACCACGCTCTTTATTGTCTCTGTGCTCTGGGTCAGAAGGAAGGGGTCATCTGTGCGGTGGGTGTAGGTGTAGGAGGTTATCCGCTGCTCAGGCCATCCAAGGGCCTCTGTCATCGTTAGGATCTCTCCTACCTGCTCCCAGGGGTTTGCTGGATTATCATAGGTGTATTGGGTCGTGTATTGGTCTGAACCATCAATCGAGGTTACCTGAGTAAGGTTGAGCCTGTTGCTGTATTGAAAGCTCTTCTTGACGCTTCCGCAGGTCGAACAGCCATCCACTTGTTGGACTACTTTGGCGCCATCGATCACGCCTATTGTGTAAGTGGTTGTCCCTGTGGAGTTTGTCACGAGCGTCTGCTGATTCTGATAGACGAGGTCAATTCTTTCCTGGGGGACACTGTCTTTGAGGTGACTATAGTAATTTATCACTCTGTGCCTGTTATCATATCCCCAGTGTCCGAAAAGGTTGTTATTACTATCGTACTTGTCGGTCAGATTATGATTCGAATAGGCGTAGGTTATGAAGTTAGTATCAGGATAGGTAACTTTGGTTAAGTTCCCGTTTGTATATTCGTAGAGAATGGATCTTCCGGCTGGGTCCGTGATTGAAGCGATGCGGTTGTCGGTGTACTGAATGGAGAGGCTTTTTCCGAAGTTGTTTGAAACCTGGGTGAGAAGGCCCCCGGTGTAAGTCAAAGTTAGCGTGTTGCCATTGGGATCAGAGATCTCAAGAAGCTTCCCGTTTGAGTCGAATCTGTAGGTGAAATTGCCTTCCTTTCTCCTTAGGAAGTATTCGCCTGTGGAAATAATTTGCCTGAGCCTGTCTTTAACTCCAGACTCGCTCCCGAAAAGAATCTCAGTGGAGGTTTGTTGAGCCTCGCTAAAATAGAGGGCCCGGCCATCCGAATCCCAAATACGGACTCTTTTTGTTGGACTCGTTTGAAGGACATTGAGAATTAAATCAAAGGTGTGTGTCCATCCAAAGCCCAGGGGGCCATTAAAGATAATCTTGCTGTTGTAAGACCTTCTGAATTCGAGGGGTATTCCTGGCGCGGAAATTGAGAGATCAAGGACTTCTTCGTATTTATTTCCTGTGGCAACGTTGGTAGGATTCCCAACAGAATTGATAATCTTTCGGTCAGAAAAGTCGCATAATTGAGGACGGCCCGCGCCCTCCGCTTCTTCCTTACTACTAGGAAGTGGATCAAATGGTAGTCCGGTTTCCGGGTTGATTGGGCAACAGCCGTCAGCTTTCATTGCCGCCCCCCGAACATCGGCAATCACATCGCATGCGTAGGGTGGAGGATTACACATACCACATTGGAATTCTCTTCCCCCCTCACGACACACATAACCATCTCCATAGGGCGGCCCCTTACTAATATTGCCGCACTCACAAGGCCCAGTCCAACACCATGGACAGGGCCCCTGTGTACCAGCCGCCGTGTAGCAGGATGGACCGGTAGATGCGCCATCACAATACCACCACTCGCCCTCTATTAAACCAATTTCAGATCCGTCTTCAGGGTCTATAGAACAAAGAAAGAATTTGCATCGCCTTAACGCAATCCAAAGGTTAGCGGTGGTGGCGGCTATCTGAATGTCTGCCATGTTTCTATTAGAATCCATCAGGGTAATCATTGCGTTGTTGGCACAGTTCTCATTGCTGGAGGGTGCGACATAGGGTGCACTACCCCCAGTGGGCGTAAGCGTGCCGCCTCCGGATAGACTCCAAGTATACGGGGGGCATCCCCCCGATGCTGACAACTCTTGAGAAGCCCCGAAACTCATTGACGAACTCGAATAATTAATTGTTAAATCGCCTTGCCCCCATGCATCGCCACCCGCAAAGAGTGAACTAAATATCAATGAAAATACATAAATGCCTCTCATGCACAATATCTTCTTAACCCGCATAGGTCACCTCCCGAAGGGATAAAGCTCGCATAGGGCATGGAGCAAAGCGCATAGCATAACTTCAAAAAAATGTCAGAAAAAAAACCGTGTTTCGTGTCTAAATTCCAGGAAAACCCCGTCGGCACCTGCCAGCAGGCAGGAATGCCGACGCTACACTAACTCAACAAAAAAAACCTGCGCATCCATATGAATGCCAGGCTCTTTTCGAACCCCCTCATACCATTTTCTCCCTCCTCAAAAAAAGTGGCTAAATCTTTATTTAGAAACTTGTGTCAGCTGAATCCCCGTACCCACGTGCATGCGCCCCCACATGCGAATGTTGCACTTTATTCAATACACCATTCGAAAATCTTGTCAAGACTTTTTTTGGATTTCAGAAAAAAATTTTTATTGGAGTAAGCAAATGGGATGCCAAGCAGCGCTTGCAGCGCACCGAGAGAAAATCGATCTTTAGTATAGAACGGGTCAGGGCAAAAGGATGCAACTTTTCTTGCATTGTCAACCTTGCTCACCAAAGGCCAATTCGCTGATTTGAATAGATTTTCAAAAAACCGCTGAATTCTTTGTCAACTTTCGTTGCATCCTTTTGACCCCGGCTTTTCTCCCGCGTCCCTTTCGGAAATTCTGCAATTACAAAAAGTTAGCAGATAAAATTTCCAGGTCATCCCTGCGGTATGGCATTTGCTTAGTATCATAACCGGAGCCTCTGATGAAATGTACTCGCTGCGGAAGCGCTATGATCCAGGAAAAATTTTATGGTCTTCAGGAACATTTCTTTGGATGGAAATGTATCTATTGCGGAGAAGTCGTTGATCGTTTAATCCTCGAAAACAGGCGATCACCATCCCGGATCTGGAAAAAAAGACAAGAAACAGAAAAAATGAATACCTGATCTGGTGCTCCGTTGTGTTGAGCCATGACATGAGTTGAAAGGAGACTTCAGAACTGACATGGACAATCATTTTGATCCGGAAAAATACGGCATGCTTTTCTGCCTCGAATGCGATGGCAACGGCAAACTGCTGAACGACTCTGAAGACTCTGAAATTTGCCCGAAATGTGGGGGCTTTGGGTTTATCAGAAAAGAAAAAGAAACCGATAGGAAGAAGGACACCAAGCCGATCATTAATAAGTGATAGGAAGACAGACTGAGTTTGCCCCGCTTTAAGGAATCCGAGATGTCCTCATAAAACTTCATCTACCCCGGCAGCAGAAAGCCACGGCCTCTGGCCGTGGATGAATGCGCCAACCTTTGGCCGGGATGTCGCCCCACAGGGGCATTGGTCAGGTGCCACAGGCTTTGCCCTTGGGGCTCCACAAAACTTCTTCAGATTTACTTGTCCGTTCAGAGGCTTACGTGTGCCTATTTTTTAGGCAAAATGGTGGAGACAGCCTCCTTCAGGAGGAGGAGAATCCAAATCCACAACTTTTCCACATTGCTTTGTGGATTTGGGAGAAAAAACCTTTCATAACAAATTTTTTCAGACAGCGATTCGACCCACCTTCCTTGAAATCTCAAATCGAGGATGCTACATTGTAAAGGTCATTCGGGTGGAATTCCAATTCTGTAGAAGATTTTTACATTGGTAGCCTTTTATGATATATTGCAAGAGACGCCGGGCAATTGATTGAGGGGGCAGATCACAACTCATCGCCGAGATAGGAATTTAAGAATGAATTCTTCGAAATATACCATTCTTGTCGTTGACGATGAAGAATTATTAAGAAAGTTTATCGTTACTTTTTTGTCACAATTGGGATATTCTTCTGTCACGGCAATCGATGGAGTTGACGCTTTGGATAAGATGAAGGGAAATAAGATTGATGCTGTCATCACAGATATAAAGATGCCCAAGATGGATGGAATTATTCTTACCAAAGAGATTTCAGCACAATACCCTGGGGTTCCGGTCATGGTCATGACAGCATTTGATGAAGAATACTCGGCAGGCACAGCGATTTCTCTCGGGGCCCGAGAATTCATAAAAAAGCCCTTCTCTCCGGACGAGTTTGCCATTCGATTGAGTAAGATGCTTGGCGATTCTGAAACCATGAAGAGAGTGAAGAATGGAAAGGAAGCAGACCAAGCTCCTCAAGAAATCATGAATGGGTCAAAAGCCCCGGGACGGATGGAGGGTGAGACGGAAATAGGTGGGAGTATCGAGAAATTTGTGGATGACCTAATAAAACCCTTGAAGAAGAGTTAGAAATTCCTGCCACGAAAGCCAAATAATTCACTCAGTAGTTGAGAAAAACTTTTCGCCTTCCTTGATCACTTTTTTGTTTCCCACGTTAATCGCTTAGTTCTTCAATTTTTTTCCGGCTCACGTCCTCTAATTTCTTTTTTCTCAAATTTCTGTCAATAATCTTCGACTTTCTGAACTATCTCGGCACAGAGATCAGCTCGCGAAGCCCTCGCTTCTCTTTTCTGAAGACTACCACTACGGAGCGCTTTCCTGACCTCGTTTTACAATGCAATATTTCAGATAGTTATCAGCAAAAAAGTGGAAAAGTATTTTCTCTTTTCATGAATGTAATTTTGGTTTTATGTGTAAAGCCATTCCACTCTTATAATCTGTGGAAATACTGAAAATTTCAAAAAAGTCTGAATTATCAGCATATTACATCTCTTGACACTAATTGGCATTGATTTTGCTAAATTTTCATCTGGATAGGTTTAAATTATACCTGGAGGTACTAATGAAAAAGATGTTGTTTGCGACAATAGTGATGTTTTCTGTTATTTCATTTTTTGTCGCTTTGCCCGGTGAAACTTTAAGTTACAATTTCGATTTAAATAACGCCGGCCTGAGTGGGGGCCCTTGGGGTACAATTACCCTTACGCAGAATGGTAATTTTCGCGTTGACTTCAAAGTGGACCCAGATGCCAACGCTTTTTCAGGCGTAGATAATTTTGGTTTGCAAACATTTGGCTTCAATGAATCCACCCTTGACCCAACCAAATTAAGCTTAACAGGCTTGTCGATCATTGGTTGGAATTGGCAGTATAGCGAGGGGTCATTAGGAGGGTTTGGACCATACGGAAAATTCGATATCGGATTAGATGGTTCTGGAGGCGATAGACAAGATCCTTTGGAATTTTCCGTGATCGTTTCTGACGATTCCTTTAGCATATCCGTTAGTGATTTTGCTACTCAATTATCCACCACAGGTTATTTATTTGCTGGCCATATTGCAGGATTTGAAGTACCTGGCAGTGATATAACAAGCGCGATGTTTTCAACAACAGGTAATGCCATTCCCGAACCAGCCACTATGCTCCTGCTGGGTTCCGGTTTGATTGGATTGGCAGGATACGGGAGGAAGAAACTCTTTAAAAAGTAAATCCGTATAAAGCTGGAGAAAGGAAGAGGCAGGCTCAGAAATAGACCTGCCTTTTTTGTGCACTTTTCAGGACGAGCGATAGCGTTTAAACCAAAGCGAGATATTTGATCCACCGTTGGAGGCACTATTGAGGATAGCCGAGCGTATCTCCTTTTTTTTCGCCTGACCGATAACCACGTTCAAATCGCATCGGGGATCGGGATGCTCTGTTCCAATCGTAGGGGGAATTATCCCGTGATAAAGACTCAATGCCAGTCCACAAGCTCTGATCCCTCCCGAACCGTCGAATTCCCCAAGCATTGATTTGAGACTGCTCACTGAAATCTCTTTTCCCCTTTTCCCGAAAACCTTCTTGATCGCAAGGGCTTCTCCCTCATCCAGGTCAGGAGTGGAGTTAGCGGCTGCTGAAATATAATCGACTGTCTGGACTTCAGCGGCGGCTAAAGTCATGCTCCTTGCTATCGAATCTCCCTTGAAATCATATCGAAGAAGTCCATCCGTGCTTCCTGAAAGCCCGGCGCCAGCCATTTCGGCATAGATGTTTGCTCCCCTTTTCTTCGCGTGCTCCAACGTCTCCAGTATAATGATTCCGCTTCCCTCTCCGAGGACAATGCCGTTTCGACTCTGATCAAAGGGTTTCATCCCTTCTGCACCTTTTCCTCTTCCCGGGGATAGCGCCCCAAGCATCGAATAGACATGGTAGAGGGGCTCGCTCAACTCGTCGCCTCCTCCTGCAAAGATGACATCTGCCCTTCCCTCTTTTAATAAATGATAAGCAAACGTCATCGCCATTTCTGTGGAGGATTCCTTGTGGGAAAAAGTGATGTTCACCCCTTTGATTCCATACTCGATGGCACAGTGGCTCGTGATGGCGTTCGGCACGGCGGTTTGAAACAGCATGGGAGCAGCCCCAAGGGGCCCGTCTTTTAAGAGGGAACGGAAGAATTGGTCCACGGTATCCGAACTCCCGAGACCTGTTCCAATAGAAATCCCTACTCGACCAGAGTTTTCTTCTTTTAGGTCGAGACCTGAATCATCCATTGCTAATCGAACGGATG
>Ga0316626_10000759_pt1 | contig 13224 bp, 9 predicted proteins | sample OWC_Aug_T1_C1_D5_FD_207656 | JGI IMG/M metagenome (GOLD analysis project Ga0316626, IMG submission 207656) | Wetland soil microbial communities from Old Woman Creek delta, Ohio, United States - OWC_Aug_T1_C1_D5_A | ecosystem: Environmental > Terrestrial > Soil > Wetlands | place: USA: Ohio...
GACAGTTTTAACCTGGCGACCTTTCAGGCGTATCATTGGTGCAGGCTGATCACGGACAGCAAGCGGAGCCGCAACGACGGTGGACGATATCATCCGAAAAAGCACGGAAGGCGACGCCGCTTCATTTGGCCTGCTCGTAAAGGCCCATCAAGGCTACGCGTTTGCCCTGGCGTTTCGGATGCTCGCCGATGAAGACGAGGCGCGTGATGTCGTCCAAGAGTCGTTCATACGTGTCTGGAAGAGCATCCGGCGCTACGATCCGTCTCAAAAATTCACGACGTGGCTGTACGCCATTGTCTCACGGGTTTGTCTGGACACGCTCCGGTCCCGCTCTCGATCAAATCGCTTGTTTCACCGTGGATTTGACGGGAGCTTCGACGATGGCCCGCGCGACAGCTCGGATCCCGAGAAAACCTATTCAAACCGGGAGCTCGCCCAGTTGATCAGCCAGCTGTCGGAGGATCTCACGCCAACGCAGAGACTCGTGTTTACCTTGAGAGACCTCCAGGAATGCACCATCGCAGAGGTATCTGCGATCACCGGCCTGAGTGAAGGAAGCATCAAGACGAATCTCTCCTACGCACGCCGTAGGATACGGAATGTTCTCGCATCACAGTATGATATTTCGGGGAGCGGGTCATGAACTGCGAAGAGGCCATTCGACTTATCCATCTTGACGCCGACGGTGAAACGTCGGCCCCAGAAGGGGAAGCACTTCGGGCGCACCTCCTCTCATGCGAAGGCTGTGCGAACGAGGCGCGCCTCGTGCGTCAGACGGCGCGCACCATGCATCGCCTCCGCACTTCCATGCCGGTCCTGACGCAGCCGGAGGATCTCGTCAAGTCGATCCTTGCCGGGATTTCAGGTAACACCCCTCGTCGGTCGCGTTCAGGGAGCATTATGGAAGCCTTCTTCAACCTCTCTGCGCGGCCGGGATTCAGGCTTGCCTACGCGGCCGTTGTCCTTGCCTTTGTGAGCCTGTTCATGCTCCAGCAGGCAGACACGTTCCGGAGCGTCGAGGCCCTCGGTGAAAAGCTCGCCCAGGCTCAACGACCTACCACGCCCGACGTCCAATACAGCATCACGATTGAGGATGCAAGGGATATTATCGGAAGCAGCGAGTTGGAGCCTCTCATCGAGGGCACGCCTGTTTCCGTTTCGAGCGAAAGAATTTCCGTCCGAAAGAGCGACCTCGCGTCTTTGGCGCCTTCTCTGGGCTCACGATTAGCATCGAGGTTGCTAGCCTCCTCCGACACTCCAGTCGAGAGGCTGCCGCATCTGATTGTCGACATCCAGCAATCTCTAACATCGTCACTCACTCTTCGCCCTGGAGGTAAGGACCGATGAACGCGCGACACGCTTTGCAGGCCGTCACTTTTGTACTTGTCTCGGCATTGTTCAGTGGCTGTCTCGAGATTGAAACTACCACGATTCTTCGTCCCGACGGCAGCCTCAAGCGAACGGTCGTGATCAAGGGGGACTCCGCCTCCATCTCCGGCGGCTCCTTCACCGTTCCGATTGACACGACTTGGTCGCGGGAGATCCGCAAGGTCGAGGAGCGCAAATTCGAGCTCACGGCCTCGAAGGATTTCGTCGACGCCCAGGAGTTAAACCGTCAGACGCACGGAATTCCAGGAAAGACCCTTGGATTCACCGTCTCGGTCGAGGAGCGCTTTGAATGGTTCACGACCTTGATTACGTACCGGGAGACCCTCCACCGCTTCAATCCCATCGACGAGGTCCCCATTTCCGAATACATTTCGCAGTCGGAAATCGACCGGTTCATTCAGCACGAGGTCCTGAAGGAGCCATTCGCGAGTTCGGGTGATAGCCTTTCTCTCGATGACGCAGGGGACCGGTACGAGGAATGGAACAAGCGGAATGTCTTTGCGGCCTACTACGGCATCTTCCACGAGGGTGTTCGGAAGTTGAACGATCCGGACCTGACGTCGGCGTATGTCGAATCACAAAAAGACACACTCTTTTCGGTTTTCTCAGAGATTGACGAGGACCAACCGGAAAAACAGCGCCGGGCCTTTGAATCGCTCCTCAAGCGGAAGACCTCCGTGGACAGAGTCTACGAACTTCAGGGGAACGAATTCGACCGGCTCGCCAATGACTTGGAATTCGTCAAAGAAGTCACCACCAACTCCTACCTCAACAGCGTCGTGATGCCGGGATTGATCGTCGACACCAATGCGCCCACCCTCGAGGGCAACCGGGCCTCGTGGAAGGACTACACGAACATCGCGTTCGTCCAGAATTTCGACATGTGGGTCGTTTCTCAGGTGATCAACTGGTGGGCGATCGTACTGACGGGGGCCATCGTCCTGGGGGGTCTGAGCCTCCTCATCATCGCAGCAATCCGTCGGAAGCAGAACGGGAGTGCCTGAGATCCTCGCCGCCTGAACGCACAGAAGCCCCGGGCGTCCCCGGGGCTTCGCGTTTCTTGAGCGCCTGCGAAGGCCGGAAGCTATTTCGTGAGCACCATCTTCTTCGTCTCGACGTACCGCTGGCCCGGATTGCTGACGGCCACCGCTTCCATGCGGTAGAAGTACATGCCGCTTGCAACACGCGCCGTCCAGCTCACCTGGTGGTATCCCGAGTCCAGTTCCCGGTCAACCAGCGTCTCGAGCCGCTCGCCCAGCGCGTTGTACACGTCAACCCGCACTCGGCTCACGGCCGGGAGGCCAAAGCTGATCGTCGTGGTTGGATTGAAGGGATTCGGGTAGTTCTGATCCAGCACGAATCCTTCAGGCACACGGCTCTCGTCCTGGACTTCGGTGACGGCCGAGGGGGCGATGAGCGGCAGAGTTTGCTGGTAGGCCGGCATGATCTGCTGCAGGACCGTCGTGGAGACTCCAAACCAGTTGTGCAGGATCGTCCCGTAGATATTCCGGAAGTCGAACTGCATCGGGATGTTGGCATTCTCCGGCGGATTGAACGGAATGACAGGGTTCGTACCGACGATTCCGGGGTTGACGCCGTCCCCGAACAGGAAGAGCGGGGCGCCAGTGCCGTGATCCGTCCCGACACTCGCATTGGATCGGATCCTGCGGCCGAATTCCGAAAACGTCATTCCCAGTACGCGATCCGACACTCCCAGGAGGCGGATGTCGTCCTGGAACGCCGTGATCGACGCGGACAGTTGATTCAGAAGGTTCGCGTGAGATCCCAGCTGGGTCTGCCCCGAGACCACCTGGCTCGAATGCGTATCGAAGCCTCCAATGTTGACGATGTAAACGCGACTCCTTAGCCCGCCGGCGACTAACCGGGCAACGATCCGGAGCTGGTTGGCAAGGCCGCCTGCAGGATAAAGCGTGGAGAGATTCGCCACTCGGTTATACGCTGCTCGGATGGCGTCGACGTATACCTGGGTTTGCTGCGCGACCTGTCGAATATAGGTCAGTTCATCGCCCGCCGGTCCGGGAGGGGGAGTGTCGCTTCCCCCCGGTATGTTGTACGTCGCATTCGGATTAGTGACCGCCACCCCCATCGAGAGGTTGGGCCCCTGAATCCCCGGTGAGACGATCGAGCCGATCTGGACTGCGAGCGGATCCGGCATCTCGGAGTTCGGATACCCCGTCGGGAAATTCGGATATTCACGATCCAGGAACCTCCCCAGCCAGCCGGTCTGAAGCACCTGATTCGAATCCGAACCTGTGAGCCAGATGTCGGTCGCGCGGAAGTGTGACTGGTTCGGATTGGGATAGCTTACACCCTGCACCGTCACAAGCCGGCCACCGTCGTAGAGGCTCTTGAGGCCTGTCATGATCGGATGCAGGCCCGTTTGGCTGCTCATGCGGAGGACAAGAGACTCGTTGATCATGACATTCGAACGGGCAGTCGAAAGCGCGCTGTACTGATCCAGCGGGATGACCATGTTCAGCCCATCGTTTCCGCCGTTCATTTGCACCAGGACGAGCACACGATCCGAGGCCGCCGAAAGAGTGGCCAGCGCATCGAGCAGGCGGGATCGGCCGTACGCTTGAACGGAGAACCCGCCGAGAAAGAATGGCAGTGCCGTCACAGGGGCAGTGCGCCGCAGAAAGTCTCTTCGATCCATAAGGGAATTCTCTCTCGAGAAGGTTAGGACAGTTGGTATTCGGGCATCTGCATGATCGTGCGGAACAACTGCTTGAGCTTTGAGCGCATGGCATTTGCCGTCATCGCGTTCGTCTCGTTTGCACGGTACTCGTCCCACTCGAACGTCCATTCATAGTCCGGCAGCCCGGGGATCAGGGTCTCCTTGAGAAACGCCTTTTGGCCAGCAGTGAGCGGGATGGGCATCAGGTAGCGGGTAATCTCATCGAGCACGACGTTGACATCGCCCGGCTGCGAGAGTGCCTTCACGAATGGAATCGGATCGAACACAAGGGTAAACCCATTGTAGTTCAGGCCGTTTCCGGCAATCTGGTCGGTGAATCTGTTCCGGCGAGGGAAGGTGTCGGTATTGATCCAGAGCTTGTAATACTGGGGAAACTGATAGTAGGCCGACCATCCGGCGACGCTGGGCGGATCCCCGATGTCCTGCTGGAGATTTCGCCCCTCGCTCGCTATGGAATTCCAGAAGAAATACTGCTCTTCGAGCTGAAGCGATGTCGGGAACTGAATCGCCAACTGCCGGAAGAGCGTCACCAGAAAGTCAATGGGACTCTTGATCATGCAGCCTACGTTAGCGCTGTCAAAGAAATGCTTGCTCTTGAAGAGCGCGTTCAGCACGGGGAGGATTTCATAGTTGCTCGTGCGAAAGATCTGCGCCAGGGGCTCAATCACGTTTGCCTCGGCGTTCGCGTCGATGGTGTAGTACACGAACCACCGGTAGATGTCGCGGACAATATTGCGCGAAACCTCCTGTTGGGCAAAAATGATGTCCAGCATGAGGTCAACCTCATAGCGTCCTTCCGCACCCGGGTATCCTTGGACGTTGACCCCGCCGTAGCGGTGCGAGAACGTCTTGTTGTTCGGGTTGTGCCTCGAAGCGTCAAACCACGAAGTCGGCTCCGTGGGGTTGCTGCGGTCCCCCAGTTTCACCGAATCATGCCTCCATCCTGTGAGGACCCTTGCCGCCGCGCGGACATCCTCCTCGGTGTACGTGGTGTAGTCGCCGAGAGCTACCTCTTCACCCTTGCCAATTGTGAAAAGCTCCTGAAGCTCTCGTCCATAGTTCTCGTTAGAGTATCCTGGATCGGGACTGCCCGTATAACGGTTCGTGGTCCCGTTTAGGTAGCGCAGCATCGCTCCGTCGATGGTGATCTGCTTCGTGAACTCCCTGAAGTTTCCGAGGGCATAACGTCGGAGCAGGGCCGCGTAGCGGTAAGAGAACCGCGGCTCGCCCACAGTTCCGATGGACGTCACGAAGTGGTTGTGCCAGAAAAGAACCATCTTCTCGCGCACCGACAGGGACTGGTTCAGCATCAACCCCACCCACCAGGACTTGAGGGAGGCCGAGCGCGCCCCGGTGTTGCCGCTCTCCGGGCTGAACCCCCACGGCTGACCGTAGGGGATGGGATCTCCATCCGAGTTCATCAAAGGCTCGGAACTTTCGTCCGCTTGTGGGGCAAGGATCTCTTCAACGGCCTGCGTGAAGGGCCGGGCCATGAGGTGGTCGATATCTGCCTTCGTTGCGCCGAACATGGTTCGCCGAAGGAGATGGGCTGCCGCTTCGTACCCACCGCTGACGGGACCCCACGGGCCATCGTAGATCTCAAGCCCGCTTGTCGGCCGCATCGCTGCGGCTTGGGTAACAGATGAAAACGCCGAGGATGCCCTGTCGTCGGGCGGTGCCTGTTCGGGCCGGCCTGCTCCAACAGCAGTGGCAATGAAGTCGCTTCGTTTCATGCCTTTCCTCAGTATTGTTATTTCAAGAAGATCGTATGGGATACAAAACGATAACAACTCTTAAGATCGTTCCATTCAGACACCTCTGATGTGATCTCTGTCACGAAATCGGGGAACCTATTTCGAAATGTGTCCCCCGTCGCGCGATCCGTTGATACACAACGACCATTCCCGTATTCTCCTGGGCCCCAGTGCATCAGTCCGGTACACTTTCCAGAGTGCAGGAATCGCGGCGCATTCTTCGATGTGTCCTGCCCGGGCCGCTGGAAATTCTCCCTGGCTCTTAGTATGTTGCCCCACACTTTCCAAAGCCATTTAGGATGATCCGCCCACAAATCTACGAGATTGAGAGGAACCTTCCCCATGAAGACGCGCATTGAGCGATCACTTCGCCTGGCCGCCGTCATTTCCCTCTGCTGCATCGGAGGCGCTTTCTCCCAAGAGACAAGACGGCTCACGCTCGAGACTATGTCCGACCCAAGCCTCATGGCGGCGCTTCAGACGCCGAGGACATGGTGGTTAAGCGACAACACTGCGGTGATTTATGACACCCGCACGCCGGCAGAGCAACGGATTCTTGAGCGGCTTGATCCTGCAACCGGGAAGCGATCGCCATTTGTGGACAAGGGCAAGGCCGCCGAGAGCTTCAAGTCCCTGTTCAGCGACGGTGAAGCTCCGCAGTTCCCCCCCGTCCCCCAACTCGTGAACGGTAAAGGGACCTATGCCTTGTATCTCTTGCGTGGGGACCTCTTCCTGCTTGATATCTCGCAAGCAGCATTTACGCAGATCACCAAAACCGAAACCGCGGAGAAGTCGGCTGCCTTCTCACCCGACGGGCTCAAAATCGCCTTTGTCCGCGCAACGGACTTGTATGTCTATGACATCCTCCAGAAGAAGGAATTGCGCCTGACGACAGACGGTAGCGAGACCACGCTCAACGGCACCCTTTCGTGGGTGTACTGGGAAGAGATTTTCGGGCGCCAGGACATCGGTTACTGGTGGTCAGGCGATTCAAAGGCAATCGCCTACCTGCAAACCGATGAGTCTCGTGTAAGCACCCAACACTATGTGAACATCGAACCCTGGACACCCACTGTCGCGACACAGAAGTATCCCAAGGTGGGTGAACCGAATCCCGGGGTGAAGCTTGGTGTCCTCGAGCTCGGCTCCAGCTCGACGACGTGGGCGGCGATTGACCCCGCGTCGTACGAGTACATTGTGCGCGTCGACTGGCTACCCGACAACAAACGGGTGTGCGTCAGAACGCTGAACAGGCTGCAAACTGACCTCGAAGCACTCTTTGTGGACCGGGCCACAGGAATGGCCACGCAATTTCTCAAGGAGACCATCCCCGGCTGGGTCAACGTGTCGGATGATTTCTACTTCTTGAAGGACGGGAAGCACCTCGTGATGGCATCGGAACGTGACGGGTTTGAGCATTTGTACCGTTACAGGCTTGATGGCACGCTCGTCAATCAGGTCACGACAGGCAAATGGGCGATCCGCTCATCAGGTGGGGGTCCGTTCTGGCTGCGCCGAGCTGTGACTGGCATCGACGAAAAAGGAGGATGGATTTACTTCACAGCCCTTGAAAAATCCCCCCTGGAAAAACACCTCTATCGGGTGAAGATGGACGGGAGCGGCCTGAAGCGCCTGAGTGAGAGCGACGGAACGCATGCGATCTCCATGAGTCCGGACGCGAAGTACTATTTCGACCGGTATTCGAATGTGACCACGCCACCGTCGCTCACGCTCTGTAGGGCCGATGGAACGAAGCCCATCCAGCTGTGCGCACCGGACTTTGCAGGCTTCACGAGTTTCAACGTTCAATTCGCACAGCTCCTGTACGTCCCGGCCCGCGACGGCTTCCAGCTGCCGGTCGCCGTCACAAAACCGCCGGATTTCGATCCCCAGAAGAAATATCCCGTGATCGTGAACGTCTACGGCGGCCCCTCAGCTCCGCAGGTTTCCAACAGCTTTCGGTTTGAGTCTGTATGGGAAAATGTTCTCGGAAACGAAGGATACATCTGCATGACCGTGGACAACCGTGCAGCGACCGCAATCAGCAAGTCGCTTGAAAACCTGCTCCTCTATAAGACCCCCGGCGAGATCGAGCTGAATGATCTCGTCGATGCCGTGCGGTGGATGAAGCAGCAATCCTGGGTCGATCCGGACCGGATCGGCCTCTGGGGTTGGAGCGGTGGCGGCACCAACACGCTTCTCGGAATGACCAAGTCGACCGAATTCAAGGCAGGGATCGCAGGTGCGGGAGTCACGGACTTCCGCTTCTACGACACGAAGTGGGGCGAGGCGATGATGAAGACTGAGAAGGAGAACCTCGCTGGATTCGAGGCCAACTCGCTTCTGAAGTTCGCGAAAGACATCCATGGAAAGGTGTTGATCATCCATGGGCTCCATGACGACAACGTCCACATTCAGAATACCTGGAGATTCGTCAACGAGCTCATCGCGTCCGACAAGATGTTTGAGCTGATGGTCTACCCCATGCGGAAGCATGGAGTGGGCGATCCCGCGGGCCGAAAGCACCTGAACCACGTCATGTTGGATTTCTGGAAAAGAAACCTCTGATCTGCGGTCCGTGTGCGTGAGGGTGCCGCTCCCCGGGCCTGCCGGTCCGGGGTTCGGCTTCCCAGCTCTCCGGCCACCCGAAGAGCACTCCTTCGGTCCGGTCAACGTGCTTTTGTCGTACAATCTCCCTATTTTCCCGTCCGAGTTGCCAGCAGCTCGAACCACGTTTCGGAAGCGCCATGTTCTTTTTCACCTCCCACACCCGCACGCGAGGGACCTTCCATGCCTGAGACCGTTCTCGACCGTTTTCTGCGCTATGTCAAGATCGACACGCAGTCCAAGGATGATTCCGACACCTACCCCAGCACGAAGAAACAGTTCGACTTGCTCAATCTCCTCCTGGCCGAGCTGAAGCAGCTGGGTCTCAAGGATGCGGGCATCGACCAGTACGGCTATGTCACGGCCACCCTTCCGGCCAACCTTCCATCGTCCGACAAGGCCTTCGGCAAGGTTCCGAAGATCGGATTCCTCGCCCATGTCGATACGTCCCCCGAAGTCAGCGGCGCAGACGTGAAACCACAGGTGATCACCAACTACAACGGCAAGGACATTTCGCTTCCGGGCGACCCGTCAGTCGTGATCCGCGTGAGCGAAAACTCCGAGCTGTTGAAGAACGTCGGGAAGACTGTCATCACAAGCGACGGGAAGACCCTTCTCGGCGCCGATGACAAGGCAGGCATCGCCATTATCATGACCGCTGTCCAGCACCTCATCAATACCCCCACACTTCCGCACGGCGAGATCAAGATCGGATTTACCCCTGATGAGGAGATCGGCGCAGGCACAAAGTACTTCGACATCAGAAAGTTCGGGGCCACGTACGCCTATACAGTGGACGGTGACAAGCCGGGCGAACTCAACAAAGAGACGTTCAGCGCCGACCAGGCAATCATCACTGTCACCGGACGGGACATCCACCCGGGGACGGCGAAAGGGATCATGGTGAACTCGGTGCGCGCCATCGGAGACATCATCGCCCGGTTTCCGAAAAACGTGTCGCCCGAGACTACCGATGGCTATGAACCGTACATGCACCCGTACATCCTCGAAGGCGGCGTCGGCAAGTCGAATCTGAAAGTCCTGTTCCGAGATTTCAAGACCGAGGGGCTGGCCGAGCTCGCCGCGCGCCTCAAGAAGATCGTTGCCGAGGTGCAGGCCCTTCATCCGAAAGCAACGATCGACGTCAAAGTGGTGGAGCAGTACCGCAACATGAGGGAAGGCCTGGAGAAGGATCCCCGGGGGCTTGAGGCGCTCTGGGAAGCAGCGAAACGAGCAGGCCTTGATCCCACGTGGGTCCCCATCCGCGGAGGCACCGATGGGTCAAAACTCACGGCCATGGGCCTCCCCACACCCAACATCTTCACCGGCGGCCAGAACTACCACAGCAAGACAGAATGGGCGTCGCTGCACGGCATGGAAAAAGCGGTGGAAACTGTCGTTCACCTCGCGCAGCTGTGGGTGGAAAAGAGCAGGTCTTGAAAAGCAAGCCACTGTGTTTCCGATTCGCACCACTCCGTTCTTCTGAAAGGACGCTCTTATGAACAGTTCGACTCCCGGAAAAACCGGCCTTCCTGATAGTGCCTTCCGCGAGCTGAAAGAAGGTGAAGTGTATGTCCCTGTCCTTGACCCGCAGGCCCCTGCACGGGAGGTGACTCCATGGTCCGTGTTGTGGGGACTGGTCATGGCGGTTATCTTCTCCGCCGCAGCTGCATACTCGGGGCTCAAGATCGGGCAGGTTTTTGAAGCTGCCATTCCCATCGCAATCCTTGCGGTCGGGATCTCCGCCTTGTTCAGAACCAAAGGGGCCCTCGGCCAAAACGTCATCATTCAGTCAATCGGCTCGACTTCGGGGGCCGTCGTGGCGGGGGCAATCTTCACGATCCCCGCACTTTATATCCTGAACTTGTCGGCCGAGTTCTACCAGATTTTTCTTTCCTCGTTGTTCGGCGGCGTGCTCGGCATCCTCTTCCTCATCCCGTTCCGAAAGTACTTCGTGCGAGACATGCACGGCAAGTTTCCCTTCCCCGAGGCAACCGCCACGACGGAAATCCTCATGGCCGGTGAGAAGGGGGGAAAGCAGGCTGTCGTTCTGGTGGTGAGCGGCCTGATCGGCGGAATCTATGACTTCATCGCAACCTCTGTCGGATGGTGGTCAGAGGTCGTCAGCACTCGAATTCTTGCGGTGGGTGACATCTTGGCCACGAAGGTCAAGATGGTCTTCAAGATGGACATCCTCTCGATGATCTTCGGACTCGGGTACATCATCGGGCTTAAGTACTCCGCGATCATTTGCGCCGGTTCATTCCTTTCCTGGTTCATCATGGTCCCTCTGTTCAACGAGATCGGCCAACATCTGACGGCTCCGCTCGGTGCGACCGCAACGAAACTGATATCCGACATGACTGCCGAGGAGATCTTTCGCAACTACGTCCGCCACATCGGTATCGGCGGAATCGCGATGGCCGGCATCATCGGCATCCTGCGCTCCTCAAAGATCATCAGGGGAGCATTCTCGCTGGCGGTCTCCGAGATCTTCGGACACAAAACTTCTGAAGGGTCAACGGACATCCGGTGGCAAACCGACATCCGCATGCTCTTTGTCGTATCGCTGATCCTGCTCACTGCGATTGCGATTTTCGTCTTCTTCTACCTGGGTGTCGTCCCGAACCTGCTCCATGCGGTCGTCGCCCTGCTGCTCGTCGTCGTCATATCGTTTTTGTTCACCACCGTCGCTGCGAACGCGATCGCGATCGTCGGAACAAACCCCGTGTCGGGGATGACCTTGATGACGCTCATCCTGTCATCAGTCGTGCTCGTCAGCATCGGCCTCCAGGGAACTGCTGGGATGGTGAGCGGCCTGATTATCGGGGGTGTTGTCTGCACGGCGCTGTCGATGTCCGGCTCCTTCATCACTGATCTCAAGATTGGCTACTGGATCGGCTCGACCCCCCGAAAACAGGAGACCTGGAAGTTCCTCGGCACGCTCGTCGCGGCAGCCACGGTTGGGATCGTCATCTATGTGCTGAACGAGACGTACGGGTTCACGGACGAGAAAGCGCTCGCCGCCCCTCAGGCCAACGCGATGGCCGCTGTCATCCAGCCTCTGATGTCGAACGTCCCGGCCCCCTGGATGCTGTATGTCGTCGGAGCTGCGCTTTCCCTGATCCTCCTTTTGCTCAAGGTTCCTCCTCTTCCCTTCGCGCTGGGAGTCTATCTCCCCCAGGAGCTGAACACCCCCCTGCTTGCGGGCGGACTTGTCGCCTGGTTCGTCTCCACCCGTTCCAAGGACGAGAAGCTGAATTCGGCGAGGCAATCCCGGGGAACGCTGATCGCCTCGGGGTTCATCGCGGGCGGATCACTCTTTGGGGTCATTGGGGCGTTTCTGAGGTTCGGGGATGTGGATTTGCTCAACGCGGCGTGGCAGGAATCCCACGGCGCCGAAGTCCTCGCGCTCGGGGTCTTCATCCTTCTTGCAGCCTACTTGATCTGGGATTCGATGCGGGCGAAGGCAGAGTAGAGTCCGGCATGACCCAGACTCAGACAAGACCCCCACAGCAATGTGGGGGTCTTGCTTTGGAAGAGGGTCCCTTGCTTATTCAGGGAGGGCAAGACTACCGGACGGAGAACCGATAGACGGTCCGGGACTGGAAACGTTCCCCCGGCCGCAGCACTGTCGATGGAAAGTTGGCCTTGTTCGGGGAATCAGGGAAATGCTGGGTCTCTAGGCACAGACCGTACCGGTGCCGGTACGGAACGCCCCCTTTCCCAATCTCCGATCCGTCAAGGAAATTGCCGCTGTAGAACTGGATGCCGGGCTCGGTCGTGTAGACTTCCATAAGCCGCCCGGTACGACCTTCGTAGAGGGTAGCTGCGAGGGCGTACTCGCTCTCCTTTTTGTCAAGAATCCAGTTGTGGTCGTACCCCCCTCCGAGCACCATTTGCTCTTCCTTTGAGCTGATCCCGCCTGCAATCATCGACAGCCGTCTGAAATCCATCGGCGTTCCCGCGACAGGACGGACTTCCCCCGTCGGAATGAGCCCGCCGTCGACTGGGGTAAAGGAATTCGCACGGATCTCCAGCTCATGCATCAGGATCGAGCCGCTACCAGCACCGGCCAGGTTGAAGTAGGAATGATGCGTGAGATTGACAATCGTTGCACTGTCGGTTGTGGCCGAGTAGTCGATCGAGAGCTCGTTCCCGTTGGTCAGGAGGTAGACAACCGTTACCGACAGCGAGCCTGGATAGTTATCCTCCCCCGCTGGGCTGACATAGGTCAGTACGAGAGCCGGTCCTTCCGCACGGACTTCCGCCGCCGCATCCCACAGCGCGTGCGTCAATCCCTTCAGGCCGCCGTGGAGATGGTTCTCCCCGTTGTTCTGGGCGAGCTGGTACGACACTCCGTCCAGGGCGAAGCGTCCCTGAGCGATCCGGTTCGCGTAGCGTCCGACGATCGCCCCAAAATACGGTTTGTTTACAAGATACTGTGCCAGGGAATCATACCCGAGGACGACATCGTCGAAGTTCCCCTCCCGATCCGGGGCCGTGAGGGAAACCAGGGCAGCGCCATAGTTGATGATGCGCGCTTCCATGCCGTTTGCGTTGCGGAGCGTGAAGATCGACACGTCTTCCCCCTCGGGGGTCTTTCCAAACTCGGCGGCAGTCACTGAAGAGTCCCCTTTCTCATCACAGGCAACGAGAATGGCAGCCGTCAGGGCAAGAACGGCCCCAAGAGCGATGAACAACCGCAATGCTCTCATCGGGATTTCCTTTGTGGAGGCAAGAGGATTGGAAATG
>Ga0316626_10000760_pt1 | contig 13223 bp, 15 predicted proteins | sample OWC_Aug_T1_C1_D5_FD_207656 | JGI IMG/M metagenome (GOLD analysis project Ga0316626, IMG submission 207656) | Wetland soil microbial communities from Old Woman Creek delta, Ohio, United States - OWC_Aug_T1_C1_D5_A | ecosystem: Environmental > Terrestrial > Soil > Wetlands | place: USA: Ohio...
CTGAAGGATCGGTCGATGATGTCGCCGATGAGCAACCCGTGGAATGCAGCTAACGGGCAGCGGGACTGCCAACAGGATCGCTCGCCGTCCGGCAAGAACCAGCCGAAATCCGATGAAGACGAACGCAAGAAATCTTACTGCAATGTCATTGCGAACAACCGGAGGGAGCGCGGCAACCCCGCTGTTATTGTGCGGTCACGGAGCCTGTTTCGAACGAAGTTCCCGCCGGACCACGGTCCGCCTCAATATTCCTTATATCTTGCTTTGAACATCCTGATATGGTAGAGTCCTTATAGTTGCATATAGTTGAAACTATGAGGAGCGCATCATGTCCGCCAACCGGTTCCGATCCTTCGCCATCGCCTTTATCAATCAGGTCCTCGTTGCTGGCATTGCAAGCCTCTCATTCGCAGCTGCCCCGGTCAATCCCGGCGACCAGGCTCCTGACTTCACGCTTTCCGATCTGGGGGGACGGCCGGTCTCCCTTTCCGACTACCGGGGCAAGGTCGTCCTGCTGAACTTCTGGGGCACGTTCTGTGGGCCCTGCCGCACCGAAATGCCGTCCCTGAACAATCTGTACCGGGAGATGAAGGACCGGGGATTCGTTGTCCTGGCAGTGTCCCTCGACCGTTCGGAGCAAACCGTTCGGACGTTCATCGAAGCTGAGCGAAGCTCCTTTCCCGTGCTGCTCGACAGGGAGAAACAAGTTTACTACGGGAAGTACGCGACCTTCGCCCTCCCGCTCACCTACCTCATCGATAAAAAGGGCACGATCGTCGAAAAGTATTTCGGCAGGCAGGAATGGGATTCCCGCGATATGCAGGACCGGATCGTACAGCTGATACGGGAGGAGTAGCGGGATATAGGGACCGCGCGCCGACAGAGGCCGGAGAACGACACGAGACGGCTGCGCGCGCCGCGCCCCACATGATTCCCGCGGTCACTCGATCGTAATGGCGTAATAAGGGCAGATGGTCAGGATGCCCCGGTCCGGGTTCTCGCTGAACGCTTCGGCATTGATGACCCAGGCTTTCTCTTCCCGCATCTCGAAGAACTGCGGAAAGGCCTCGGCGCAGCCGCCGCAGCCTTCGCACAGTCCGTAATCGATGTTCGGTACCATCGGCCGTTATCACCTTTCCCGTTCGATTTTCACGCCACAGTGGTATTGTAGCACACACTCACTTCTTTGAGATCCTGACCCTCCACTCATCGGGCCCCTGAACAAGGTACTCCCATCCGAAACGCCCCTCGCGCTCATGGAGGAATGAATAGTAGAGCGGCTTGGGGTCATGGTCGTTGATCAGCACGAACGACCCGCTGATCTCGAGAGCATCAAAGGTCTGAAAGATGAGCGGGTGCCGGTCCCGCGGCGGGATCGTTGTGACGTTCAGCTCTTTCATGGTGAGCCTCCTTTTCTTCTGCGGAGATTGCAGCTCCCTGCAGCGAGCCGCAGGAAATCTTCGGTCCTCATGGTAGTCTTCGTTGTCCTGATTGCTCGTTCCTGGTTCCACTCCGCAGCATCATCATATACTCCGCCTGCCACGCGGGATATGACCCAGGTCATACGTCCGCGCTCCCAGCGCCCCGGCATCGGGACGGCTACGAACGGCCCCCGGACCTCGGCAACGCGTTTTTCATCGCCCCGAGGGTATGCTATAATGCGTAATCAATTCATGAGGGATTCGATGCTGGGAAAAGGGACCCTGTGGCAGAGCATTCTCAGAACGACGGAGCAGGCGCTCGCGACCGGCGCGCTCCGGTCATTCCCCACGGACCGCGTCTTTATCGAGGACGGCGGCGTCCGATTTTTCATCCGGATCATGGCGGCACTGCGGCAGAAAGCCGACGCCCGTTCACAGCAGGACGAAAGCGCAAAGGCCGGCAGGAACATCGATCCGTTCCTTCCGCCGGAAAAGGACCTTACCGTCACGGACGTCACCGACACGCACATCGCGGTCCTGAACAAGTACAACGTGGTGGACCATCACCTGCTCATCATCACCCGTCACTTCGAGGACCAGCGAACGCTCCTGACCCTCCGGGACTTTGAAGCGCTCTGGATCTGCATGGCGGAGTACACCGGCCTCTGCTTCTACAACGGCGGCCGGGAGGCCGGTGCGAGCCAGGAGCACAAGCACCTTCAGATGGTGCCGCTTCCCCTGGCGACAGAGGGGCCGGCGGTCCCCATCGCCCCTCTCCTGCCCCCTTCGTTCTCGACCGGAGTTCCAGGGACCGTGCCCGGGCTGCCTTTTCGCCACTCCTTCGTGCGGCTCCGGCACGCCGTCGCGGAGCGCCCCCGCGAAGCCGCGCTCGAGACATTCGACCTCTACGCCGACATGCTCTCCTGTGTCGGCATGGACGCGCCCCGCGCAGCGGGCCTCTCCCTCCAGTCGCTGCCCTACTGCCTTCTCCTGACGCGCGAATGGATGCTCCTCGTGCCGAGGAGCCGGGAGCACGTCGAGGACATCTCCCTCAACTCTCTTGCCTATGCCGGGTCGTTCTTCGTGGCGAACGCGCAGCAGTTCGAGCGTCTGAACGGCTTCGGCCCGATGCATGCGCTGCAGGCGGCGGCGTTCCCTGGCGGGCGGATGTGATCAGCCGCCTCAGCTTGGAAAAATCGCGGACGAACTGCCGTTTCCCCTCGGGAAAACGGAGCGCGTAGGCAGGGTGGAAGGTAATGTACAGGACCCTGCCGTCCTTCCTAACCACGCTCCCGTGCGTCCTGGTGATCTCCACGTTCTGATCCAGCATGGCGAGACAGGCCGTCTTCCCGAGCAGGACGACGATGTCCGGCCCGATGACCGTCAATTGTTCGACGAGGTGCTCCCTCCCGTGCAGGACCATCGTCTTTGACGGCGTTCCCCGAAGCGGGAGATAATGCACGGGGCTGGTGATGAAAACGTCGCTCTCGGCAAGCCCCAGGTCCCGGATCATCTGGCGCAGGAGTTTTCCCGACCGGCCAATGAACGGCCGTCCGGTCTTTGCCTCCTCCTTGCCCGGCGCCTCGCCGATGAAGACGACCCGCGCGTCCGGGCTTCCCTCGCCGGGCACCGGCAGACCGGTGCAATCCTTTTTGCAGACGCGGCAGGCCGCTATCTCGCGAGCGATGCGATTCAGATGACGATTCTTGCTCATGAAGGACCACCCCTCGGGCCGGAAATAAGCTGGCAACGTATACGAAGACGTCGCACCGTGAACATCGTATGGCCGGGAGCGCACCGTTCACGCCGAAAGACCGAGCTGCGGGATTATCGGGCGATAGGGATGACGAAACTTCCTTGAGGATAGATCCCCTGCCGCTTGCTGCAGGGAACTTCAGTGAGTGCAGCTCGATTCGCTAGGAAACTCGGGTGAGCGGGATCTTGAGCCTCTGGCCGGCCCGGATCATGCTGCCGCTGCGGAGGTTGTTCGCGTCCATGATACGGCTCACGCTCGTCCGGTAGTGCACGGCGATGGTGGACAGGGTTTCGCCGCGGCGAACCCGGTGGACGACATAGGCCATCTTCGGGGGAGCGTACTTCGGCAGGCTGTCGACCACGGCGATCGTCGCCTCCGCCTTTCCGGTGGGGACCCGGAGCGTGTAGGGGCCCGGCGGCGTCGCCTGATGCCGGAGCTCGGGATTCAGGCCCGCAAGGTCCTCGGTGTCGCATCCGATCCCGTCAGCGAGCTTCGCGAGCTGCACCGGCTTCTCGAAGGAGACGGTCTCGAAGGAAACCGGCTGCTCCAGCTCGGAAAGCGTAAAGCCGTATTTCTCGGGTTCTTTGATGATGGCCAGAGTGGCCAGAAAGCGCGGATAGTAGCGTGCGGTCTCGCGGGGGAGCCGCTCATAGAGGTCCCAGAAATTGTCGAGGTAGTCGATCTTCTGGCCGCGGATCGCCCGGAGCACTGCGCCTTCGCCGCAGTTATAGGCGGCAAGGACCGTTGCCCAGTCGCCGAACATCTGGTGCAGTTCCTTCAGATAGGCGATGGCGGCGTCCGTGGACTTTCCCGGATCGAGGCGCTCGTCGATCCAGTCGTTCCGCTTCAGTCCGTACTTGTAGCCGGTGGAGGGGATGAACTGCCACAATCCCAGCGCCCGGGCGCGGGAGAGGGCCCGCACTTTGTATCCGCTCTCGATGAGCGGCAGCCAGGAGAGCTCTTCGGGAAGCCCGGCGTCCCGGAAGGCCTTCACCATCGATTCCCGGTACTTTCCCGACCTGCTGTAGGATTCCAGGAAGAAGTCCCGCTCCTGGTTCTGGAACAGGGCGATCTCGCGCTGCACGTGCTCGTTCACCGTGAGCGGGATCTCCTTGTGCGTTCCCTTCGCCGTGGTGAAGCGCGAAGCATAGATCTCCATGAGCCGCTTGGAGATCATGAACCGGAGGTCCTCCTTCTGCTGCTGCACCTCCTTGTCGCCGCTGTCAGCGGGCGCGCGAAGGAGGGAGGCATAGGCCTGGTCGAGCGCCTCGATGGCCCGGTCGGGCTCCCCTGCCGACCAGTACTCCTGGGCCGATTCCACCAGGACCAGCGCCTGGTCCAGCGCGCCGGGCTCCTCGTCGTCGCTCTCGGGATCCTCTCCGGGGGGCGCAGGCTCCTGGACCGATGCCGTCTCAGCGGCAACGACCGGAGGGGCCCAGGGTACGCTCTCAGCGACTGCCGGAGCGCCATCGCCAGGTACAGGTTCCGCTTCCGGAAGGGCTGCGGTCTGGACCGCGCTGCCAGGGTGGGACGCGCACCCCCCCGCGAGGAGGAGCAGGAAGAGGGCCGCATATGCCAGCTTGTGTAAGGTCATGGCTCTGTAGCCCGAATAGTACCCGACGAGAGGAGAAAATGCAAACGTATTCGTGGAACCCCTCCGGCATCCCGACCTGGCGGGATCTCGATGATACCACATCCCGCAGCAGCCGCGCAGCGAATGTCCCGATCAGGCTGCCGGGAGCAGGTGGACTGCCGTCCTGCCAATTACCTCGACGCTGTGGACCGATCCTTCCCGGGAGGAGGCTCGCAGGGATGATCACTTTCCGCTGAGCCTGAAGCTCTCCAGCACAACATCGAACGTTTCCGAATCTTTATTGAAGTACTGCCTCAGGGCGGCCGTGTAGCTGATCCCGTAGAACCACCCGTCGCGCAGGAACCCGCAAAAGATCGTCCGGTACGGCGTCCCGCGCTGAAGCACGGTCACCCGGAAATCGTAGACGGCCCGAAATCCTGGATACCCGGCGATCCTTCGCGCCTCGACCTTCCGAACTTCGAGGTCGGCGATCCCCGGATTGTTCCTCCGGCTGTCGAGCATGAACCCGGCCAGATCGTCCGGCGACATGCCCGGGACAAACCGTGCGCGAGCATATCTTGCAGTGCGGACCGGCCACTTCTCCGATGAGAGCGCAGAGGGCGGGAGCGGACCGGCGACAGCCGCGGCCTGATCGATCGGAATGCGCTCCACGAGGATATGCTGCAGGAAGACGCCGTCCCGCGTGGCCAGGAGATCATCGCCCCGCATGATCCAGCTCCAGCCCTCGGGAAGCGCGAGGGACACGCGGCGGGACCGGACCTCACGTCCCCCCTGCGGGTCCTTCACGGCATCCTCCGTCGCGTCTGCGGGACTAGGGGGCCGGTGCTGAGAGAGCGCGGGCAAGGTCATGACCCCGCCGGCATGCCTCCAGCCCGATGTGCAGGCGGTCATGCCGGGCGTCAGCAGGAGAGCGCAGATCAGAACGACCGGATATCTCATCGAGCCACCGCCTTCCGGTACTCCGAGAAGAGCGCCGTGACAAAGCGATGGGCGGTCTTCTGATCGCGAAGGTCCCAGCCGGCGGGACTGTTCTCCGCGCTTCGGGCAGGCTCACGCCCTTCCTTCGGAGCACCGGCTCCGCCAAGGCTGTCCCGCTCGATCCGCGAAAGGTTCCCTTCGTTTATCGTGCCATAGAAGAGCACGGCACCGCTCATATCGACAAGCGCCGCCCTGAGCTCGCTTCTTGCCGGGAGCAACGCCGAAGCGGGCTGACCGGTCTGCGTTCTCGGGATACCCGTCGTCGCCTGGACCGCGTTCCCCGCCTGAGCCGCCGACGCCGGCAGGACCGTGAAGCCGGCCACGAACCAGACCGCGTCAACCTGGTGTCGCTCCATGGCCTGCTTCGCAGGTCCCAGTGAGTAGTCGAAGGGACGCGTTCCCCCCGGGAGCGGCTCAGCCGGCCCCCTGCCCAGAACCTCATGCCGTTGTACGGCATAATCCACCGCGCTGAAAAGATCCGCCAGATCTACGAGATCGCGGTCTTCGTTCCCGATCAGCACGAGCGGCTGCTTGTTCGCCGTCATCTCGTCGATGAACGCCGCGAAGACGGTCTCTGCCGCTTCCCGGGACCAGTCGTCGCGCGGGACCGGAGTTGAGCCTGCCCTTTCCTCGTACAGCGCCATCATGGGCGGCAGCAGGCCGACGGTCCGGATCGTGCTCTTTTTATACGGCAGATCAGGATGCGCCCGGTAGGCGAGCGGGACGGAGCACCCCGCCACGACGATGAGGAATGCCGCCAGCAGGCATGCCGGCGGCAGCGAACAGACCGCTCCGCGGCCGGAGGGACGGCACAATCGATCGAGTGCGAAGAACACGGTCTGCTCTCCCTTCAGGCGGAGCCGCTCTAGTCGTACCAGGAGGCTCCGCAGCATAAGGCGGCATTGCGCCGTCCTTTCAGTTCCCCTTCTCTTCCTCGTCTGCTGCATCGTTGTCTGGCAATCCGCGGAGAGCCCCCGCTCATGTGGTCAAAGCGATGGCGGCGGCTGCCGGTCCTGCTCACCCCCCGGCGCCATCCACGCGTTCGCCCTGGTGATCCATGCCGTCGAACACGATCTGTCCCACGTAGTCCTTGAGCTCGTCGGACGCGCTGAGGGCCGCCTGGAGCACGGAGGGGTCGTAGATCCTGCCCGAGGCCCTGATGATCTCCTCCAGCGCGCCCTCGAAGGTGAGCGCCTCGCGGTAGGGCCGCTTGACGGTCAGGGCGTCGAGTGCGTCGGCGACGGCGAAGACCCGCGCCCCGTGCGGGATCGCCTCGCCCTTCAGCCCGCGGGGATAGCCCGATCCGTCGAAATGCTCGTGGTGCGAGCGGATGATCTCGGCCGCCTTCGAGAAGTAGCCGATATGGCCGATGATGCCGAAGCCGATCTCGGGATGCCGGTGCATGACCGCCTGCTCCTCCGGCGTGAGGGGGCCGGTCTTGAGCAGCACCGCGTCGGGAACGCCGATCTTGCCGATGTCGTGGAGGAGGGCGCCGCAATAGAGGTCAACGAGATCGCGTCCGCGGACGTCGCAGGCGTTCGCGATGACCAGGGAGAACTCCGTCACGCGCAGGGAGTGGTTCCCCACCTCATGCTCCCGCGCGTCGATGGCGCTGACCAGCGCCTCCAGGGTCACCAGGTAGGCGGCGTCGATATGGTGGACGACCCCCTCGAGGTAGGTGTCATTGAAGTAGCAGTGCTCGCACCGGAAGGACCCGTCCGGACGCATGACGTACCGGTTCTCCTCGATCAGCGTGCCGCAGTTCGGGCAGGTATGCATGTGGTCAGGGGACATACAGGAATTCAAGATTCAAGATTCAATATTCAGATTCAATACAGAGCCGGAAAGGATATAATCGAACCCGGGGACACGGAGGACACTGATGATGCTATGAAAAAATAGGACTTGGACGTTTCATAGCTTCTTTCAGTGTCATCAGTGTCGAAGACCTATTGGCGAATTTTGGATCTTGAGTTCTTATCCGTCCTCCCGGGACGGCTCAGGGCTTTCAGGTGACGCACCCGATGGTGCCGGGAACGAACTTCGCTTCGGCAAAGATGTCCCGGGACGGCTTCCTGAAGTACGGGCACTTATCCTCGCGGCATCCGTGCGGGTGTTTGGCAACATGGTTGCAGATGACCGCGGCGTTCTTCACCGGCAGAAGGATGCCGAACTTTTCGGAGAACAGCTCGACGGCCACGGCAAGCGCCGCGCGCACGTAAGCTTTGCAGCAGCTCGGGCCGGTCAGGTCCGCGATCACCCGGGAGACCGCCGTGACGGCATCCATCACGATCTTCTGCTCCCGGTCCGTGCCGCAGTGCGCGCCGAGAAAGATCGAGACGCACGCGCCGACGGCCGGAGCGATGCCGCACACGCCGGTGAGCCCGCAATAGCCGCCGAGGGCCTGGCCTGCCGTACGATCAAAGGCCTCCCGGATGTCCCGGTCCGTGATCCTGCCGTAGGGGGAGTTCCTGAGCGCGGCGAGCAGCGCGCCCGCGACGATGAACGCATGATCGCACGAGAGCATGGGCAGGGCGGGATGGGCCATCATGAGCTCGGCGATCTCCTGGGGATCCGCGGCCTTCGTGGAAAGGGCGAGGTCCTCGATCATGCTCCGCGCTTCTTTTCCGTGGCAGCCGTCGCAGACAAAATGGCCCTTCGGGCATTTGACATGGCCCCGCTTCCCCGTTCCGCAGTAGCTGCAGACGAGGTCCTCGGCGGTCTGGAGGTAGGCCAGCCGGCTGCCGCAGACCATGCACTGTTCGGTGTTCTTTGGCGAGGTCATGATTGAATTATACCTTTCCTCAGGAACGGTGACAATCCCCTGAACGGAAATCCTGCCATTTTTCCCTGCGTGCTTTATGCAACGTTATGATCACTGCTTCCGCAGCAGATAGGCATGGGCCGACAGGCCCGCACCGTAGGCCACCATGACACACCAGTCGCCGGAGCCGACGCCGTCCTTCCGGATCTCGTCCAGAACGAACCAGACCGTAGGGGACGACATATTGCCGTACTCCGCGAGGACCTTGCGCGTGGCCGCGAGCCTCTCCTCGGGGATGCCGATCTCGTCCCGCACTGCATTGATGATCTTTTCCCCGCCCGTGTGCAGCGCCCAGTGCGTCACGTCGGAGACAGCGATGTCCCGCGCCCGCAGGACATCGGCCACGACGTCCGCCGCGGCCCTCCCGACGAGGTCCGGCAATTTGAGCGAGAGCTGGTTGTGGAGCTGACCCCTCTTGTGCACGTACCGGATGGTCTCCCGCTGCTCAGGCACGTACCGTGCCGATGACGCGGCCAGCTCCCATCCCTGCGGCCGGTCCCACACCACGGCCGCTGCTGCGCCGTCGCCGAACAGCGCGTTGGACAGGATGAGGCTCAGGTCATTGTCCATCTGGAGCGTGGCGCTGCAGATCTCGACGGACACGCTCAGGACCGGGCCCCCTCCGCTCCTGACCAGGGACTCGGCGGCCTGGAGGTTGGGGATGGCCCCTCCGCAGCCGCTTCCCACCATGTCAAAAGCACGGATGCTTCGCGGCAGGCCGAGATGCTCGATCAGGTACGTGGAGATGCCGGGACAGATGTAGCCGGTGCAGGTGTTCACGACGATCCCGGACACGTCCCCTGCCCCCACGCCTGCCTGTGCCAGTGCGCCGGACACGGCCGCCGCTGACAGCTCGATGGACTTCCCCGTGAAGCGCGCGATGCGGCGGTCAGGGTCCTCGTCCACCAGTTCAAGCGGGTCATCGATGGCGAAATGACGCTTTCGGATGCTCGGGTGGGAGAAGCAGGTATGGACGAGGCCCCTGCTCCGGGGGGTCAGCCTGTCGCCGTAGTGATTCTTCATGAACTCTTCGGCGAATGCCTGGTCAGCATGGTATGTCGGCACCGCCGTCGCCAGCGAGGCGATATAAGCCTTGTTAGGATTAGATGTCGTCATATAATGAGTCAGGATCTCCTGTCTTACACCTCCATCCCCGCAAGCCGCAAGGCCCGCCGGATGAACCGCGTGTACCTCCACAGCGGCGGCCGGATGCCGAGCCGGTGTCCGACCCGGTGGATCGCGGGCAGGAGCGGCAGGCCGATCGAATCGGTGTTGATGAAGTTCATATGCCTGCCCATGGACCCTCTGACCTCGTTCAGGATCCACGCGGCGTCCACCTCCGGCGAAACATAGAACACCGGCCGGAGCATCTCTTCCGGGGGCAACGTCAGGAGCCCCTCCCGGCGAGCAATGGCCTCCATCTCCGTGCCGGGATAGACCCGGATGCCGATATTGAAGAACGCCACATCCCGCGGCCGGACGGAGCGCTCGGCGAAGCGCAGCGTCTCCCTCACTGTCTCCCGGGTCTCACCGGGGCCGCCCAGCAGGAATATCCACGCGCAGGGAAGGCGGCGGCGTCTCACCACGTCCGCCGCGTGGTGCACCTCGCGGGCCGTAAAACCTTTGCGCAGGCGTTCGAGCACGCGGTCCGACGCGCTCTCCACGGTCAGCCCCATGCCGGAGAAACCCGCCCGTTCCATGGCCGCGACAAGCGGGTCGTCAAAGGCCCGGGGATTCAGCTCAAGGCTCTGGAGCCTCGCCCCGTGCCGGACCCGCGCGAGCGCTTCACAGACGCCCCTGGCGTGGTCATAGGGTACATTGAACACGCTGTCCACGAGCTCGATGTCCCTGAGCCCCGACGCTGCGAGCCGCGTCACGGATTCCGCAACGCTGCCCGGATCGGAAAGCCGATGTCCGTTCCCTTCGATCTTGCGGTAGGTGCAGTAGACGCACTGGAACGCGCATCCCAGCTTGGTCTGCACCGGGGCCGTGGAGAGCTGGGAACGGTAAGCGGAAACATCCACCCAGCGCCGGTAATCGGGCGCCGCGCATTCCGTCGCGGCGTCAGCGGAAGAACAGGGAGTGCTGTTGAATCCCTCGTGGTCCAGGTAGGCGATGCCCGGCACATCGCCGAAGGGCTCGCTCTCGGCAATGCGTTCCAGGAGCAGGGGAAGGACCATCTCGCCGTCGCCCAGCACGCCGCAGGAAACCTCGCAGAACCGCAGGATCGCCTCGGGCATGACCGCCAGGGCCGCTCCGCCGAGGATGATGGGTGCCCCGGTATGCTCCCGGACGGCATTCACGATGCGGCGGAGGTCGCCTAAAAAGAACACCGGCTCCCGCATATCGTTGTTGTCGATGTTCCTCACCGACAGTCCCACGACATCGGGCTTGACCGTCATGACGGCCTCCCGCACCGTCTGGAGCGATTCCCGTTCGAACATGAGGTCAAGCAGCGTGACTCGGTGCCCCGCCCGCGCGCAGGCATCGGCCACCATGCAGACGCCGATGGGCATCACCGGCATGGGCAGCGCGTTCCGGTTCGTGCTGATCAGAAGGATGTTCATGGGATCGTTCCCATGATACCCCAGGAATCGGGGAAGGACAAGCCGGAACAGGGGAACCCGCCCTGCTTGCTTTTCCCCGCTGTTTGCGTTATGCTTCTCCTGCCTTCCGGAATTCGCCGATCCGCCTGTGAGGTGCACCGTGAGAACACCGGTTTTCCTGCTGTTCCTGTTCCTCGCTCTCTCCTCCCCCCTCCATGCCCATGAGACCGCTGCGACCTCGGCCGATATCGCGCTGGAGGAGAAGCTCGGCGCCTTCATTCCTTCGGACATCGCGCTCCGTGATGAGAACGGCAAAGCGGTGAACCTGAGAACGCTGGCGGATATGCCGACCATCGTCGCGCCGGTCTACCTTCACTGCTCCCATGTCTGTCCCATGCTCCTGACCGGACTTGCCGAGGCCCTCGGCAAGATGGATATGGTCCGGCCGGGAAAGGACTTCCGGGTCGTGACCCTCAGCTTCGACGAGCGGGAGGGCCCCGACCTGGCGCGCGAGAAGAAACCCAACTATCTCGCTGCCGTCCGGAGACCTTTTCCCGCCGACGCCTGGTCGTTCCTGACCGGCGACAACGGGAACATCAGGAAGTTCACCGATACGGTGGGGTTCAAGTTCCAGCGCGATGGCGAGGACTTCTCCCATCCGCTGGCGCTCATCATTCTGGCGCCGGGAGGCAAGGTGGTCCGCTATCTCTATGGCACGACCTTCCTGCCCTTCGAGCTTACCATGGCCGTCACCGAGGCGGCCCAGGGGAAGATCGGCTCGCCCGCCGCACGGGTGCTGAGCTACTGCTTCAGCTACGATCCGCTCAAGAAGTCCTATGTGTTCAACATCCTGAAGGTCGTCGGGACCGTGGTGATCCTGACGGTTGTTTCCTTCTTCATCTATCTGATGGTGACGGGAAGAAGGAAAAGGACATGAGCAGCTCTTTGCCGCCGAGGTCACCCTATTCCTCAATCCTGGTAGCCGCAGGCTTTAGCCTGCGTTGTTTCTATGCAGACCAAGCACGAGCGTCCGACTGAGAAGAACCACCGATTGCCGCGTGAGCATTATAAAGGCGGCATTTCAGCAGCCTTCACGATCTGCCTACACGATAAGGCGTCAGCGTTCATGCGTCCCGATATGGTGACCGTTTTCACTGAAATGCTGGGGAGAGCGGCGATAGCCGAGCGATGCATCATTCCTGTCTATTGTTTTATGCCTGACCACCAGCATCTTATCGTTTCAGGCACTGCACTGGATTCCGACGCTTGGAAGGTCATAGTAACCTATAAACAGCGAACCGGATACTGGCTGTCCAGGAACGCACCACATGTGCGATGGCAGAAGGATTTTTATGATCATATAATAAGGAAAGATGGTGACCTGGGTGTGCAGGTGCGATATATCCTAGACAATCCTGTACGAAAAGGAATAGTGTCATCCTGGCGCGATTACCCGTACAAAGGGGCCATTGGTTGTTCCTTGGATGATGTTTTGAACGGCATTATGTGATCACGCAGGCTGAAGCCTGCGGCTACCAAACCCGAATATGCAATCCGATTTCTACCACACTCCCGGCAATCACAAGGGCATCCTCGGCTGGGTCCTGTCCACGGACCACAAGCGGATCGGGCTCCTGTACCTCTCGTGCATGTTCACGTTCTTCCTGACCGGCATGACCCTCGCCCTGCTGATGCGGCTGGAGCTCATCGCGCCGGGCAGGACCATCATGGCCGCGCAGACCTACAACGCGCTGTTCACCCTCCACGGCGTGATCATGATCTTCCTCTTCATCATCCCGGGCATCCCGGCGGCGCTGGGGAACTTCATGCTGCCGCTCCAGATCGGGGCCCAGGACGTGGCCTTCCCGCGCCTGAACCTCCTGTCGTGGTGGTTCTATATCACCGGCGCAGCAATCGCCATCACGGCCCTCTTCACCGGCGGCGGCCCCCCCGACACCGGCTGGACCTTCTACGTGCCCTACAGCGTCCGGACGGGGACGAACGTCTCCCTGGCAGTCTTCGGCGTATTCCTCCTCGGGATCTCGTCCACGCTCACCGGGCTCAACTTCGTCACGACGATCCACCGGCTGCGTGCTCCCGGCAT
>Ga0316626_10000763_pt1 | contig 13213 bp, 16 predicted proteins | sample OWC_Aug_T1_C1_D5_FD_207656 | JGI IMG/M metagenome (GOLD analysis project Ga0316626, IMG submission 207656) | Wetland soil microbial communities from Old Woman Creek delta, Ohio, United States - OWC_Aug_T1_C1_D5_A | ecosystem: Environmental > Terrestrial > Soil > Wetlands | place: USA: Ohio...
TGTTCCTTGGCAATGATCGACTGCTTTGTGGCGTACATGCAGCAGACCGATGAGCACCAGGGGTTTGCATTACGGTTGTCTCTCGAACCGACGCACTGTATCCAGGCAACTTTTTTCGGGTGCTTCTGGTCAGAAGGTCTCTGCACAACTCCCTTGTACGGGCCGGATGCAGACAGAATCCTCTCGAACTGGATAGATGAGACCACATTCTTCCAGCGGCCAAGACCGAGTTCCTGCCTTACCCGCGCATCATATCTGTCAAGGCCAGGGCCCAAAATAATGGCGCCCACATTGAGATCTATCTCCCTGCCCTTATCCTCGTAATTGATCGCATTTGCCTTGCATGCCTTTTCGCAGAGGCGGCAGCGTTTCTTATCAGGATCGTTCAGGCAGAGGCACTGGCTTGCATCAATCGCACGGGTGTTCGGCACTGCCTGGGGAAAGAGCGAGTACACCGCTTTTCTCTGACCGAGATTCTGATCGAACTCGCTTGATACCTTCTTCGGGCATTTGACCTCACAGTCGCCGCAGCCTGTGCATTTGTCAGCATCAACATATCGGGGAGCAAGCTTCACCTTTACCTTGAAATCGCCGGCATCACCCTCAACTGACAAGACTTCCGCAAGCGTATGGACATCGATATTGAGATGGCGGCCTGCCTCGACCATCTTCGGTGATATCATGCACATTGCGCAATCACCGGTCGGGAAGGTCTTGTCCAGCATGACCATGGTGCCGCCAATGGACGACTCGCGCTGGACCATATGCACCTTGAACCCGCTGTCAGCAAGATCAAGCGCTGCCTGCATGCCGCCGATGCCGCCGCCTACGATAAGGACTGAACCGCGTTTTGTTGAATTAGAAAGCAGGCTCATATCAGTTTCAACTCCTTTAACAGTGGCATGGCATCCGTCAAATGCCTGTCAACCTGCATCTGTATGGGATCGAATCCCATAGAAAGACCGATAAGTTCTGTAATGAAATAGACCGGCAGTCTCTGCTCTATACCGTATTTCCTTCCTACCTCGTCCTGGTATGCGTCCAGATTGAACTGGCAGAGCGGACAGGTTGAAATAAAGCAGTTCGCTCCGCGGGCCACTGCATCCTTGAAGATCCGTGACATGAGAAGTTGAGACTGTTCCGCATCATTTACTGATCCAGAAGCGCCGCAGCAGTCGGTCTTATAGCTCCAGTCCACGGTTTCGGCTCCAAGGGCCTTGCAGACGATCTCCATGCCCTGGGGATTTTCAACATCATCGGTCAGATCAACATCACACGGGAAACGGGTGAGAAGGCAGCCGTAATAGCAGGCAGCCTTGAGCCCTTCCAGCTTCTTCTTTGCCTTGCCTGCAATTTCCCCTGACGTCGCCCGTGGTACCAGAACCTCCAGGATATTTGATACTTTTATCTTGCCTTCAACCTTATGGCCAAGCTCCTCATTGATCGCGTCCTTGAGCCCGGGATCACAGGAAAGCCTCTTCTGAGACACCAGGGTCCTGCTGTAGCAGGAAGAACAGGGTATCACGATCTCGGAAAGGCCTGTGGCATCTGCAATGCCAAGGTTCCGCGCAGGGAGCGCTATCGCAAGGAAGTCATCAGTCTTGGCAGCAGCGGTTGCTCCGCAGCAGTTCCAGTCCTCGATCTCTTTTAATTCGATCCCGAGGTTACGGAAGACCATCTTGCACTGTATATCATAGAGTTCTGACGATGCATGCAGAGAACATCCGGGATAATAGGCCATATCCATGGTCATACCCCCTTCCCCTGTTTGGCCTTGCGAAACAAGGCTTTTACTTCGGCTACATTCTTAACCTTGTCCACCTTGAAATGCATCCTCTTCTTCTTCCTCATCTTCATGCCCAGTTTAGCCTGATTTTTCATCTCTTCAATAATTGCCCCGAAATTGCCGGTTTTTAATTCCTTGATGGTGGTCTTAGTTTCATAGATTCTCATGCCTTCTATCTCATTGAACCGGCCCTTATGTTCCGTCGCCTTCATAAACGAGCTATGAAAGTCGGCTATCCTGGGGAGCAGGGGCTCAAGATGTGCTTCCTTGGACATCTGTTTGAGCGTCTCGGTGATGCGCGCAGTCTGAATGTTATTCGGGCATCGTGTTCCGCAGGTATAACAGGCAACACACTGCCAGACGAGCAGATTACTGAGCGCCTCCTCCCGGTCACCCATGAGAATCATCCTGATAAGGCGGTCAGGCGTGACGCCTGTCTCCTCGCCTACCGGACAACCTGCCGCGCACCTGCGGCACTGGTAACAGGCAAGGAGGTTCTGGCCTGATCTTTCCATAATCTCCCCGACAAGGGATTTGGCACGTCTTGCCTCATAATGTAATGTTTTGGCTGACATATGCTCTTCTTTTTGCCTCCTATCCGCAATTCTTGAAACAGAAAACTGACAGTCAACTCATTGTTTTTTAACGTGTATGCCTAATTATATATCTTTTTCTATATTAATTCCAATGAATGTTATTGCACAGTGTGAATCCTAAAAAAAATGGACCAGCTCCCAGATCATCTCCATCCCGGTCATTTCATTGGAGTCCGGCTGACAGCTTTGCGGACTTTACCGTATTCTTCATGAGCATTGTGATCGTCATCGGCCCAACGCCACCAGGAACAGGCGTAATGGCCCCGGCAATCTCCTTGGCTGCGTCGAAGTCAACGTCTCCCTTCAGGATCGGCACCATCTTGCCGGTCTTTTCGCTCATCTTTTCGCCCACACGGTTGACACCGACGTCAATAACGCACGCGCCCGGCTTAATCCATTCAGGCTTCACAAGGCCCGGCACACCGGCAGCAACAATGAGAATATCGGCGCGCTTACAGTGTGCTTCGAGGTTCCTTGTGCCGGTATGAACAATGGTAACCGTTGAGTTGGCGCCCTTGCCCTTCTGGAGCATGATATTTGCGATCGGTTTGCCGACAATGTTCGAGCGGCCTACCACGACCACCTCGGAACCGGATGTCTCAAACCCGGAGCGGACGATCAGCTCCTGGATGCCGGCAGGGGTGCAGGGGAGGAACTTCGCCTCTTTCCCCCCGATCATGAGCCGGCCGACATTGACAGGATGGAACCCATCCACGTCCTTGTCGGGATCAATCGCGTTGAGAACTTTCTTTTCATCGATATGCTTGGGCAGCGGCAACTGTACAAGGATGCCATGGATCTTTGGATCCGTATTGTATTTATCAATGAGCCTCAGCAGGTTCTCCTCCGAGATATCCTCGGGTTGATCATCCTGGATGGAGTGGAACCCGAGATCATGGGCAGTCTTCTGCTTTGCGGTGACATAGCTCACCGAAGCCGGATTATGCCCTACCAGGATGGTAACCAATCCCGGCACCACACCGGTCTTCTCCTTCAGTTCGTCGACTTCTTTCTTCAGTTCCTCGCGAATCTGTGCGGCGACTTCAGTGCCACTGATGATCTTTGCTGACATAATATTCCTCCTCTTGCATAATATCGTTGTTTCGTGCCTGCGTAAATCTCATAAAAAGACCGTGTCGTGTTCGTTGTCTGTGGCCTTTTTTGCTGACACTATCACTGACACTTTATTAATCCCTTTTCTTGATCAGTTCCAGCAGTTCCTGACGTGTAGACTCCTTCGACCTGAAGATGCCCCTTACTGCTGAAGTCACGGTGCGGGCACCCGACTTTCTCAGCCCCCTCATCGAAAGACAGAGGTGCTCTGCATCAATAACAACCATGGCGCCCTTCGGCTTCAGCTTTTCCATGATGATGTCTGCAAGCTGGGCCGTCAAACGTTCCTGTACCGTGGGCCGCCGGGCAAAGATCTCAAGCGCCTTTGCAAGCTCGCCAATGCCCGCGATCTTGCCTGCTCCGGGGATATAGGCGACATGGGCGGTGCCGATGAACGGCAGAAGATGGTGTTCGCATACGGAATAAAACGGGACATCTTTCAAGAGAACAAGTTCCTCATGGCTTTCACCCTCAATATGCTGAAGGATCTCTTCTGTCGGTGTCTCGAGGCCGGAAAATATGTCTTCATACATCTTGGCGACCCGTCCGGGAGTGCCTTTCATGCCCGGCCTCTCCGGATCTTCACCAATGCCTTCAATGATGAGTCTGACCCCTTTTTCGATCTTCTTGCTATCCATGGAATCTTCCCCTGACGTGCCTTAAAAAAAGCATCTGATTTTAGCACGTCAGAAAAAAAGAAGTCAAAAGATTATCTTATAAGTTTATTTTATTTACTTATAGATAACTGCTTGTCCTTATCCGGCCTGCAATGATATCTTATTGCATGCATGCGGGTTTTTTTCAGTTCAATACGTCGTTCGGCAGGAAGCAGGAAAACTTTGGAAAAGTCAATGCCGCGACAAAAGATACATCCCTTGGCCTCCTGGTCCTGCCTGAGTTCTTCGCAACCGGTTATCAGTTCGTCTCGCAGGATGAGGTTGCGGAACTTGCAGAGCCGGTTCCGCATGGTGAAACAACAGAATTCCTCGTATCCCTCTCAAAAGACAGGAACCTTTACATCGTTGCCGGCCTGCCCGAACGTGATGGCGACATTTTCTACAATTCCGCGGTCCTGACCGGGCCTGAAGGCTTTATCGGGCTTTACCGGAAAACACATCTCTTCCTTGAAGAAAACTTGTATTTCATGCCTGGGAACACGGGGTTCAGGGTTTGGGATACGAAGATCGGCAGAATAGGCGTCATGATCTGCTTTGACTGGTTCTTTCCCGAGGCAGCGAGAACCCTTGCACTCATGGGAGCGGAGGTGATCGCTCACCCGTCAAATCTTGTCTTGCCGTATTGCCCCCGGTCCATGCCGGTCAGGTGCCTGGAGAACAGAGTCTATGCAATAACGGCAAACCGCATTGGAACAGAGCAGAGGAAAAAAGGATCTGTTCTTACGTTCATAGGACAGAGCCAGATCACATCTCCCGCAGCAGAGATCCTGGCAAAGGCAGACGCTGATCAGGAAGTTTTGCTGAGCTCAGTTCTGGACTTGGCTTTAGCGAGGGATAAGAAGCTGAATCAATACAATGATCTGTTCAAGGACAGGAGACCGGAACATTACTGCTCTTAGATCCTGCTGCCCAGTCCCTTTACAAATTCCCTGACTGATTCAGACAATGCAGAGCTCAACCCTTTTGCAAGGCCTGCGTCATCAGTTGTCTCAAGCAGGACTCTTTTCTGGGTCGTATTGCGGTTAATCTCTTTGCCTTCTGCTGAGAACAGGATTGCATCGAACAGAAGTTCACCATAAACTTCATCCACCCTTTCGAACCTTTTAAGATTAACGGTCAAAAGCTGGGAACCCTCTACTGCATAGCTCGATGTTCTGACGTGCTGGAATGTCGAGTAAAGCATCTCCCTGAAGACCTCCCTGACCATGTCTGCGGGAGAAGAGTCCCACTTTGCATATCGTGAAATTTCAAGCTGATAAGGTGACAGCCTGTGAGCTATGTAAGGCTGGCTGAGATAGCGGGGTGAAATCACCCTCAGAGTAACGAGCTCCTGCTTCGCCGGCTGATGAGCGATGTTGTCAGGAGGTACGTTGATGCTGTATATCCTTGTCTCAGGCATGGTGCACGACACAACAAGGAGCAGACTGAATAGAGGAGTAATTCCCCGCAGTATTTTATTCACCCTTTCCCTCCTTGTATAGAACACTCCAGGGCTTGCTCTGTATGTCGTGTATCAGGTCCTGGAGCTGGTCCATGGTCTGCGTCATGGAATTAAGCAGGTTGTCAAGGTTCTGCGACTGCATGTCAACAGCTCTGCCGACGGTCTCTGACGATTTTTCGATGCTGGCAAGCATGGTCGCGGCCTTTTCAAGGTCCAGACGCGCCTGCCTCAGAAGCTGCCCGAATTCACCCTTGTTGTTGCTGACCAGACCCTCAAGTTCATCCAGCACAACCGAGAACTTGTCAGTGGTCTTTCTGAGATCAGTCGCCATCTTCTCAACATTTGACGAGACTGAAACAACCGCCTTGTTCGTATTGCCGAGGAGAACTTCCACCTGCTGTATGTTCTGGGGGCTGAACACCTTGTCAATGTCCTTTATCAGCAGATCCAGCGACTTGGAAAGGCCCTCGACCTTTGCCATGATAACCCCAAAGTCAACCACCTCTTCAGACGGTATCTCATCTCCAACCCTGATCCTCTCGTTAACTGTATCGTTGACAGACAGGAGTAGATATATGTCTCCCACGAAACCGAGCTGAGTTATGCAGGCCTTCGTGCCCTTATAGATAGGTTTGCCTGCCTTGATGCCTATCTCGATCACCACTGCCTCACCAGAGAGCTGCGGCTCCCTGATGCTGATTACACGTCCGATCCTTACGCCGCCGAGCCTTACCTGGGAACCGGGTTCAAGCCCTGCAGCGTTCTTGACTTTTATTTTGTAGGTATCGAACTTTTCGAGGAACTGCGCCCCACCGATCACAATGACCAGGCCGGTAAGCAGTATTATCGCTATGCCGATAATCAGCCCTGCTTTAATCTCTTCCCTCAAAATGCTCCCCTCGTCAGCACAGAACTTTCAGTTAGATTCAGACGGTCACATGAACAGGGCGGATAATTGAAAAAAGCCGGGCGAAGCGATTCCACAGCGCATCTCCAGCCACGTCCGAAACCCATCCCGCGATAAACAGCATATGAGACCTCCTGGCAGGCTGATTCAATGCCATGGGAAATCTCATCGCCTTGGACAGATTTCTTAAAACAGCTGCCCTGCAAATAAACGCTAATCTTTCTCAACACCTCTCAATCACCCGCTATCACCTTGAAGTAATCATCAGGCGAATACGTTTCCACCTCAGGCCTTCTTTCGAGGAATATCCTGATCCTCGGGTGATTCGAAGTCTTAAGCTCCTCAAGATGGCCTGCAAATATCAACTGACCCTTGTCGAGCATGATAACATAGTCAGCAATAGCGAAAACACTCGGCAGTTCATGCGTGACAACGATGATCGTCATCCTCAAGACATCCCTCAACTTGATTATGAGTTCATCAAGCCCGGCCGCTGTCACAGGGTCAAGTCCTGCTGATGGCTCGTCAAAAAAAAGTATCGCGGGATCGAGCGCCAATGCCCTTGCAAGCCCGGCCCTCTTCTTCATACCGCCGGACAGCTGCGAAGGATAAAAATGGTCGAACCCGGAAAGACCGACAAGATCCAGCTTCATGCGCACCATAATCTGTACAGTCGCTTCGCTAAGCTTAGTATGCTCCCTGATCGGAAGAGCTACGTTATCACCAATTGTCATGGAGTTCAGAAGCGCCGCGCCCTGGAAAAGCACTCCCATCTTCCTGCGCACCTCGTCCAGGCCTGCTTCGTCCAGGCCTGTTATTTCCTTGCCGTTTATCGCAATGCTGCCTTCGGAGGGCTTGAGAAGTCCGATAAGATGCTTAAGGAGTGTACTCTTACCGCAGCCGCTTCCACCGAGCACAACCGTGGTCTTCTCTTTAGGAATACCGAAGGTCAAACCTTTAAGCACCTCGTGGTCCCCGTATTTTGTCCTAAGCCCTGTTACCTCTATGGCAATGTCCAAGTTCTGCATCCTCACGTAAAGTAGTAAAAGAGTGTGGTGAAGAAGAGGTCGAAGATGATCACAAGGAAGATAGAGGCCACGACCGAGGAGGTCGTCCTTCTTCCTACCTCCTCTGCCCCTCCTTCGACCTTGAACCCCTGGTATGCGCCCACTATTGTTATCACTATGCCGAAGGCCCATGCCTTTATCAGTCCGGTGAACACGTCCTTTACCAAAAGAGCATTTATGGTCTGCTGATAGTAATTGAAGGGATGAATCTCGAGCACCGAGACGGAAAGAAGAAATCCTCCTGAAATGCCGATAACGTCGGACATGACCGTGAGCGCAGGAACCATTACCATCAAGGCCATCAGTTTCGGGCTGACAAGGAACCGCACCGGGTTTATGCCCATTGTGACGAGCGCGTCAACCTCTTCCGCAGCCTTCATTGAGCCTATCTCTGCGGCAAAGGCAGAGCCGCTCCTGCCTGATACTATGATCGCGGTCAGAATAGGGCTCAGCTCCCGTGTAAGTGAGACTCCCACCAGATTTGCCACATAGATAAGGGCACCGACGCGCTTGAGCTGATAGGCGGCCTGCAGCGCCAGAATTATGCCAACAAAAAATGATATAACCGCAACGATCGGAACGGAGTTGTAGCCAGCCTTGACCATCTCGGAGATCGTGGCCCTTACGCGGACCGGCTTGCCCCGGAAAGGCGAGATAAATGTCCAATAGAACGATTTGTTGATGATGCGCGAGGCATCGGTAATATCTTTAAGAAGGCTAAAAGCCATTCAGCCACTCACTAAGGTCGTGGGGTCAGCGGCTGACAGCGTCATCCGTGCTCCCGCATATCTCGAATACCTTATCGAGTTTCGAAAAACTGAAGATCTCCATGATGGGCTTTGGGATTTCCGATAACTGGAGCCTGCCGCTGTATGCCTTTATATGCTTCAACCCCTCCACAAAGGTCGCAATGCCCGAGCTGTCTATATACGAGACGTTGCTGAAATTCACTATCAGCCTCTGGGGCCTGTCCCTGATAACTGCGAGCAGCTTTTCCCTGAGTACCGGCGATGAATGCATGTCTATTTCGCCTGCAAGCGAGATGACTTTATTCCCTCTGTAGTCGCTCATTTCAAAGTCCATTCTGTTCCCCTGTCCGCCTGATGAGCAGAAGCCTGTTCCCGCGTTTTTTCTTCGGGTCCAGGGTCACCTGATCAAAGACCCGCCTGATGAAGTGTACACCGAGTCCGCCGGGCCTGACCTCATTGAGGTCCCTCCCTTTCAGCATCTCCGGCAGAGTCTTCTTCCCGGAGTCCTCAATCACAATGCGGATTTCCTTTTTCGATACTGCATATTTTACTACAATCCTCCTGGAAGTGTCGCCGAGGTAGGCATGTTTTATGACATTTGAGCAGGCCTCGTCGACAGCGAGCCTGATGTTGCCTGTCACTTCCTCATCCAGACCGCATATACTGCAGAAGCGTGCAGTCACCTCACGGATAAGGCAGAGATATTTCGTATGGGACAAGACCTTCACCGTAACATTCGCTATCATCTCATGCGCCTCAGTTCCACAATGGTGATATCATCAGCCTGTTCAGCTCCTTCAGCAAACCCCAGCAGAAACTCTGCGAGCAGATCCACCAGCCTGTCTTCCTGCGCATGCCTGGTCGTGAACTCCACAACTGCGCTGAAACCCAGCCTCAGGCCCTGCCTGTTCTTGACATCGAAGACCCCGTCAGTCACCATGATCAGCCTCTCACCAGGCCCAAGCACAAGTTCAGTTACCGGAAACTCTGTCTCCACAATGCCCACAGGCGGCCCTGCCTCAGGTTGCATTATGCTGACGCCCTCAGCGGTCAGCCAGAGAAAAGGCGGATGGCCTGCAACAGCGAGCTTCACGCTCCCATCCTGGGCATCGGCAATCGCATAGATCGCGGTGAGAAACATGCCTCTGGGGGTATCCGACAACTGTCGGTTCAGGAGACCCAGCACCAGGCCCGGATCATCCCTGCCGTGCATCAGATACCTGAAGTCGCTTATCACCTTTGCCATGAACAGTGCTGATGATACGCCCTTGCCCGAGATATCGCCGATCAATACGCCTACCCTGCCCTCGACTGATTCGTCGAAATCATAGAGATCTCCTCCCACATGACGGGCCGGAAAAGTGACGCCTGAAAGCCTCAGGTTTCCCTTCTTAAACATCGGCTCAGCGGGCAGAAAGCTCTTCTGGATTGTAGCGGCAAGTTCAAGCTCCTGTCTGAGCCTTTCTCTTTCGAGCGAGTCCCGGTGAAAAACAGCATTCTCCATGGCAACAGCGATCTGCCTGCAGAGGGCCTGGAATATCTCAAGGTCATATTCAGAAAAGATCTCTCTGCCGTGCGGATTCAGTATCTCGGCAACACCTATCAGTCCCGTCCTTCCTACAAGCGGAACAGCAAGCATGCTCTTGGTAGTAAAGCCGGTGAGGCTGTCAGCCTGTTTCGAGAACCTGCTGTCCTGGCATGCATGACCCACGATGACAGGCTCGAGATGCTGGGCGACCCAGCCGGCAATACCTTCGCCGAGGCCAAGCGTAACTTGCTTCCTCAGGGTCTCGCCTTTGGCCTCGTCAGTGCTCAGCGCCACCGCGAACTCAAGCCTGCCTGTATTCTTGTTATAGAGGAGGATGGAGCAGGCGTCGGCGCGCATCACATCTTTCGCCTTTTCCATGACAAGTCCAATAAGCTCGTTGAAATCCAGGGTCGAGGAGATGAGGGATGACACATCCATCAGCATCCGAAGGTCCGCTATCATCTTTTCGATGCCGGCCAGTTGCTCCTCAGGTATCGTAATAAGTTTCTTCTCCCCCATACTTCCTATTGCATAACAGATTTATTGGCTGTTTTCAAGGGAAATAAGCAATTTAGCTGTTGTCAATGTCCATGCAGAGGTTGTAAAATCCCTGTACTCGGAGGGAGTATGAAAAAGCTTTTCATCTGGGCGTTGGACAGGGGAAAAGATCAGAGGGTGGCCATTCTGCAGAAGGTCGGTCTCTTCAAAGGGCTTCGCAGCAGAGTCCTTATGAAGCTCCTCGTTGACCTTGTGGAAAAGGAGTACCCGCCTGGCGAAGTCATCTTTTCTGAAGGCGAGTCGGGCAAGGCGCTGTATATTGTCCTTGCCGGATCAGTCGTCATCTCTAAGAGGCAGAACAACAGCGAAAAGGTCCTCGCAGAGCTTGCCGCAGGCTCATATTTCGGCGAACTGGCGCTCATTGACCATATGCCGAGGTACGCTACTGCCGTTGCCCGGGAAAAGACAACACTTCTTATCATGTATAAGTCTTATTTCGACGACCTTCTGCAGGGAAATGCCGCTGTCTCTTCAAAGGTGCTTCAGAACATGGTCAGTCTCCTTTCTGAATATATAAGACGAAAACACCATAATGAAACTGATGAAAGAATCTGAACAGAAACTGCTGAAGGAGATGGAAAAGGTTCATGACAGGCTGCCGAAATGGATCCTCGGCCCCATCCTTGCGGGAATGTTCGTTGTCTTTGCTTATTATACAGCAGGCCTTTTCGTCCTCCTGCTCATCTCAGGGATCATCGCGTACCTGCTCAGTTCGATAATCAGCAGGATCGAATATTACGGCATCAGGAGGAGCGTAGCTGTCGCTGCTCTCTATGTCGCAGCTTTTATCATTTTAATAGGCGCGGATATTCTCCTTATGCCATTCCTTCAGCAGGAGACCCGCAACTTCACTGAAAGACTGCCGGAGATCACTCAGCAGACTGAGGAAGCTTTCAGGGACCTCAGGGGATATCCGGCTGCAGAAGAGATGATCGAAAAGGTGCTCGAGGGAATTGCCAGCCCTAGTCTGCTCCTCGGCAGGATGCTGAACGTGACCGAAATATTCAACCAGGCAGCGTCGTTAGCCTTTGCCATTGTTCTTATACCTTTCTTCGTATTTTTCATGCTGAAAGACTGGCCTGAACTGCTGAAAAAAGTGATGAATCGGGTGCCTGCAGCATATGTCGAGACAACGGTCGCAGCGCTCTCAGAGATAAACATCCTTGCAGGACACTATCTGAGAGGTCTTGCCATTGACTGCTTCGCTGTGGGCAGCATGGTGTCCCTCGGCCTCTGGATGCTCGGCGTGAGTTATCCGGTCACTCTCGGCATCATCACCGGAGCCGCAAATGTCATCCCGTATGTCGGTCCTGTCGTCTCATGCATTGCCGCCTGCCTCATCGCTTTCATCCAGTTCAAGAGCCCAGCAGCCATCCTGAACGTGGCCCTGCTGTACATGGGGGTGAGGCTGCTCGACGACTTCCTTGTCCAGCCCCTCACCATTGGCAGGAGCGTAAGACTCCATCCGGTGATTCTGATAATCAGCATCATCGCAGGGCAGAAACTTTTCGGCATCCTCGGCATGGTGCTGGCGGTTCCGGCAGTCACTGTACTCCAGAAGGTAGTAGTCATTTTCATGGAAGGCAGGAGCGCCTGGTCCGGAAGGCCCGAGGCCCCCAAGCATTCTAACGAAATAATCGTTTAATATAGAGGCATGCATTTTTTCAAGGAGATGCACAGCAAGTACGCGGAACTCAGGCAGAGATTCATTATTGCCGTTGGTCTGGTTGTCCTCGTCGCATCCTTCGGCACTGCAGGGTACATGGCGATCGAAGGGTGGAATTTAATCGACGCCCTGTACATGACGGTCATCACCCTTGCAAGCGTGGGGTTCAAGGAGGTCCATGACCTTTCGCTCATCGGCAGGATATTTACAATCTTCCTCATCGTCGGCGGAGTGGGCTCGGTCGCCTATGCGCTCAGCGCAGGCGCCAAGATCATCCTTGAGGGCGAACTGCAGGAAGTATACGGGAGGCGGAGATTGGAAAAGAAGATCAGGGAACTGAAAGATCACTATATCGTCTGCGGATACGGCAGGATGGGCAAGATCATCTGCAGGGAACTTCGTGAAAAGAACATCAGGTTCGTGATCGTCGAGAAGCAGCCTGACCTCCACCAGGAGGAAGAGGACCTCCTTATCTTTCCGGGTGATGCGACAAAAGACGAGGTGCTGAAAGAACTCGGCATTGACAAGGCAAAGGGTCTGATCACCGTTCTTCCAACTGATGCCGAAAACCTTTTCGTCGTCCTGAGCGCCAGGGTCCTTAACCCCGGGCTTATCATTGTTGCCCGTGCAGGCGAGGAAGGGTCAGAGCAGAAGCTGATCCGTGCAGGAGCGGACAAGGTTGTTTCGCCATACCACATCGGAGGACTCAGGATAGCCCACACCGTCCTCAAGCCGGCTGTTGTTGATTTCATCGAGTTTGCGACAAAAAGCGGCAACATAGATCTCCAGATGGAAGAGGTAAGCATCGGAGAGAACTCGAAGCTTGTCGGAAAGACCCTTGATGAATCAGGCATAGGAAGAGAACTCGGCATCATCATTGTAGCGATCAGAAAACCGAGCGGTGAGATGATGTTCAATCCGACGTTCCGAAGCGCCATCAAGGAAGGAGACATGCTCATCGCCCTGGGAGAGATCTCGAAATTAAAAATACTGGAAGAGCTTGCAGCACAACACTCGTAATCATTGCAATGGAGGAACTCATGAAAAAAACACTATTTTTACTTCTGCTTACGGTTATGCTTTCAGGCGTATACGGCTGCGGGTACAATACTATGCAGGCCAACG
>Ga0316626_10000764_pt1 | contig 13204 bp, 8 predicted proteins | sample OWC_Aug_T1_C1_D5_FD_207656 | JGI IMG/M metagenome (GOLD analysis project Ga0316626, IMG submission 207656) | Wetland soil microbial communities from Old Woman Creek delta, Ohio, United States - OWC_Aug_T1_C1_D5_A | ecosystem: Environmental > Terrestrial > Soil > Wetlands | place: USA: Ohio...
CGACGACGTCGTTCCGCTCGGTGGCGGCCGCGATGCGCGCGGCGAGATCGGCCATGCGGAGCGCCTCGGCCTGATCTCGCTTCAACTGGGCCACGCGGCCGGCGAGAGACAGGAGGCGGCCGAGGCGGCGCGCGGTGCGCCGGAGGATCATGAGCCGCTCGTCGCCTTCCTGAGCAGGGAGCCGGAGGTCGAGGAACCACACGACGCCGGCGACCGCTTCGAGCGGGAAGGCGGCCAGGGCGCGTCGCGGCGCGGACGAGCCGGCCGCATGGGCGGGGTCGTGCTTTACGTACACGTGCGGGACGCCGGCGAGGGCGAGACGGGCCACGGTATCGATGCCGGCGGCCTGCCCGGCGCCCGGCCCTTCGACGATCCACTCGCAACCCGGCGCGCGGTCGTTCGGCGCGAGCGCGATGGCACAGGCCTCGGCACCCAGGAACTCGGCCCACACGGCCGCCAGGCGCCGTAGCTTGGTGCTCAGTTCTTCTTCCCCTGCAAGCATCTCATCAAGCCCGTCGCGAAGCATCGTCTCGAGCTGCGGCGCGGCGCGCCCGGGACCCGGCTCGGGAGCCGGGCCCAGATCCAGATCGCTGCCGGGCGCGAGGCCGCGTTCGATGGCCGGCCCGTCGCCGGGCGGGAAACCTCCCCCCAGCACGGGATCGCGGTCAGCCGGCGGCGCGCCGCTGGGCGCGAGATCCGCCGGCCCGAGCACCGCCGCGATGCCGGGGTGGATGTCGATCTTGAGCCCGTAGCGGTGCGCGGCCTCGCGCGTGGTCAGCACCTCGGCGGAGAGCCCGAGGGCGAGCACCGAGCGCTTGAACTCGGCTGGCTCCTCGGGGACGACGACGAGATCAGGAGACCGGGGCCGCAGCGCTTCGAGCTCGGTGGCGGTGGGCACGGCGAGGACCTGGGCGATCTTGTAAGGAGTCGCGTTCGCGTCGGGATGCACGGCGACGACAACCTCGAAATCCGGCCGCTGGGTCATGGCGGAGAGAAGCTCGAGCTGCTCGGGCGTGAGATGGCAGAGCCCGACCCGGATCATGCCGCCTCCATGCCCGGCGCGTTCCCGGCGCCGCCCTGCCCGGCGCGGGCGGGGACGCGCTTGTCCTCGCCGCGCAGGTCCAGCATGCGCACTCCGCGCGAGGGCAAGTAGTCGGCGCCCAGCGGTTCGGTCGCGCGCTTCAGGCGGCGCAGCACCTCCGCGATGCGGGCCACGGCGGTTTCCAGCGCGCCGAGTCGCGTTGCGGGAACATTCGCGTCGCGGCGCAGCAATTCAAGTTCACCGGAGACGATGGCGAGGGGGTTCGCGATCTCGTGGCAGACGGCCACCGTGGTCTCGGCGAGCGCGCGCAGGCGCTCGACGCGGAGTCGCGCCGTCACCTCCTCGATGGTGAGAAGCAGGCTCCCCGGCACGCCCGCCGGTCCCGGCACCAGGCGGAGTTGGACCAGGGAGGAGGCGGGTCCCTGGCGGAGGAGCACGGCCGGTTCCTCGACGGCCCCCCTGCGCGAGCGCACCTGCTCGGCATAGGCGGTCAAGGGCACGCCGGGGAGCAAGCTTGCGAGATCGGAGAGCGCGGCGATCCCGGGCGCGATGCGGTCGGCAGCCGCGTTCCGGTAGTGCGCACGGCCGTCAGCGGCGAGGAGCCAGATCCCCGTCGCCAGGGCATCAGCCGCCTGCGCCGCCAGTTCCTCTTGCTTCTCCATCAGGGGGCCACCGATCCACCGTTTGAGTGGGCTACCGATCCACTGTTTCAGGGAGCCACCGCGCGTGCGGCTCCCTCGTTGCCCGCGGCGTCCGCGGCGCGCACGAGCACTGTTTCTCCAGCTCCATTCCGTCCGGGTTCGACCGGAGAGGTGAGGCCGGCGGCACGCGATCGTGCTGCGGTCGCAGCGAGATCGATCTCGAAGCTGAAGCTTTCCGCGCGCGAGTCGAAGATGCCGTCGATCGGGAACACCGCCTCCCAGATCCGCGCATCGAGGGAGTACTCGAGCGCTCGCAACGGACTGAGCTCGTCCTGGACCATGGCGTTCACGAGCAACCGCTCCGGAGCCGCCCTCTCGACGCGGAGCGTCGACACCTTGGGCGGAGTGTTGTCGACGAGAAACGAGCTCGAATCGAGCGAATCATCGAGCGCCGAGGCGTCCGGGTTCGAACGCCGGTCGCTGGCGATCACTTTGAGACGGTACTCGCCGTCCGGGAGCCCCGCCGTGCCAAAGGCATGCGCCTGGTCCGGCACGCGCTCGGCGAGCGGACGCCAGCGGTTCTCGCCCTCCCCGCGCAGGAAGAGGTCGAATTCGAGACGGTCTCCATTAGGATCGTCGGCCACCCAGTTGACGACCTTGACGTCTCGGAGCCACGGCACCTGGTCGCGCCGGAGTGGCTTCTGCGGTTGCCGGGGCCGCGAGAACTCGGCCTGGACCCCGTTCGGCATGTTGACCGTCACGCGATCCGGAGCTCCATCGGCCGGATCCGCCATCAGGCGATCGGTCGGCTCGCTGACCTCGACGATCTGGATGCGCGGGGCCAGGTTTTCCTGGCGATAGGGAACGATCACCCGCACGAGCTGGGGCGACTTCGCCGCCGCGCCCTTGAGTGTCGCTTGCCACTGCACGAAACGGGCCGGGGGGCTCGTGATGAGAGCACCCTCCGCGTTGGTCAGCGCGGCCGACCACTCGCTCCAGGTGTCATCGGGCTTCCCGGTGTTGCCGCTCCGCGTGCGCATCTCGATCGCCGTGCCGGGTGGGCGCTCCCCCTCGAAGCGCAGCCGTCCCCAGGCCGCCACGTTCCCGGCATCGAAGGGCTCCGCGGTGATGGTGCCGGTGTTCTCGACCGCCGGACCCAGGCGATAGATGCGGGCCGGATTCGCGGTGCCGATGAAGACGCCATGATCGCTGCGACAGAGGGAGAGAACCTGGGACTCCTCGGTCTCGAGAAGGCGGGTGCCTTTCCCCCGCGCATCGACCGCGTAGATGGCGCCAGGATCACCGGTGCCGGCGAGGAAGCCGCCATCCTGTTCCGGGATGAGACAGAGCACCATGTTCTCGCTGGCTCGCCACAGCTCGACCGTGGCGCCGGCCGGCGATCGGCGATAGACGACGCCGCGCCCGGGCGGCGGCACCTCTCGTTCACCGCGCCCGCCGCTGCGCTCGCCGTCACCTCCTTGCCGCGCGCCGCTCTGGCGCGTCGGCCGCACTTCGATCACGTCCTCGCCCATGGGCAGCTCGGCCTCCTCGCGGGCGGAGGCGGTGCCGGTGGCGGCGATCAGCAAGTTTCCCGCGGCATCCCAGGCCAGCGCCTTGATCTCCTCTTCGCGGGCGTCGTAGAGAACGCGGGCTGCGCCCTGGGCCGTGATCTCGAGCACGAAGCCGGAGCCCGACGTGCCGACGAGCCAGCTCCCGGCAAGACCGGGGAGGAGGCAGAGCAGGTGCACCTCGTCGGAGTCGTAGACGACCGTGGCCTCGCCGCGCTTGTCCACGCGATAGAGGCGTCCCGCGTCGCCGGTGGCCGCATAGAGATCCCCCTTCGAGTCGGTGGCCAACGCCCACACGTAACCCTCCGGGAGATCGCAGAACGTCTCGGCCTTGCCGCCGGCGATCCGCAGGATGACGCCGTCGGGCGAGCCGCCGGCGTAGACGGCCCCGTCCGTGCCGACGGTCACCGAGAGGATCTCGAGTTCGATCGAGTCGTGGAGCGTCGTGCCCTGTCCGCTCCGTGGGACCTGGACGACAAGCCCGCCGTCCCCCGTGCCGCCGTAGATGCTGCCGTCCTTGGCGGCGGCCAGGGACCAGATGTAGCTCTCGCCCGGCTCGAGCGCGAGATCGAGCCGCGGGGCGAGCATCGCCACCCCGCGCGAGGTGATCGAGACTTTCTCCGTCTCGGTCTGGAGCAGATCGATCGGGCCGCTCACTTCCCAGTTCGCGGTGTCCACCGCCCGCGCGGGGACGGCCGCGAAGGCCACCACGCCGAGCGCCAGGATCCCGAGCTTCACGCCTTCAAGCATCATGCCCCCGAGCGCCGCAGTCTCCCGAGCCATCGTCATTTCCTTCCTCCAGCCGCGGTGCCCTGCTCCGTGATCTCGAGGCGCAGTTCCTGGCAACCTTCCAGTTGCTGATCCGTCGTCACGCGTTCCTCGTAGAGGAGCCGGCCCCAGCTGCCGCTGCGCCCCCCGGTCCGCCGGCTCGAGTCCATGATGCGGAACACGCTGCCCGGGAGGCCCGCCATCTCCCGTCCATCGACGACCACGCCCCTGGCGTCGCCGTGCAGCGTGACGCGCATGATCTGATGGCCGCTCGCCTCCTCGACCAGCGCGACCAGCTGGTTCACATCGGCCGGTTCGAATCGCCGCGGGGCGCGATCGGCCTCGAAGCGCGCGGCCTCGTCGGCCGCGCAGAACCGCAGGAGCGCCGGGCCGGGCGCCGCATCCGCCGGCACCGCGATCTTCAGCTCGAGCGACGTGCGCGGGGCGGCGCGCCGGTTCAGGAAGACGGTGGCGCGGATGGACTCGCCGGGCTCGACCTCGTCACGATCGACGATCACCTCGTCGATCACGGCGGTCGCGATCTCGGGGCGGACGCTGATCTCGACGGCGACGCGGCGAATGTCGACCGGCACGAGATCGTTGAACAGGAGCGTCGAAACCGGTGCCGAGACCATCTCGGCCAAGTTCGCCGGGGCTTGCGCCGAGGCCACGACGTCGCGGACCCGGAGCCGGGTCGAATCGGCGAGCTCGACTGCGATCTCGAGATCGAGCGTAGCGTCTCCGAACGCCTTTTCCTGGGCGGTGAAGCTGTTCACGGCGAGGATACCGACGAACTGTGAAAGGAAGAACTTGTTGCGCACGATCTCGAAACGGTAGTCGCGGACCTCGCCGCCGAGCCCATGGACGCGCACCGTCATCGGCACGAGCTGAGATTCCGGGCCGAGGCGTCCGGCAATGCCGGCGAGCTGGTCTCGGGTGATGTGCCCGACCGGCAGGGCGGCGCTCCCGATCACGAACGAGATGTTCTGCGAAGGGTAGACGGTGAGGACGTCCGCCGTGGTCATCGGCAGATCCACCGTGCCCGCCTGGAACATGGGGTGGCCGAAGGCGAGCACGCGGTCGCCGTCGACGTGGGTGATGGTGCCGAGAGCCGTGGCCTCGACATCGCCGCGCACGAGCTGCACGCCGAGCAGCGAACCGGGCGCGAGGCTCGCCGCGCTCGCCGCCCCGGCAGCGCTCTCCTCGCTCGCCATTGCGCGATTCGCGCCGCCCGAGGCCCCGCCGCTCACGCCCTCGACCCCGAAGTCGGCGAGAAAGGAGCTCATCGCTGCCCGCGCTTCGGCGGTGAAGCCGGCAAGGACGAGCGGGGTCGCAATCGGCCGCACGTCGGCCCCCGCGATGGGGAGATCGGGCCTCCGCGCCGGGGCGCGGGCATCGGGGCTGGCGTTCCCGCTCAGCGGGCGCGGCCGCGCGCGGTCGGCGTTCTCCCCGGCCGATCCACTCCTTTGCAGCGCTTCTTCCTGGGGCGGCGCTGCGAGGAGGTCGAGCATCTGCCCGATCGGCGTCACCCCGGCGATCGGGCGTTCGGCAAATCCACCGAGGTTGTAGGCGATCGCCCCGGCGAGGCGACCGTCAAGGTAGACCGGGCTCCCCGACATTCCACGGTAGATCCCCGTCTCGGCGAGAGGGCCACCGCGCGCCTCGATCACGATCAGATCGCCCCCGGGGGACCAGTGCCGCAGCACGCCGAGCACTTCGACCTCGAACTCCTCGATGCCGCGCCGCGAGAAGGTCGTGCGACCTTGGCCCCGCATGCCGGGCTGGATCTCGTCGATGCCGATGAAGCGGTCGCGGTCGAGATGGGTGGGGGCGGGCGACGCTGCCGCCGGCCTTGCGGGCTTGTCCGCGGCCGCGCGCGCCGGGCGCTCGGCGAGGGGAGCAAGCCCGACGCCCATAGCAGCGAGGAGCACGGAACCCACGGCGCGCGCCTGCCAGGTGATGCGGCGGCCTAAGTACCCTCCGGATGGCATGGACCTCCCTCGGTTCTCGGATTAGGCGCAGGCTCACCGCCGGGGTGTGGCTCCTCGCCCCCCCAGCGGCACGTGCGCAAGAGGCGCGCGGCGCAGCAGCCGCGCGCAAGTGCCCTATCGTGGTTATCGGCCGCCCGGTCTCCGGTCATGGGAGCCGTCCTCAGGCAACGGCTATGCGGCGGTCTTTCCGTTCGTACGGTAACGGAGAAGGGCGGCGATTCCCCCCACCGCGTCGAGCTCGGGCTCCCCTTCCACCTCGATGACCGTCACCGACCGCGCGAGGGCGCGCCCCACGAGCTCCTCGACGATATCGGGAACGGGAAGGAGCCCACCTCCGCAGGCCGGGCAGGCCGACCCGTCGAGGGCCAGGCCGTGGCACGCGCCGCACGCGAGACCAGGCCGCACGAGCCCCGGCGCGATCGCGAGGGTTGCCACCTGGCCCCGCCCGAAGGCCCCGAGGACGGGCTTGAGCCCGACCGCCGCAAGCCCCGTCGCCTCTCGATCCCGGATGGCGGTGCGGGCGATGCGGATTCCGTTTTCCTGCTCATGGCGGCGGACCTCTGCCGATACGCGGGCAAGCACCTCTGCGGGCGGCGACTCGGGGCCGAGCGGGATCCGGGCGATGATCCGCTCCTGGAGGGCTCCCGGAATGCAGGTGTCCAGCTCGGCGAGAACATCCGGCGGACCGCCCGCGACGAGGAGCGCGTCCGGGTCGCTGCGGAGCGCATCGGTCGTGCGCTCGGCGACGAGCTTCACGAAACGATGCAAGCGGTCCTCGGCATGCCGCTCGAGCCGCCGCTCTGCGGAGCCGGCGAAGCCGCCGGCCTTCACCTCGTGCGGGACATCCCCAGTCAACCGGACAAGCCCACGCATCTCGCCGACCGCGATCGTGGCCAGCGATGCGTGGTCGCGGGCCAGGAGGATGACGACGGCGCGCCGGAACTGGCCGAGAAGCCGCGTGAGTGGCCGTACATGGGCATGGGTGTCGACGACCAGCCGATCGCGTACCGGCTGGGCCAGGGCATGAAAGCGCCAGAGACCGGCGCCCGCCGACGAAAAGACGGCGATGCTGCGCGCACCATGGCGGTCGAAGTGATGGACGAAGCGGAGCATGGCCGCGAAATCCTGTTCCACGGAGTCGCGCTGAGCGCGCGAGAGCGGGCGTTGATCGAGCTCGGCGCGCTGTTTCTTGATGAGATCCTTGATGAGGATATCGGCCTTTCGCTTGTCGCGGCCGCCATCGAGACTCAGGAAGAGCGTCGTGACCGGAAACACCTCGCCGCGAAGGCGAGCCAGCTCATGAACCTGCTCGAGCGTGATCATGGAATGGCCTCCTCACGTGAGCGACCTCACGCATGACACGCCTTGAACCATCGATGCGCTGATGAAAGATGCCGGGAAGAACCACCGTCGGGGAGCGAAGCCCGGCGGCGGCTGGCAAGGTCAGGGGGCTCCCCGGGCGGTTTCTGAGGCCTCGGTAGCCCCGGCGAGAGGTGAAACCGCCGTGACGCGGCCCGCGGCAGTTGGACATGCCGGTGCGGGATGCCGCACGGGGCGAAACGAATACGGACGTCGTGCTCGTCCTCCTCGGCAGTCGTCGCGTGGGCAGCGAAACGCCGATCGCTTCGCATTTGACGCTACTCCGCGGGGCGAGAGGTGTCAATCGCAACTGGACTTGCTCCGGGCCGGCACCACCGCGCATCACCCTGTGCATCACCTTGCATCGCAAGCAATTACCCGACCCGGCCGGCGGCGGTTCCCGGCCCGCGCCCGCCGCTGGTTCGTGCCTCGGTGCGACGCTCCAGTTCAACTCATGCTCGAAATGAAGGCTGCAACAACATGAATTACCGGTCCTTCGGCGAGGCATTCGTGTCCCGCGGGGGGGCCGCGTTCGCGACCGTTCGCGACCGGGAGGCTCAGAGAAGATCGAGCTGACCGTGCGCCACCCCGGCCGGGGTATCGCCCCATCGCCCCCGCCGCTTCTTGGGAGGTGGCAGGACTAGACCGGGGTGCGGGTCATGTGGCAGGGGGGCTACCGCTTCCGGGCCTGGCGGCGGCGGCCAGAAGGAAGCAAGGGGAATCTCGGGCTTTTCGCCTTCCACGGCGAGCCCGCTCTCCTGAGCCGGGCAGATCGAGCGATAGGCGCACCAGCGGCACAGCGGCGAGATGCGGGCCGGGAACTGGCCTGCGGCGGTCGCTCGCTCGATCGCGCCGATCGCCGCCGCGATCTCGGCGCGCTTCTCGGCGAGCCCGAGCGAACCCAGACGCACCGTGATCCGGCGGCCGAAGGCGAGGTAATGCCAGACGAGCTTCGAGTCCGCCCGCTCCGGCCAGCGCGCCCGGGCGCCGAGCTCGTAGATCGCGAGCTGCAGGTCGCCGAGGATCTCCTCCTTGCGCGGGAGGTACGTCGACGTCTTGTAGTCGTGGATCACGAGGTGGCCGGAGTCCTCGGCGGCCACCCGATCGATCACTCCGGTCAGCTGCGGTCCGTCGGGTCCGGCGAGCGGGAACTCGATCTCCTCCTCGAGTCCGAGGGTGCGATCGGCGGCAAACGGCCAGTTTCCGCGGAAGAAAGTGGCCAGGCAGCGGCGGCCCAGGCGGTGGTAGTCGAGCGGAGTCGTCTCCGCCTTCACGACCTCGACCGCGGTGTGCCAGGCCCGTTCGAACGCAGCGTCGTAGAGCGCCAGGAGCTCCGGGAGCGACGGCGGTCGCGGCTCGACCGCCAGCGCCCGGTAGAGCGCCTCGAGCACCTCGTGCACGCGCTTGCCGGTGAACGCCTCGATCGATTCGATGTCGGCCGGAATCCGCTCGATGTAGCGATAGCGGAATTGAAGCGGGCACTTTTCAAAAGAGCGGATTTTCGAGTACGAGTAGAACAACCGGCCCTCGTCGTCGGCTGGCGGAGCACGCCGGGCGCCGCTTGACTTGAAGGGGTCCCCTGCTAGAATCCGGTCACCGTATTCAAACCTCTATTCACTTGTCAACTTTCATCCTGTCCGTCCACCGCGCAGAACCGCCGAGCGGGTCGCGGGAACCGCTGCCGCCAGCCCGCCCCCACCTGCCGATGCGGGCCAGACCAGAAAGGAGCGACGCGTGCCCTCCGCGCTATCTGCCCAGCGCCTCGCTGTCTTCGTCGATGTGCAGAATATCTACTATCCGGCCAAGAGCCTCGGCGACAAGGTCAACTTCCACTCCCTGCTCAAGCGCTTTTCCAGCCGGCAGCTCGTTCGTGCCATCGCCTACGTCGTGGAGGCTCCGGACGTCGATGTCACTCCCTTCGTGGTGGCGCTCCGCAACATCGGCTTCGAGGTGCGCACGAAGCCGATGAAGGTGTTCGATGACGGCACCCGGAAGGGTGACATCCATCTCATGCTCGCCCTCGACGCCATGAGCATCGCGGGCCTCGTGGACGTCGTCTGCCTGGTGACAGGAGACGGCGAGTATGTCGAGCTCGTGCATCTCCTGCGCGCCCGCGGCGTCAAGGTGGAGGTGATGAGCTTCAAGGCCAACACCTCCGCCGAGCTGATCCGCGTCGCGGACGAGCACATCCCGATGAACGAGGAGTTCCTGCTCGGCCACGGCGCTCAGCGCGGCGAGGAGCGGCTGTCCGAGCGCGGTCGCGGGTTCGGTGAAGAGCGCCCCCGCTCGCTCCCCTACCGCGGTGCCAACGGGCGCGATCTCCGGTCGGGCACCGCGCCGCGCCGGGACGACCGCTACGCGCCGCGGCCGCTCCGCGACGAGCGCCTGCCGCGGGATGAGCGCCCGTACCGCGATGAGCGGCCCTATCGAGATGAACGCCCCGGGCGCGAGGAGCGGCTCCCCTTGCGCAGCGAGCGCGGCCCGCACCTGGATGGTACCCACCTGGACGATGACGGGCGCAACGCGGGTGCCGAGGTGGATGAGGAGAGCAGGGAGAGCTAGAGGCTAGGGCTCGCTGCGGGTCGGATCCGGCGCCTCTGGTGGCCCCGTGCCGCCGGGCGCCGCGACGGGTGCCTCGCCGGGCGCCGCGCTGCCGGCGCTCGTGCGCGCGAGGAGCGTCTTGAGCGTGGCCAGCGTCGCCAGCCCCTCGATTGGCGTCAGCCGCTCGGGATCCAGCTCGCGGAGCGTTGCCAGGACGGCGCGCTCCGCCGCCGAGGGCGGCGCTTCTCTGGCGGGTGCCTCCGGCGGCGCGGCTCCGGATCCGGCGGGGCGTGCCGACGGCGCCGCGGCGAAGAGCGAAAGCTGGGAGGGTTCCTCGCCGAGTTCGCGGTCGCCTTCCTCGAGCAGACGCAGCACCTCGCGCGCTCGCCGGAGAAGCGGCGACGGGAGCCCGGCCAGCTGGGCGACGTGGATCCCATACGAGCGATCGGCCGCCCCCTCGATGATCCGCCGGAGGAAGCGCACCTCGCCCCCCTGCTCGCTCACCGCAACGTTCAGGTTCTTCACGTTCGGGAGTTCGCGCGCGAGTCGCGTGAGCTCGTGGTAGTGCGTCGCGAAGAGGGTCCGCGGCGCCCCGCCGGCCAGGTCGTGCAGGTACTCGGCGACCGCCCATGCGATCGAGAGACCATCGTAGGTCGAGGTCCCGCGTCCGACCTCGTCGAGGAGGACGAGGCTTGCCCTGGTGGCCGCCCGCACGATGACCGCGGTCTCCGCCATCTCCACGAGGAAGGTCGATTGTCCGCGCGCGATGCGATCGGCGGCACCGACCCGCGTGAAGATGCGATCGGTCAGCGGAATGCGCGCCGCCGCGGCCGGCACGAAGCTCCCGGCCTGCGCCATCAGCGTGATGAGTCCGACCTGGCGCAGATAGGTGGACTTCCCCGCCATGTTCGGCCCGGTGATGATGAGGACCTGGGCACCGTCCTCCCCCACCCGCGTGTCGTTGGGCACGAAGGGTTCGTCGAGGCGGAGCGCTTCGACCACCGGGTGCCGCCCGGCGGTGATGACGAGCGGCCCGGCGGCAACGATCTCGGGCCGCACGTAACTCCGCGCGCGCGCCACCTGGGCGAAGGCGGCGAGCGTGTCGGCGACCGCGATCGCACGCGCCGTGGCGAGGAGGCGAGGCACCTCGGCCGCCACCGCGTCCCGGAGCTCGACGAAGAGAGCCTGCTCGAGACGGGCCAGGCGCTCCTCGGCGCCGAGGACCTTCGCCTCCATCTCCTTGAGCTCGGGCGTCACGAAGCGCTCGGCGCCGACGAGCGTCTGCTTGCGGATGTAGTGCGCCGGCACTGCATGCAGCTGCCCGCGCGTGACCTCGATGTAGTAGCCGAAGACCCGGTTGAACCCGACCTTGAGGTTTCCGATCCCGGTGCGCGCGCGCTCCTCGCTCTCGAGCTCGGCGATCCATTGCTTCCCGTCCCGGGCCCCGGCGCGGATCTGATCCAGCTCCGGATGCACGCCGTCCTTGAAGAGCCCGCCTTCGGTCGTCGCGAGCGGCGGCTCGGGGACGAGTTCGCGGTCGATGCGCGCTGCGATCTCGGGAAGCGGATCCAGATCCGCGGCGAGCTCGGCGACCATGTACGGCGGCGGCACGACGGACTCCGGCGCGCCAGCGGAGCCGAGGAGAGCGATTGCCGCGCGGAGCGGCGGCACGCGGGCGAGCGAATCGGCGACCGCGCGGAGCTCGCGCGCCCCGCCGCGGCCGCTCTCGATGCGGCTGGCCAGCCGCTCGAGGTCCCCGATCGCGCGGAGCTCCGTCTCGACCCGACCCCGCGCCTCGTCGTCCTGTGCGAAGGCCTCGACCGCGGCGAGTCGGGCGGCGATCGCGGGGAGCTCGCGGCTCGGACGCGCGAGCCAGCGGCGGAGAAGGCGCCCGCCCATGGCGGTCGCGGTCTTGTCGAGAACGCCGAGGAGAGTGCCGCGCGCGGGCTCGCCGCGCCGCGGAAGCACGTCGAGATGCTGGAGCGTTGCCTCGTCGAGCGTCATCGTGCTCTGCGGCCGCAAGCGGCGAAGCGCCGTCACGTGCCGGAGCGGACTCTGTCGCATCGCGGCCAGGTACTCGAGCAACGCCCCGGCCGCAGCGACACCGGCAGCGAGATCGGCCACGTCGAAACCATCGAGCGAGGCGGTGGCGAAGTGCCGCGTTAGACGCTCGCGCGCGCTCGTCAGATCGAACTCGGCGCTCGGGCGCACCGTGAGAAGGGGCGGCGTTCCCTCGACCGGGTTCCGGATCTCCTCCGGGGGCACGAGACCCTCCGGAACGAGGAGCTCGGCCACGTGGAAGCCCGCGAGCTCGGCGGCGAGCCCCTCGCGGTCGAACTCGCCAGCGAGGAACTCGCCGGTGGACGCATCAGCGAGAGCCACTCCCCACAGGCCGCCGGGGCCGGGCTTGAGCGCGCCGAGGAAAGTGTTGGTGCGCTCCTCGAGCAACGATTCGGCGATCGCGGTTCCCGGTGTGATGAGCTCGGTCACCCGCCGCTCGACGAGACCGCGGGCGAGTTTCGGATCCTCCACCTGATCGCAGATCGCGACGCGGTGCCCCTCCCGGACGAGCCGCGCGACATAGGTGTCGAGCGCGTGCCAGGGGACGCCGGCCATCGGGATGCCCGAGCGCTTGTCGCGCGAGGTGAGCGTGAGCCCGAGGAGATCGGCGGCGCGGACGGCGTCGTCGTAGAAGAGCTCGTAGAAGTCGCCCATCCGGAAGAGGAGGAGCGCATCGGGATGTGCGGCCTTGGCGGCGAGGTACTGGCGCATCATCGGCGTCAGCTCGCCGGATGGGGCCGGCGATTGCGCCACGGGCGATGGTGACGCGCCGCCCGGGGCGAGGCGCTCGGGATCGCGGGGCACGGGGCCGGTCTCCTAGGGCGCGACGACGCGGAAGCTCACGCCATGCTCGGTGGTCAGTCGCGTGCCGGCCGCCGTCGCCGCCTCGCGATCGGCATAGTCGCCGGCCCGCACGCGGTAATAGACCCGCGCGCCGCGCGTTTCCTCTTCGATGCGCACGCCGTCGAGCCCCCAGGCTTCGAGGCGGGCGGCGAGCTCGCGCGCGTTCTCGCGATCTCCGAAGGCGCCGAGCTGGAGCGTGAAGCGGCCTCGGGCGGTCGTCGAGTCGACACCGGGCGACGGCGGGGCAGGCTTCGCCGGCACCACCGCGGTCCCGGCGCGCGGCGCTGCGGTCGTGGGCGGCGGTGTCTTCGCGGGTGCGCCGTCCTTCCGTCCCGCCGGTGCCGGGCGCGGCGGGGGCTCGCCGGCGGGCGTCTCGCGGCGCAGGCGCTC
>Ga0316626_10000765_pt1 | contig 13195 bp, 12 predicted proteins | sample OWC_Aug_T1_C1_D5_FD_207656 | JGI IMG/M metagenome (GOLD analysis project Ga0316626, IMG submission 207656) | Wetland soil microbial communities from Old Woman Creek delta, Ohio, United States - OWC_Aug_T1_C1_D5_A | ecosystem: Environmental > Terrestrial > Soil > Wetlands | place: USA: Ohio...
ACATCAGAGAGTCTTAGTTCTCCACACGTATGTGTTCTATACATAATAAAAATTGTTTGTTTTTTATAAACCGGAGACAAAAGTAGTAAATAATTTGTACGCCTCAAACTAATCATATAATTTTGCATAAATTAATTGGATTATATGAAGAAAATGATATTTATTATGCTCGGTGTTTTTGCCAGTTGTGGCATATATGCCCAGGATGTTATTGCTAAAGGAGACAATGTGATTAGCGGCGGTGTAGATGCAGGTCAAGGTTTCCCTATAGCGGAGCTTTCGTACGAGTACTGCATGGTGGACAATATCTTCGGAGACAACAACGGAGCATACGGTTTGGGTGCATATACATGTTACAATGAACATAACGACCATAAAAACCTTACACTGGGATGTAAGGAGTATCTTCATTACCAATTCGTTGATGATTTGGATACTTACGGCACATTGATGCTCGGTTTGAAGCTTCCGGTAGACAGATCATTTTCTCATACGAAGTTTCAGGGAAGTATAGGTGTAGGTGCACGGTATTATTTTTCACCCGGGGTAGCGTGGTATGGAGAAGTCGGTTACGGCGTTTGCAATCTCAGTGTTGGCGTAAGTTTCAAGTTCTGACGCACGTGCTTTTTGTAACAAGTTATTAGTTGTAGCCTACAATACGGTATATTATGCGGCCTATCCATTCATTTATGATGCGTTCCCATTTTATTGCAGCCTCCCATTTGGGATAAAAGTCGAGATGGCAGTAATGCGCAGGACTGTCGAATTGTCCTACAGGGTAATAATCAAGCGGCATTCCCACTTTTGCAAAGCATCTGAGTGTACGCGGCATGTGTATGGCCGATGTAATCAGCAGGCAATCGCTGTTGCGGATATGCATCGTGTCTACAATTTGTTTGCAGTATGTGGCATTTTGACGTGTGTTCAATGCCTGTTGTTCCAAGATAAACACAGAGCGTGGAACACCTAAACTTTCCATATAATTTAAGAATAAACCTGCCGTTGAGTAGCCTTCACTGTCAATATTTGAAGAGCAGTCACCGGAAATAACGATACGTTGCACATGTCCTCCCCGCCACAATCTTACAGCTTCCCAAAGACGGTCGGTAAATTCGGAATATTTCATCATTCCGTTTCTATTGTCCATTTCGGCAAAACCTCCCATTACCAATGCCGCTTTATAAGGTTTTTTCATATTCATGTGCGGTGCATTCACGCTTTTTGTAGCTTGCCTTCCAGCCCAATCGGCAAGCGGCATATCCGTGAATATCAAGAATATTGCAATGGCCGCAATAAAGCAACCTCTTCGCAACTTTTTCTTCTTAGTAACGAAAGCTACAATAAAAAGTATCGTCATCCATGTGAGCGGGGCGATGATAATGAAGTCTAAAAACTTGGATATTTCAAAAAACATTCTTTCAACTTTATGTTAGGTGCGGCAAAGTTACGAAAAAAACTTTATGCCACATTGAAAGAAATGACAAAACGGCTTCCTTTACCTATTTCACTTTCTACTTTGATGTTTCCTCCATGTGCTTCGACAAAGTCTTTGGATATGGCCAATCCCAAGCCGCTTCCCTGAACTTTTTGTATATTATGAAGAAAAATATTATTTATCTTTAAGTATAATTGACGAATAATTCGTATTAATTATAAAACACATTAAGATTATATTATAATGTTTGTTTAATTTATTATAATAACAAATGAAATCGTTTTATAAACACATTAATGCAGTGAAAGGAACGGCAATATATATAATGATATTTTTGCTCTCTATATTATCTATGCTATTGCCTATAGTCTCTTTTAATAATATACCAGAAGGAGTTATGAGAGGAAAGACTATAGTGTTTATTGCGTCACTTTCGGTTATTATAATTCTTTATGTAATTAAATTCTTAAATTATAATTCAAGGAAAATAAAAGTTTCAAGTATAGATGTCATGATATTTTTATATGGTTTTTATATTCTTATAAATATTATATGTAAAAATGTTTCTATGTCTGATAGAGTATTGGAGCTGATAGGACTTTATATCTTATATATTTTATTAAGATCTAATAAATCGGTACATTTATGGAACGTTGTTGTTATTTCTATTATCATAGGAGGAATTATTCAAGTTTTTTATGGGATTCTACAACAATGTGGACTTGTCGCATCTAATCATGATATATTTAAAATTACAGGAAGTTTCTATAATCCAGGATCTTATGGAGGGTATTTGGCTAGTATTTTTCCTATCGTTTTAGGAATAAAATTATATAGAAAAGATTTATCAATAAATTTTAGATTTTTGTCGTATCCATTAATGAGATATGCATTGAATATTGCTTTATTCCTTTTCCTCTTTTCCATAGCTAGCAGTCAATCACGAGCAGCCTGGCTTTCTGTTATATTTACTTCTGTATTGTTTTTATTAGACAAGTATAGAGTTTGTGACTGCATAAAAAAAATAGCCCTAAAAAGAAAGAGATTTATTACTGTATTAAGTTCTATTATTGTATTATGTGGATTAATTGCTGCGTTATATTCATTTAAATCTACTTCAGCCAAAAGTCGCTTATATATATGGAAAATATCTTGTTCGGTTATAGATAAACGAAATTTCTTAACAGGTACTGGATTTGATAGTTTTTGTTCTGTTTATATGAATAAGCAAGTAGATTATCTTAAAGCACATCATACATCTCCTTTTATACATTATGCGGATAATACTGATTCTTGTTTTAATGAATTTATACAATCCATGTTAGAAACAGGCGTAATAGGTTTGGTATTGTTGATAACGGTATTAATATCTGTCTGCTTTGCTAAAAATAAATCACAAAACAAATGGATATCAATAGTAAAATATGGAATAATAGGAATATTTATTTTTTCGTTATTTTCGTATCCATCACACATTTTGCCTATTAAATATAATTTATTTACATACATGGCATATCTATCATTTTTATCGTCTCCATGTAGTGTGTTTAAAATGAATAAAATATATAGCATTTTGCATCGTGTGTCAATTTCTATTGTTTTGATAATAGTATGTTGTATTGGGTTATCATACATTAATACATATTACAAAGCTTTGAATGATTGGTCAAAAGCATTGCGATGTTATTATTATAATTCATATGGTAGGAGTTTGCTGTATTTTAAAAGAGCGAAGCCTATGTTATCAAATAACGGTATGTTTCTAAATAATTATGGTAAAGCTTTATCATGTGATAGTAAACCAAATGAAAGTATTTATATAATGGGAAATGCAATTAAAATTTGCCCTAATTCGTTTTCTTATATAACGATAGGTCATGATTATGAACAAATGCATAAGCCTTTACTTGCTGAAAAAGCTTATTTGACATCATATTGGATGAGCCCTGCAAAATTTTATCCATTGTATATGTTGGTTAAGTTATATAAGAAAGAAGGTCAATATAATAAAGCTTTAGATTTGGGGCAAAAAATGTTGAGGAAGGATGTTAAAGTTTCTTCTTATGCTGTGTATCAAATGCAAAATGAAGTAATGAATATTATTAAGAAAAAGTATTAGTTGATTTATTATTTATAGTGATATGATTAAGTACATGATAAATAAACAGGCAGATATTTTATCTGTCGTACATTAATTAATTTAAAATAATAATAACATGAAAAAGAAAGTTTTAAGTGTCGGTATTGCTATATGCGCAGCAATAGCAATATTAGTAGCAGCCTTTAACGGCAATGCTAAAAGTCCTAACAGTGTCAGTTTAGCTGATTTGACGAAAATTTCTGAAGCGAATGCTGAGTGTATTCATTCAAAAATTGATCCGTTAAATGTAAGCCCCCGATAAAGTACATATTGCAAGACTAAAAGCAGTAATACTAGAGTCCATGCAAAACCTATAAATCCAATATTTTTATTAGAGTATTGTTAGATTTTTGTTGTAGTTTCATTAGAGTTATCACCTGTCCATTCATCTGGGAGCAGTTCTCTTAAGTTCAGATTAGATTTAGGCTGAAGATAATATGGTAATTTCACCAATACGTCATTCAACCACTCACGCGGATTTACTCCCAGCCCTTTACACGAACCGAGTAATGAACATATTATGGCTGTGTTCTGTGCTGCCTCATGATTGCCGCAAAAAAGAAAGTTCTTTCTCGATATTGTTATCGGTCGTATTGCATTCTCTCCTAAATTATTGTCTATCTTCAAACGTCCGTCCTTAAGATATTCCTTCATTCTTGGCATAATTGAATAACCGTATGCTATGGCTTGTCCAATGCGACTTTTGGGGAGTGCTTGATGATAAGTCTTTTCCATCCATTTCTCAAAAGAGTTCAATATCGGTTCTGATAAATTTTGACGCAACGTTGCACGTTCATCGTAAGACAACAGACTGTCATCAGCCATGTGTTCTACATGATAAAGGTTCTGTATTTCTTTTAAAGCGTATTCCGCCAATTCTTTGTTCTCTAACAACGCCTCTTCAAAATGGCGTCTTATATGTGCCATACAACCTACAAGGCACACGTCGGCATTATCTTCAAATACGTTATATCCTGCATAACCGTCACTTTGAAGGTAACCTTTAAATGGCTTGAGTAATTTTTTTGCCGTTTCTTGTGATCTTGATCCTTTATCGTAATGAAAAAATACCAACCGTTTCATTACCGACCTAACCATCCATAAATATTCTTTCGCCGCTCGGTGGTTGTTATGATTTATCACCGGAAGTGTGGTCTCGTCAACTTGCACATAATCTGTTGAAAGAACTACTTCTTTCAATTTATCATACAAGGGGTGAAGCAACTCACATGCCGGTTTGAACCATCCGTCCAATGTGCTTTCTGATATTTTTATGCCAAGATGCCCAAACTCCTGTATCTGTCTATAAAACGGTGTATGATATTCATATTTTTGAAGTAGTATCTCTGCCAATAACGATGCTCCTGGAAGTCCTTTGTTTATAGGTTGTAAAGGAAGAGATGCTATGATAACTCCCTTTTCTCCTTCTTTAGGTATGTCGGTACTGTTCTTAAGTCCGTATTTGGGACGAACAATTTCTTTCACATACAATTTACCAGGCTCAAACTCCAGTGTTCTGGTACGTTCTTCACCTATACGCACGTATCTTTCTTTGTCTATGTTTTCAGGTTCTATCACCACTTCAACAACCGGGAGATTCTCAGTTATTTTCCTATTGCGGCGTTCGTTGTGTTTCTCTTTCGTTGTTCGGTTGTCGATTTCTTTAACGGCTGCCTTACGCGCTTCTTCAATCTCTGTAGCCAAAGTTTCTTTTGATCCTGTTCCGTCAAAATCAAATTCCAATTGGTTAGGATCCAACACTGCCAACTTCTCGCTCTTGCGACCGAACATTTGACGCTTAAACCATGCAATTTGTGATAGCAATTGGGTTATCTCACTTTGCATCTCTTTCATCTTCTTCGCTTGCGAGGTATTGGTTTCACTCAGGCGGGTGATTTGCTCCGACTGCACTTTCAATAACATTTCCAACTCCTCGCTTTGCGCCATCTCTCTTTTCTATAATTCCTTTTCTAATATGACGTAAAAGTACTATTATTAAACGGTTTTAGAAAATGTTCCTGCTTGTTTTTAAATGCTTTTCATACATTATTTCTCAATGCTTGCAACCGCTTTAAACGGTTATCAGGATTTTCTCTTATCCCTTCTACCATTATTACCAAATCACGCCATTCCATTGCATATGATCTGCTTGATTCATCATATTGCGGCATACCAAATGTGCCTTGCTCCAAACGTTTTACATACATTACCAAACCTCCGTCTTCGGCATGGAGCAACTTCATCGTAGTTCTTGTACGATTCACAAATATGAATACGTCACCCTTGCATACGTCTTTGCCCATTTTCTCATGTACCAATCCGCTCAGGGTGTTCATCCCTTTACGCATGTCCGTCTTGCCGGGACACAAAAAATAACGCATCGTATCATTCAGGCAAAACATGGGACGAACTGATTTTTGATATTATATTTAATGCTACCCCTGTTTCAGACATGCCCTTGAAGTGTATCTTTACTCCTGTAGGATATTCTATGCATATCTCTGATTCGGCAATATCTGTATCAGGTTCTTTTATTTTCTTATACCGCTCTCTTTTACTTGATATATCTATCGGTACAAAATCGCTTGATTCATTTGCTAACTTGTTATATCGACGTGTAAAACCGAATTTCGATTTCCAATAATAAAAACTTGATGCCGTATAACTCTCGTTTATGCAGAAATCCTTTATGCTCAAGCCGCTTGATTCTTGACGGGACATGATTTCTGCAAATTCTTCTTTTTGCATTTGATGTTGATTCTTCATCTTCTTTTTTTGCTGACAAAGATATTTCAACTTCTGGCTTTGGACAATATGTACTTTATCGGGGGCTTACTTACTATAATATGTCCCTTTATTTAATACTAAAAAAGAAAAATAAATAGGTTTTGATTTAATTTGATCAAGTTTATTTTGATTAGATACATTATTGAATGCAATTTCAAATTTACCTAATTTGCCTAATAGACTTTTACATGTTCCATTATTTGCACTTTCTAGAATATGACACCATGCTCCTATATGTATGTTTTCACTTAGTAATTTTTCAATGTCTTTGTCAAAACTCTCCTGCTTGGGATTATTTGCTTTAAATTCAATATTGATTATAGGTTCTTTCTTTTCATATAAAGTCATATCTGTTTGTGCTGATCTTTGCTGTTGTTTCTTACTATCAGGATCTGATACTTCTTTTTTGGAAAATTTATACTTTCCTAATGTTGGAGTTTCAATGCTAAAAAAATATTCTTTATCTTTTAGCTCAATTTTATTACTATTAAACATGTATGCCATTGCAAATCTAAGTTCTTGTTCGCTAACTCGTTTTTTACCTTCATTTTCCTCATTATGGTATATAGGAAACTTAATTGGGATATCACTTGATATACCATTATACGCTTTAATTAATTCTTGAGCAGCTATCATATTAAGTTCTTTCATAAATTTATAAATCTTATTATCGTCTTCATTCATAGCTGTAATATTTTGTAATGTCAAGTGATGAGTTATATTAATTACTAACAATTTAATAATAGAAGGAACATATTCTCTATTTTTGCAAACATATTCTCATTTATAAACAATTACTCTATCTGTCCATTCAACTAAAAATCCATCTTTATATTCTTTTTTAGTGATCCAATTATTATAATTATCATATATATAGACATATTTAGTCTCCTTAATTTTATTATTATAAAAATAAGTCTCGTTTGCAATATCTCCCATTTTATTATACAGGATTTTACGAACAACAGTTCTCATTTTGGATGAACTTTGACTCTGTTTAAATATATTAGCATTAAAAACATAGTTAAATAAATTTGCAGATAATCTGCTAAAAGTTATGGCCACTTTTATTGGGCGTCCAAATGAATCCATTGTAATAATTTGTTTACAAGTTGCACTTTGACCAATAGAGAGATTGCCCTTAATGGTTTTTGTACCTTGTAACGTACCATTCCCATCATAATCATCTATTTTTATTCTACCATTAATATAAATATATTTTGTCTCATCATCTAAAGTAAGGCTTTTATCATCATTAATCTTATAATTATTAATTATATAATTTTCATTTGGAAGATAAATATAGCTAATTTTACTAATTGTATCTTCATAAGTAGGATGTTCTTTATACTGTTTTTCACGATCTAAATATTCTTTATACTGTTTTTCATAACCTAAATATTCTTTATACTGTTCATTATACCGCTCTTTATCATTATTATACTGTTCTTCATCGTTTTTCGTCTTGTCTTCTTCTAATGTCAGAGAGTCTTTATATTGTTCTTCCTTCATTTCATCCATTTCATCTAGAAAATTTTTATCAGGTGCAAAATCAGGTGCAAAATCAGGCTTGATATTAGATTTCATTTCAACTTTAAAAATATTCAGCAGTCTATTTAAAGAGTCATAACTATATTTATAAATATAACTCACTTTTTCATCTTCGCTGTATGCTTGATCAGGCTTCTCTACACTTTTCTTTCTAAGAATGTTTCCTCTGTCATTATAATAAACAGTACCACCATTATTATTTTCATTATCTAGTTCTTTATTTTTTATATACTCTCCAAACCTAATTTCACAAGTATATGGGGTTGTTTGTACTGATGTTATATTCCCCTTTAAATTCGCTTTTTTCAAATCATTTTTATCAGCATGAACCGATAAAATTGATACTATAAGCAATAATACTAATGACGCTATCTTTATTTTCATATCAATTTGTATATTAATTTGTACAAATATATAAATATATTTTTAATCATTAATATGAAAATACGATTTGTTTTTCTGTACATATTTCGGTGATATCCGTTCATTCTTAGTTGACATAAATGTAAATTGATTACAAAATTAATTGCTTAAACATTTACTGTAATGCAAAACGCTACCTATGGAACCGCGGTATATTCACCTTTGCTTCTCGTTCTTGTTCTTGTTTTTCTTTCTCATAAGAAGGAAAGTCGCGGACAACGTTTTCTATTATTGCTGTATAGGCATATATGTGCATCACCGCTTCATAAGTTTGTTTCCTCAGATCATTAATGATGCGGTCTGCCGTAATTTTGTTGTCTTTATACCAGTCTATTAGATCTTCTTTATTATGATTCTTACGCATAAACTTATAATTTGAGGCTATCTTTATTTAATAGAAAATCCAATAGTCCCATTGTTAGGATTCCCTGTTCATCCCTCTTGGGTTTGATGTCGTCTTTTACGACAACCATCTTTTTAAAAGAGTCATTTATGAGTGAAAAAGAAGTTTTTTCCTGTCGTTCTTTATCGATGTTAGGCATTGCAAAAGCTGACTGGATATAGTATCTATTATTTCCATCATTAACCGCAAAATCTACTTCATATTGTTGGCGAATTGTTTTACCGCCTATATACTTCTTGGTTTCCACAACGCCCACATCAACATTACACCCTCTCACCCGTAACTCATTATACAGGATATTCTCCATGATGTGATTTTCTTCTTGCTGACGGAAATTTAAGATGGCATTTCTAACGCCAAGGTCACAAAAATAATACTTTGACAAAGAACCAATATATTTGCGTCCTTTGATGTCGTAGCGTTCTGCTTCCTCAATCAGAAACGAATCTTTTAAATACGAGATATACTTTACTACGGTCGGGTATGATAAATCTACTTTTACTTTACTCTTAAATGTATTAGTCAATTTATTCGGATTGCAGGATGAGCCAATAAAAGACGACATCATCTTTACCAGCTCTTCAAACTCATGTTCCTTTATTTCATGTCGCTCTTTTATATCGGTAAGATATGTTTTGCGATAAACACTATAAAGATAATCACTTTTTTTCTTATCGCCTATTAAGGTTAATGTATGTGGTAGTCCACCATAAGTATAATAATCCTTCCATGCTTCCTGCTTATCTCCACCAACCGCAGAATAATACTCGGAGAAAGAAAACGGATACATGTGTATCTCATCGCTTCTATCCCTGAACTCGGTTACAATGTCGTCTGAAAGGAAATGAGAATTGCTGCCTGTTACATAAACATCAACATTATCAATGTGAAGCAAACTGTTAAGTACATCCATAAACTCATAAACCATTTGTATCTCATCCATAAGTATGAAGTACAACTGGTTGTCTTTTATATGTTGGTGGATAAACTCTAATAAGACATCAGGATCTCTTAGCTTTTGATTTATTCGGTCGTCCAATTCAATAGAAATGATGTGGTCAGCTGATATGTTATGCTGTAACAGGTAGTTGCGGAAGAGAACCTGCAAAAGAGTGGATTTACCACATCTTCGCATACCTGTAATTACTTTGATGAAGCCATTTTCACGTCCATCTATAAGCTGCTTCAGATAGTTGTCTCTAGGAATTGTAGTTCTCATATTTTAATTTTTTGCCATATATGGCACTTTTTTAAACGCAAAAATATGGATTTTATTTAAGACTGCCAACTCTTATTTTAAAATATGACATATATGGCACTTTTTTCAATTCTCATTAAATATGAAAGTAGCTACAGGACACTTCAAAGAGAAGCAAGTAAATCCTTTCGTTCTTCATCACTTTTACCCAGTCAAGTATAAGAGTTCTGTCTATATCAGCTAAAGAAACATCTGTTCCCATATCTCGTTCAAAGCGTTTCCGTATGTCTTCATTGTAAACCCCCTATTTATAGGCTATATGAGAATATATTTGTGAACTTTTAGTGAACTTTCTAAACGAAAACTACTGAAATTTTAAGGTACTTATTGCAAGATACAAATAGCATAACTCGTTTATTTATCGGCATTTAGTATTATTTGTGATTTCATGGAATATAATACAAACAGACTCATAATCTGGAGGTCCCTGGTTCAAGCTCAGGCTGGTCCACGTTGAGGATCAAGCACTTGCAAATAATTTGTAGGTGCTTTTTCTTTTTAAGGTGACCTTCAGGTGACCTTTTAACGGGAAAAGCACGCTGAAGAAATCTTATGAATACCAATGAAATAGCATAATATTTCTTGGAATATCCTTTAGGGTAGGTGGTCACGTTCTCTAATGCCGTCTTTGCGGCAGAGGTAATGCTTCAGAGTGTGCGTAATATGTCGCAGTAACTATAACCGTACAAGCTACGGCTGCCAAACCGCAAGTCTATGAGCTTGCCTAGGTTCGTTTGCTTGAATCACGTAAAAAATCCGCTTTATGACATGATGTTCTCGGATTTTATTACTACATTTGCCATGCTTTGTTATTGTTTGCTTGTCTTGGGCTGCAGCTCAAAGATAAGTGAAATAATTGACATGATATAATTCTTATCAACTTATTATTAACCTGCGATTCATAAAGATTATTAATTAAAACATACAAAACGAAAGATCTTGACGATATGCATACTTTTATAACACTATATAATGAGGCTCCCATTTTTTCTTTGAGAGAGCTTTTTCCTAAAGAGAAATACGAATCTATGGGGATGGCAGGTCACGCGTTGTCGTCTCGTGTTGTTGAAAAAGAGTTGATCAAACGCATCAAAGATTTTCTTACACCAACAACGAATGACAATTATATTACTCGTGCCAATTTAGCAAGTATCAAAGAGGCTTATTACTATATTGACAAATTGAATGGTACTTATCAACTTAAAAAGTATTTTGTTGCTTTGCATGAGTTGGACAGTATATTGGGGCCTACGATAGAGAACTTCGAGCCATTGACAAATAGTAATAAATGGAAAGAAGCACTGAAATACTTGAAATGTTATATAGACGAGAATGGTGTCCCAAATGACGATATGTTGTCTAGCGGTATGGAAAAACAAAGTTGTAGGATTAAAGCCATCAAAAGATTACAGAAAAAAGGCGTCAAGTATAAAATAAACGAAAATAACGAGCTCGAACTATCTAATCTTTATTGCGCAGTCACTGAAATTGCTACAAAAATGGAGAGGATCGGAGGAGTAAGATTTATTAATGAATGTTTGTCGGAAATTGCGTTTGATGACAATAAGGGACGCCTTATGTTTCCTAAACAAGGAAATCCTATTGATTTACGTAAGGTCAAGCCAGAGATTCCTTATGGTTATTTGTTTAATCTTGCTTTTAGAATGACAAGTTCCAAAGGTTCAGATACTTCTCTCACAAAGTATTTTGATGCTTTAATACAAGATGCTTGTGATTTGTGTGTGGCTTTGTATCCAGTTCAAAATTATGCAGGATGGATGGAGGTTCTTGACAAAGAACCATTTGACATTTTCCGCAAATGGTCTGTATATGATAGCTTGATTGATGTCCAGCAAGCATCACAGAAATTCTGTCAGGATATGATGGATTTCTTAATAGATAAAATAATCAATGACAATAGGCGTTTTGAGCGTAGTTATAGTTTAGTCGATTTTCAAAATTTAATACGTGAGCTGTGTGCCAGAACCAGTAAAAAACAGTTTGTTAGGGTTCCGCAGAACGAAATTATGTCCATTTCTTCAGAGGATATAAGGAAAGCAATTCTGCATGATATAACCAATACGATAGTGAATCCTAACTATGAAAATCCTCTTGATTTTCATAAAACCAATTATTCTGACAAACCTGCAATTATGCTTCGCAATGGTGATATTTTGCTCTATCCATCAAGTATTGGAGCTATGGGGTGGTACGAGGTGATGATGTCGCTATTACGTGAAAGAGATGAGATTGTTACAAAAGAACTGGAAAAACAGGTTACTCAATCTGGCAGCAAGAAAGATAAGTATATTCGCATTGATAATTTTATTGGTATTCAGTTGGAAGAATATATCAAGCAAAAACTCTCATCAAAAGGGATAGATACAAAGTGTGGAAAATACGCAGTTAATGGTATAAATGGAGAATGTGATATTGTGGTTGAGAATACCGAAAAGGTACTATTATTTGAAGTTAAGAAAAAGAATATGACTCGCAAATCTAGATGCGGGTATCTTTATCAGATTATACTTGATTTTGCTGGCAGTGTGTTAAATTCTCAAGAGCAAGCCCATCGAACAGAAACGCTTGTAAGAAAAAATAACCAGATAACATTAAATGATTGTGGCACGACAACAACTCTTGATTATAATAATCGGGGGTTTGAAAAAATAACTCTGACACTCAACGATTTTGGACCTCTAAATGAAAGGCTTATACAGCAGCAGGTTTTGAATTCATTCTATAAGTATGGATTTGGAATATACGAAGATGAAATAAGGAAATTTGAAGAAGATGAAGAGCGTGCAAACCAAGTTGTAAAGAAATATAAAGCACTTGAAAAGAAGCAAAATTCCTTAAGAACCTACATTCAGAACTTGGCTCAATTTGATAAAAGTAGAAAGTATGTTCCCTTCTTTGATTCCTGGTTCTTTAATATCGAACAACTTTGTTATCTAATAGACCTATCGAAAGATACCGATGATTTTATTCGTAAATTTTCGAAGCTAAAATATATAACTTTTTTCACAAAGGATTTCTGGTGTGAACTCGAATTAAAGCTTGGAATGTAAACATCTTAAGACCCCAATGAAACCATACAGATGTCATAGAAGAATAAGGAAATATAAAAATCATAGGCATCAGTTGAGACTGGTGGCTAATGGTTGCCTTAGGCGTAAACGTAAAGTGTCTGTGGAA
>Ga0316626_10000766_pt1 | contig 13195 bp, 9 predicted proteins | sample OWC_Aug_T1_C1_D5_FD_207656 | JGI IMG/M metagenome (GOLD analysis project Ga0316626, IMG submission 207656) | Wetland soil microbial communities from Old Woman Creek delta, Ohio, United States - OWC_Aug_T1_C1_D5_A | ecosystem: Environmental > Terrestrial > Soil > Wetlands | place: USA: Ohio...
CCGGGACGCAATCTCAGATTATCCATCCTCCTCCCCCGGCGTAAGGAGGAGGGGGGATTTCTTTCGTTCGTGGGCCTGTGTTCCCAAGTTGCCCCACCGAATAAATGATATAATGGATGGTCAATCACGACGTGTCTTGTCCGGAGGTCAATTCATGTCCGCGAAAACCTTAAGATCCCATGCCTTTAACATCCGTCTGTTCACGGCGGCCGTATGGATTATGGCCCTCTTGAGCTTGTCCTTCTGGGGATTTTCCCGAACGCCGCGCCCATCGGCCTGCATCCCGGCCGATGCGTCCGACCTCTGGTACGTCATCAAGATCTCGGATCAGCCGGCCGGCTACATTCATGAGGAGACACTCGCTCACGATAAGGGCTATACCACGAGTTCGAAGATGCTCGTCGTGCTGAACCGGCTGGGCAGCCGGGTCGAGATCGGGTTTATGTCTGAATCGGAGGAGACGCCGAAGGGGCTCCTGCAGCGTGTCCTCTACGAGATGACGGCCTCCAGCCAGTCGACCAAGTCGGAAGCGGTTATCTCCGAAGGGAAGATTGATATCCGCAGCGAGAGCGGCGGGAAAACTTATACGAGCGGCCGTGACTACACGGGGGACTTATATGGCCCCGAGGGCATCCGCCGCCTGACCGCGGCTGGGCTCAAGAATCCCGGGGACAAGGTCACGGTCCAGACCTATGTGGCCGAGGCCTCCCTGGTCGGGAAGATGACGCGCACCGTCCTTTCCCGGGAGGCCCTTAAAATCGGAACCCGTGAAGTGGCGGCGCTCAAGGTGGAAGAAATCCTCGAAGGCCTGCCGATCAAACGGACGGGCTGGCTCGACGAACAAGGGAACCTCCTCAGACAGGACGAGCCGGGGCCGTTCGGCATGATTGAAGTCTGGCGGGCTGAAAAATCCGCCGCGCTGGCCGCCGCGTCGGGCGGAGAACTCCCCCAGGAGGTCTATCAGAGTTCAATCGTCAGGACAAACATCCGGCTTCCCCGGGAGCGGCCCATCGACTATCTGAAACTCAAGTTGACCCACCGCCGGCCGGAATTGGGCTGGCCCGACCTCCGGATGACGGGCCAGAGCGTCCTCTCCCAAGAAGGCAGCGTGGCCGTCCTCGAGGTCCGCCGTCCCAAGGCGCCTTCGGGAGTGAGTTTCCCAGCCGTGCGGACGGAAGCCGGCCGCGAATACCTCGAACCGAACGCCTTCATCCAGTCGGATGACGACGAAATCCTCCGCCTGGCCAAAGAGATCGTCGGCACCGAAAAGGACGCCTTTCGGGCCTCGCTGGCCCTCGAACGCTGGGTCGCCGAAAACATGAAATTCGACCTGGGCATCGTCTTCGCCCCTGCCACGGAGATTGTCCGGAACCGGCGCGGAACCTGTGTCGGATATGCGACCTTGCTGGCTACCCTGGCCCGAGCCGCCGGAATCCCGTCCCGAATCGTCATGGGCTATGTCTATGCCCTGGGGATGTTCGGAGGTCATGCCTGGGCAGAGGTGAAGCTTGGAGAGGAGTGGGTGCCGCTGGACGCCGCGGTCGTCAACGAGGGAGTCGCCGACGCGGCCCGGGTCGCGGTGGCAGCCTCTTCACTGGCCGAAGGAATCGGCGAGCTTACGCTCGGGGCGGCGCAGCAGCTCTTCGGCCAGCTCGGAATCGAGATTCAAGAGTTTCAAACGGGAGGAAGGACCTATCCTGTTTCCCCGGGGGATAAGCCTTTTTCCATCACGGAAGAAACCTATGACAACCCCTGGCTGGGCCTCCGCCTCAGGAAGCCGGCAGGCTTTCGGTTTATCAAAACCGACGCCGTCTGGCCGGATCGGACGGTCGTCGGATTGGACGCTCCGGAGGGCCGGACGGTCGTCCTTGAACAGAATGAGATATTTCCATGGGAAGATCCGGAGGAGGCCTTGGGGCGAAGGCTGGAAAGCCTCATCCCTGGAGGGCGGAAGGGACGGCTCGAAGCCGGAAAGTGGGAAGTCCCCTGCCTCGATTCGGCGGACGGTCAAAAAGCCGCTGCAGCTTTTCGCCGGGGCCTCGAGGCCTGGATTATCCGCGCGGATGGAAAAGGCGCCTCGGAGACCCTCCGCCGGGCGGCCCGGCTGCTCGAACTGAGCGAGCGGTGAGAAAGAGCCCACAGCCCTAGACTCCTTGCCATGTTCCCCGTTGCCTGTATGGACACCTGACCTTTTTTGGCGACAGGGTGCTTGGACTGTCTTCCCCGGGGCCTGGGAAATGGAATGGCATAAAAATTGCTCTAAAAAAACGGATGAGGGCATTTCCTGTTCAAGCCGAGGAGTCATGAGAATGAGAAGAATGAGCCTTTTCCCCGCCGCGATTATCATGATCCTGGTTATCGGCAGTCCCACGCCGGGAGCAGACCGCTTTCAGGCTTCGTTGAACTTCGTGATGGGTTACCCGCAGAATGAGTTCAGGAGAAACGTCGACCGGACCTTCTATGGACTGTCGGGCGAATTCTTCTATCATTTCCGGAGATCCCCGCTGTCGGTCGGCATCAGCCTGGAATACCTCAATTATGGCAGCGAGAGCCGGCTGGAGCCATTGAGCTACGAGATTCCGGATGTGCTCGTCGATGTCACGACCAGGAACAGCCTTTTCTCGACCGCGGCCGTCCTTCGTCTTTCTCCCGTCGAGGGGGCCTTCCGCCCCTATGTCGAGGCTTTGGTCGGGTTCAATTACCTCTTCACCTATACTTCAGTGAGCGACGACGGCGGTTGGTCTGAGGACATCGCCACCACGACCAACCTCGACGACTGGAGTCTCACCTATGGCGCGGGCGCGGGAGCCGTGATCAGGGCTTTGGACATCCGCAGCCGCGGGGGACGTTCCTTATTCTCGCTTCATATGGAGGCCGGCGTCCGCTATTGCAGAGGCCGGACAGCGGAGTACCTCAGGGAGGGTTCGATCCGGCGGGAACACGGCTCTCTCTGGTACGAGTCCATCATGTCCGATACGGACCTTCTCAAGACGCATCTCGGACTCGTCTTCCGATTCTGAATGCCCTGCCTTCTCGCGGCGAAATGGCAGCGCGTTCCGAGAATCAGGCTCGGCCGCCCCTTCTCCAGCGGCGGGAAGCGCATGGCCAACCGGGTTTCAGCGATCGAAATCCTGGGCGCACCGCCGCAGCCCTTCTTTTGCCCAAGCTTCCAGCGGATGTCCCGGTTGAGGCTGCGGCCGAATACCGCCGCCCAGAGTGCCCTCTACGTTTTCTCTGATAACTAGGGATTTACCTCCCCAACGAGTTCTGGTAAGGTGGGGCAAAGGAGAAACGAAATGGTCAGAAACGAAGGAGAGAGGCTGCGCCGGGTGGTGGTCTGCGCCCCCGGGAGTGAATATTTCCAGGTGGAAAACCCGGAGGCGCACAACATCGGGGAGGCGGCCGACAGGGCGAAGGCGACAGCCCAGCACGCCCGGCTGCGGTCCGTCCTTCGCCGTTCCGGAGCCAAGGTGGTCAACCTCCCGGAACTCGCCGGCCATCCGAACTCGGTTTTCGCCCGCGATACCGCGCTGCTGACTCCGGCGGGATACGTCCGGCTGCGGATGGGGCTTCCGACGCGAAGAGGGGAGGAGGAGTGGATGGCCGCCGCCCTGGATTCTCTGGGAGTTCCCTGCGCCGGCAAAATCGAAAAGCCTGGAACGGTCGAGGGAGGGGATGTTATCCTGGCCGGAGAAGTCGCATTTGTCGGTCTCTCCGAAAGGACAAACAGGAGCGGCCTCCGCCAGCTCTCCCAAATCCTGAACGGGCTGGGCTTTGAGATCAGAACGCTCTCCCTGACGCTGCCGCATCTCCATATCGGAGGGGCGATGAGCGTCGTTGCCCCCCGGGCTGTTGTCTGCTGCCGCGGCGTCTTCCCCCGCAGCTTCCTGGAAGGATATGAAACCGTCGAGATTCCCTGCCCGGAGGACGCGAGCGCGAACATCATCGCTCTTGGAGATCGGGGCGTCATCGTGGAAAAAAGATGCGTGGGAACCGCCCAGGCGCTCCGCAAGTCCGGTTTCCGAGTCCACCTTATCGACCTCTCGGAGTTCGTCAAGGGCAGGGGAGGCCCGACTTGTCTGATTTTGCCCGTAGACCGCACGTCACCGGGGGAAGGCCGGGGAGAACGGATCAAAAAGTGAATGCCCGGCTGGTGACCTTGGCCGCCGGCGTGCCCGGTATCAGGTATTTTTGCGGACCGGCCGGCCCGGTGCGCGAAGAGGAGAGCCCGCCGGCTCGGAAGGGAAGGCCGTGATGGACGCCCCGGACCGGACGATTGCCGCCCTGGGATCCAAGAGGAGATACCGAAAAAACGCCTTTCTCTTCCTGGCCCGGCAAGAAGCGCGCGGCTTTTTTTATATTATGGACGGCGAGGTCCGCATATTCCGGATGAATGAATCCGGGCGCGAAATCGAGGTTGTCCGCCTCCGGCCGGGGGATTTTTTCGGCGAGGCTGTTGCCCTTGTCTCGGAGAAGTTTCCGGCTTTCGCCCGGGCGGCCCGGGACACGGAGGTGCTTTATTTTGACCGTCGGGCTGTGCTGAGAGAAATCCGGAAAGATCCCGCGATGGCCGAATTTTTCGTTTCTCTCCTGGCGAAAAAGTGTATCCTGCTCAATGAACGCTTAGAAACACTCAACCTGAGGACGGTCAGGCAAAGGCTCGCTCAGTACCTCTTGGCCGGGTGCGGGGAAGAGCCCGCCTGCGATATCCGGCTGGCCATCAAGAAGTCCGAACTGGCCAGGCATCTGGGCACGATCAGCGAGACGCTGTCCCGGACCTTCCGAAGGATGGAGCGGGACGGCCTGATCCGGGTCGAGGGCGGCAAAATCCACGTTCTGGACTGCCGGAAACTCAACCGGGATTTGGGCTGATCGGCATTTTTTGACTTAAGTCAATGAAAAAACCTGGCTCCTTAACTATGCTGAGAGTTCCGACTCGCAAGGAGAACAAACGATGAAGAGAAAACTCATTGAGATCGAAAGGGACCTCTGCGACGGCTGCGGCCTTTGCACGACCGCCTGCGCCGAGGGGGCTCTGGCCCTGGACGGGGAAAACAAAGCCGTCCTGGTCAAAGAGATTTATTGCGACGGCCTGGGCGCCTGCTTGGATGTCTGCCCGACCGGAGCCTTGAAAATCGTCGAAAGGGAAGGCGATGGCTATGACGCAGAAGCGGCCTACCGGCATGTCCTGAAGACCAAGGGGAAGGAAGCGGCCGGGCGGGTTCATGGCATTGGCGAAGCCGGCGCGCACGAGAGAGCCCCCGGGACCGCGGCAGCCCAGAAGAGGATGCCTCCCCTCATGGGAGGCTGTCCGGGAAGCGCGGCCTGCGAGATCCCGGGAGAGAGCGGAGGAGGGGAGGGCCCGGCCGCCGGGGGGAAGTCAGAGCTCAGGCAGTGGCCGATCCAGCTTCATCTCGTATCTCCCTATGCGCCCTATTTCAAGGAAAGCGACCTTCTCGTCGCTGCCGACTGTACGGCGTTTGCCCTGGGCAGCTTCCATCCCGAGCTTCTCCGGGGGAAAAAGCTCGTCATCGCCTGCCCCAAGCTGGACGAGACCGACGGGTATGTCGAGAAGCTGGCCGAGCTCATCAGGCAGAACGAGCTTCGCTCGCTGACGGTGGCCATAATGACCGTGCCCTGCTGCTCCGGGCTTTATCGCATCGTCGAACAGGCAGTGGAGCGAAGCGGCACAAAAATCGCCCTCCAAAAAAGGGTCGTCCACATTGACGGGAAGCTGGCGGCTTGACCGGGCGCGGCCCGAACCGCCTATTCTATATTATTCCTATCGGGATTGTCGGCTTTTTTCTTTTTCCAGTAGAGGAAAGCCGGCACCCCGGCGAGGATGATCAGCAAGCCGACGAGCGATTCGCGCGGCTGGGAATAGATGCTGTTCCCGAAGACCGCCAGGTTAATCAGGATAAAGACCAGAGGGACGACCGGGTATCCCCAGGCATGGTACGGCCGGGGCACGTCCGGCTTCTGTTTCCTCAGGACCATGACCGCGGCTCCGGTGGCCGCGAAGAACAGGACAAGCGCAAAAACGACATATTCATAGAGGGTTTGGTACGTCCCCGACAGACAGAGCAGCGCGGACCAGACGCCTTGCCAGATGATGGCCTGGCCGGGCACCCGGAAACGCCGGTGGATGCGGCTCATGCCGCGGAAGAACAGCCCCGACTCCGCCATGGCATACAGCACCCGCGGGCCATAGAGAATGGTTGCAGCCAGACAACCGAAAGAGGAGATGGTAATCGCCGCGGCGACGTAGCCGGCCGCCCGCGGCCCAAACAAGGAGGTCGCGGCCAGTTCTCCGATGCGGGCCTCGCCGCTCATTTTCTCCAGAGGCAGAGCCGCCAGATACACGCTGTTCATCAGCAGGTAGACGACGACGACTCCCGCCGTTCCCAGCAGAAGACTCAGCGGGATCGTCTTCTCGGGCTTTTTGACCTCCCCGGCCGCGCAGTTGATGGAGTACCACCCGTCGTAGGTCCAGAGCACCGCAAGCAGGGCCATCCCGAACGCTTTGAATTCAAAGGCTCCTCCCGCCCGGAAAAAATGACTCCAATTATCCATCCCTGTTTTGCGGCCGACAAGCCAGCCCAAGATCACCAGGGCGCCGATGCTGCCCACGCGCAGAAAAACCGAAAGGTTTTGAACCAGGACGCCGCCTTTCAAACCCAGATAGTTGATCCCTGAAAGAATCAGGATCGCCCCGACCGCCACCAATTGCCCGGCGGAGAGCGAATAGGGGAGACCCGCCACCTCGGTGTGCAAGAGAACGGTCTGGTTCGACACCGACGGAAAAAAGTAGCCCAGGAATTCGGCCATCCCGACGGCCAGGGCGGCGATCCCGCCGCAGCCGATAACCCAGAAGAACGTCCAACCAAAGAGAAACCCTGCCCAATCCCCGTAGGCCTCCTTCAGATAGATGAACTGTCCACCCGCTTGGGGGTACATCGCCGCCAGCTCCCCGAACGACAACGCCCCGGTCAGGGTGATCAGGCCCCCCAGCGCCCAGGCCAGCATAACCAGCCAGGGAGAAGGCGCAAACCCGATGATGAAACCGGTCGTCATGAATATGCCGGTACCGATGACTCCGCCCATGACAAGGAAAGCCGAATCCAGAAGGCCCATCTCACGCCGGAACCCGAAATCGCCTGTGTTTATTCTGCTCATAGGACCTGGATTATAAACAAACGCCAACGGAACATCAAACACCTTTTTTCTCCCCGCGCAACGCCCCCTCCCTAGAATTCCTGTTTTCTTCCCGCGCCCCCTCCAAAGAAATATTATATTATTTATTTTCAATAAGATAACTCAATGTCGGCATGCCGACATTCTCCCCGAATCGCGCGGACACATCCCGGGGCCGGGCCCTCGGGGGATCGCATTGCGGTTGATGGCTCCATCGGCCGGCAGGGATTCGCGCGGACACGCAAAAAGCCAAAGGCTCCGGTTCAACCTGACAATCGGAAAAAGGTCGTCTGTGTGCATTCTTTTATTTCTTGATTTTTTCTTTTCCATCGATTATTCTAAACGCCTTCTTAAAGTTCGAGCCGTGGAGACAACCGCTTGATCATTGCGATCACCAACCAGAAAGGTGGAGTGGGGAAGACCACGACCTCCCTCAATGTCTCCGCCGCCCTGGCCTTGCTGGGGTTCCGGGTTCTTCTCGTCGACACCGACCCGCAGGCCCATAGCACCCTCTCCGTCCTCAACGACCCCAGCCAGCATCCCAAATCCCTGTACGATGTCCTTATGCACTCCGACGAGCGCCTGGAGAGCATCATCACCGCGTCGACCATCCCCGGCCTCGATATTGCCGTATCCAAGATCTCCATGGCCAAGCTGGAGCCCTCGCTTTTGGGGGAAATCGACGGCCACTACCGCCTCAAGGACGTGATCGAGCCCGTCCGCTCCAAGTATGATCATATCGTCATCGACACGCCGCCGACGCTGGGCCTGATCACGCTCAATTCCCTGGTCGCGGCGACGCACATCCTGATTCCCATCCAGTCTTCCTACCTCTGCCTCGAGGGCACGGACGACCTCTTGGAAACCATCGACAAAGTCAAAAAGGTGGCCAACCCCGACCTCCAGATCCTCGGCATTTTGATCACTCTTCACGATAAGCGCACCAATATCTCCAAGGACGTGGTCAAGCGGATCCGCAAGGTCTTCGGCAGCCTCGTTTTCAAAACCCATATTTCCAAGAGCGTCAAACTCGAGGAAAGCCCCGCGTATAAGGAGTCTATTTTTACATACGCTCCTCATTCCGTCGGAGCCGCCCAGTACCGAAAAATCGCCGAGGAGATCATCGAACGTGGCCAAAAATAAGAGATCCGGATTGCCCGAAACCGTCGCCATGCGCCACGACGATCATTTTGTCGACCTCTTATCGGCCCGGCCGGCGGGGCCCCGCATCCGCATGATCCCGCTGGGCAAGATCGACCCCAACCCCCAACAGGCCCGCAGCGAGCTGGGCAATATCGAGGAGCTGATGTCTTCCGTCCGGGCCAAGGGAGTCCTCGAACCCATCCTGGTCCGGCCCAAGAATGACCGTTATGAAATCATCGCCGGAGAGCGCCGGTATGTCGCCTCCAAACGAGTCGGGCTCAAGGAGATCCCGGCCATCGAGATGATCGTCAAGGATAACGAGGCCATGGAGCTGGCCCTGATTGAAAACCTGCAGCGCAAAGACCTGGATGTCTTTGAAGAAGCCGACGGACTCAACGCGCTGGTCGAGATCTACAGTTATAACCACGCCCAGCTGGCTGAAAAGATCGGCAAGGCCCGCTCCACGATCACCGAAATCGTCAACGTCGCCCGGATCCCCAAAAAGCTCCGGGAGCTTTGCCGGGAGGCCGAGATATCGAGCCGCAGCACGTTGATCGAGATTGCCAAGCAGGAATCTCCCGCCGACATGGAACGCCTGATCAACGAAATCACCCACCGGGGATTGCGCCGCGAGGACACCCGCGAGCTCTCCAAGCAGCTCAAAGGCAAAGGTAAAACCAGCAAGCCTTATGTGTTCAGCTTCAGCCCGCAGGCCAGCGACCAATATCATCTGCGGCTCGAATTCAAGAAACACGCGGTCAGCCGGGACGAGATCATCCACGTCCTGGAAGAGATCATCTCCCGCCTGAAATCCAGGACTTAAATCGCTTTCTTTTCGGCATGCCGGCCCTGCCGGGCGATCAGGCAGGGAAAATAGCGCGACAGAGGGAAGACCTTTGGGCGTTGCTCCAAAGACCGGCCGAGAGGGGCCTCCCTTTGCCCCAGGCGTTAGTTGACATAATAACCGTTATGCGACGCATTATCTCTTCTTCTCTTATCCAATTTGGGCTCAATCAGATAGGAATTTCCTCAACCTGTGGATTTCCCGACTGCCGATTTTTTGTGCACCTGTGGAAAGCCCAAACCGGATCCCCTTACTCCTAAAAGCAAAGCCGCCCGGACAAGCTGCGCCGATCGAGGATGATATCACTTTGGTATTTTTATCGCAGCACCAAGAGGCCAAGGGGAATATCTACGGGAACAATAAGCAGAGCGGATACCGGATTTGGGTTTATGATCTCGAAGGAAACCCGATCAGAAGAATCAAAAAGGATTATGAGCCCGTCGCCGTCCCGGAAGACATTAAGAAACGGTGAAGGCAGGATTTCTGGGGACGGCAGTCGCTGCGGGCTCTCTACAACCCCTTGCTCATAGCGTTCAGAAAGTCCAAATTGGTCTTTGTCTTGCCGAGCTTATCAACCAGAAGCTCCATGGCCTCGACCTCGGTGAGCTGGCTCAGGACCTTCCTCAGGATCCAGATCCGGTTGAGGTCGGTTTCACCGATGAGAAGCTCTTCTTTCCTCGTTCCGGAACGATTGATGTCGATAGCCGGGAACAGCCGCTTATCGACCAGCCGTCTGTCCAGGTTGATTTCCATGTTCCCCGTGCCCTTGAACTCCTCGAAGATGACATCGTCCATCCGGCTCCCGGTGTCGACCAGGGCCGTCGCCATGATGGTCAGGCTTCCGCCCTCCTCAATCTTCCGGGCAGAGCCGAAGAATTTCTTGGGCTTGTTCAGGGCATTGGCATCGATGCCGCCGCTCAGGACCTTGCCCGAGGGCGGGATGATGGCATTGTGGGCCCGGGCCAGCCGGGTCACGCTGTCGAGCAGGATGGCCACATCGCGTTTGATCTCGACCAGCCTTTTGGCCTTTTCAAGCACGATATTGGCGACTTGGGCGTTCCGGGCCGGCGGCTCGTCAAACGTCGAAGCCACCACTTCCCCATTGACGGTCCTCTGGAAGTCCGTGACCTCTTCCGGCCGCTCGGCGACCAGAAGGACGATTAGGAAGACCTCGGGATGGTTTTTCTCGATGGACTTGGCGATCGTCTTGAGGAGGGTGGTTTTTCCGGCCCGCGGCGGCGAGACGATCAGGCCTCTCTGGCCCTTGCCGATCGGGGTCAGGAGGTCCATGATCCGGGCGTTCATATTCTTGGCATTCCCGTCCTCGAGGTTGATCTTCTCGAACGGATAGAGCGGGGTCAGACGCTCAAAATGGACATTCCGGCGCTGGTCCTGGATGATGTCGGGATGGGTGAAGTTGATGGCCTCGATCTTGATCAAGGCGAAGTATTTCTCGCCGTTTTTGGGGGGCCGGACGATTCCGCTGATCGTATCGCCCGTCCGGAGCTGAAATTTCCTTATCTGCGAAGGAGAAACATAGATGTCATCCTGGCTTGGAAGATAGCTGAAATCCGGGGCCCGGAGGAACCCGAACCCGTCCTCCAGCGTCTCCAGGACTCCCTCTGAAAACAGCAGCCCGCTCTTTTTGGCCTGGGCTTCAAGGATCTTGAATATCAGGTTGTGCTTGCTCGCATCCTCGATCTCCTCGTCTTCGACACCGGCCTGGCCGGCGATCTTCTGGAGTTCCTTGAGATCTTTCTCTTCGAGCTCCACGAGGCTGTACTCTTTCTCTTTCATGGTTCGCTTCTCCTCAAGAATTGTCTTCCGATTTCAGATGATAATTCGTTCGGCTGACCCTCAGTGAGTCAAGGGGGGCTCCGTCGGGCCTTCGCCCTCCCCTCCCCCGGGGGAAAGCTCCGGCGCAATGACGGGCGTTTCCTTGGGCGGTTTCTGGGGAAGCTCAGCTGTCAAGGCTATTTTCAGGACTTCATCCATATGCTCAACCAGATGGATTTTAACGTCTTGTTTGATCGTTTTGGGCAGGTCTTTGAGGTCGGCTTTATTGTCGAGCGGGATTATGACCTCCCGGATCCCTTCGCGGTGGGCCGCCAGGAGCTTCTCCTTTATCCCTCCGACGGGCAAGACCTTCCCCTTCAGCGTGATTTCCCCGGTCATGGCGACTTTCCGGTTGACTGGGATATCGGTCAGAAGCGAGATGATGGAGGTGGCGAGAGTGATCCCGGCCGAAGGGCCTTCCTTCGGCGTCGCCCCCTCGGGGACGTGGATGTGGATATCAAAATTCTTATGCAGGTCCTTGGCCACGTTGAGCTCGAAAATCTTTCCCCTGACATAGCTGAAGGCCGCCTGGGCGGACTCCTGCATGATCTCCCCGAGCTGCCCGGTCAGGGTGAAATTCCCCTTGCCGTGGATCTTGGTCGCCTCGAAGATGAGAAGCTCTCCTCCGAACTCGGTCCAGGCCATGCCGATGGCGCCGCCGATCTCGTCCTTCTTGTCAATCCCCGTCCGCCGGAACTTGGGGATGCCCAGGTATGACTCCAGGTTCTTAGGCGTTACCCTCTCTCCGTGCTCCTTTCCTTTCTGGACGACCCGCTTGACCAGTTTCCGGCAGACCGAAGTGATCTCCCGTTCCAGGTTCCTTACCCCCGCCTCCCGGGTATATTCCCGGATGATCTTCTGCATGGCCAGGTCGCTGATCTTGAGGTTGGCGGCCTTGAGGCCGTGCGCCTTCATCTGTTTCGGAAGCAGGAACCTCTTGGCGATCTGGAGCTTCTCGTCCTCGGTGTAACCGGGAAGGCGGATGACTTCCATCCTATCGATGAGCGGCCGGGGGATGGGCTCGAGCATGTTGGCCGTGACGATGAACATGACCTGGGAGAGGTCGAAGTCGGTGTCGATATAATGGTCGAGAAAGGTGCTGTTTTGCTCCGGGTCCAGCACTTCCATCAAAGCCGAGGCCGGGTCACCGCGGAAATCCATGCTCATCTTGTCCACTTCGTCCAGCAGGAAGACCGGATTTTTGGTCCCGGCCCGCTTGATCATCTGGATGATCCGTCCGGGATAGGCGCCGATATAGGTCCGGCGATGGCCCCGAACCTCGGCTTCGTCCCGGACTCCTCCGAGCGACAGGCGGACGAACTTCCGCCCGGTCGCCCGGGCCACGGACTTCCCGAGCGAGCTCTTGCCGACCCCGGGCGGTCCGATTAACCCCAGGATCACGCCCTTGGGATTCTTGACGAGCTGGCGGATGGAGAGGAATTCGATGATCCGCTCCTTGACCTTGTCCAGCCCGAAATGGTCCTCGTCCAGGACGCGCTCAGCTTCCTTGAGGCCCCTCTTTTCCCTTGATTTCTTGGTCCAGGGCAGCGAGATCAGCCAGTCGAGGTAGTTTCGGCAGACGGTCGCCTCGGCCGACATCGGCGGCATCGTCTCCAGCCGCTCGATCTCCTTGAAGGCCTTCTCCTGGGCGTCCGGGGGCATATTGGCCTTCTTGACCTTCTGCTTGAGGTCCTCGATCTCGTTGGGCTGGTCTTCCTTCCGGGCTCCGTATCCGGCGCCGGGCGGGAAGACGTTCGGCTTGGCGTCTTTTCCGGCCGCTTTCTGGCGGTCCGACCGCGGGCCCTCCCTTCGCAGCTTGGAATGGATTTTCAAGATCTCGTTCTCGAGAAGATAGTTCAGCCGGCGCGTCCTCTCCAGGACATTGATTGTCTCCAGGATATTCTGCTTCTCTTCGAGAGGCAGATAGAGATGCGAGGCGACGATATCGGTGATCCTCTCCGAGGTCGTGTCGCGCAAAGCCGGGATGATGGACTCGATGTTGGCGTTCTGGTTGAGCTTGAGATAGTCCTCGAAAAGCGCCAGGACCCGCTTCAGGAGCTCCTTGGTCTCGGCGCTCTGGTCCTCAATCTCCTTAATGACCTTGGCCAGGACCTGGTAATAGGGATAGGTGCTCAGGTACTCGATCACGCGGGCCCTTTTCTTGGCTTCGACGATCAC
>Ga0316626_10000767_pt1 | contig 13188 bp, 16 predicted proteins | sample OWC_Aug_T1_C1_D5_FD_207656 | JGI IMG/M metagenome (GOLD analysis project Ga0316626, IMG submission 207656) | Wetland soil microbial communities from Old Woman Creek delta, Ohio, United States - OWC_Aug_T1_C1_D5_A | ecosystem: Environmental > Terrestrial > Soil > Wetlands | place: USA: Ohio...
AGCCACGGCGAGGAAAGTCGCGGGGTTAGCGCATGGCGAAGGTCACGGTTGGGTCACCGTTGTTCGGGTGGTACGGCCCCAAGTTGGCCCCAAGATGGCCCCAAAAACGGGGGCGTGCCCACGTTGCTACGGGGGTTGGACCCGCTGATTATCTATCAGCTACCGCTTCGTAAGCCCTTGTACCGCAGAGGTTTTTCGAGCCTGGGGCCACGCTGGGGCCAGGAATGACGACCGCCAGACCGCGCTCGAGGCCCACTCGACGCTACACAAAACACCCAATGTCAGGCGGCGGGCGCTCTTGCCGGTCGTGAAGGAACGCACACAGCTCGCCGACGCCCTGGCGCGCTACCTCAACCTGCTCGGCCGGGAGCGGCGGTCCCGACCGATGCCGAGTCTGAACGAGTATCTCCAGGGCCGCGCAGGCGAGCAGGGGAGGGCACCGGAATCATGACCCTGACGTGGGGGTGGACGTGACCATCCTCGACGCCATGCACGATCCCGCCCTGTTCGGACCGTGGTTCCGGGACCGGACGAGTTGGCAGGCGTGGGAGGTGTTCCTTGCTGCGCTCTTCGCGTTGTTATTGGGCGGCGAAGACGCCACCGCTCTCTATGCCCGACACACCGGGCGCACCGCACCGCCAACCGTCCCCGCCCGCGAGGGCTGGGTCATCGTCGGGCGGCGTGGGGGCAAGTCACGCATCGCCGCCCTGGTGGCGCTCTACCTGGCGTGCTTCCGCGACTACCGCGACGTGCTCGCGCCCGGTGAAGTCGGCACGCTGCCGGTCATCGCCGCCGACCGCCGCCAGGCCCGGACGGTCATGCGCTACATCACGGGCTTCCTCGATGCCGTGCCGATGCTGCGCCAACTTGTGGTCAACCGGACCAAGGAAACCATCGAACTGAGCAACCGGGTCACCATCGAGGTGCACACCGCCAACTTCCGCGCCGTGCGCGGCTACTCGTTGATCGGCGTGGTCTGCGACGAGATCGCCTTCTGGCAGACCGAGGACGGGTCAGCCAACCCGGACACCGAAATTCTGAACGGGCTCCGTCCGGGCATGGCGACCATCCCCGGCGCGCTGCTGCTCGCCATCTCCAGCCCCTATGCCCGGCGCGGGGCGCTCTGGGAGGCGTACCGCAAGCACTACGGGCAGGACGGGGATCCGGTGCTGGTCTGGCAGGCGGACACGGGGACGATGAACCCAGCGGTGGACGCGGGGATCATCGCCAATGCCTATGAGCAGGACGAGGCCGCCGCTGCCGCCGAGTACGGGGCCGAGTTTCGCCGCGACATCGAGAGCTTTGTGAGTCGCGAGGCGATCGAGGCGGTCGTCGTGCCGGGTCGCCGCGAGCTACCACCGGCTTTGGGGCTCAAGTACCGCGCCTTCGTCGATCCGTCGGGCGGCAGCCAGGACTCGATGACGCTCGCCATCGCGCATCGGGGGAACGGGCGGGCCGTGCTCGACTGTGTGCGCGAGTGGCGGCCGCCCTTCAACCCGTCGGAGGTGGTGGCCGAATGTGCCGAGACGCTCCGGGCCTACCGCGTGACGAGCGTCACCGGCGACCGCTACGGCGGCGAGTGGCCGCGCGAGCGCTTTCGGGAGCACAGCATCCGCTACGAGCCCGCCGAGCAAACGAAGTCCGAGATCTACGCCGAGCTACTGCCGCTGCTCAACAGCAGCCGCGTCGAACTGCTCGACCAGCCCCGGCTCATCGCACAGTTGCTGGCGCTCGACCGCCGCACGGCGCGGGGCGGGAAGGACTCCATCGACCATCCGCCGGGCGCGCATGACGATGTCATCAATGCCGCGGCCGGGGCGCTGCTGGCGGTGGCGGCGGTGAGCGTTGCCGCCCTCGGGCGGGCGGGAGCCGGAAACTCGCTGCGCGTTGTGTTGCCGGACCCTGGGGCGCTGCGCGGCGGCTGGTAGGCGGTGAGCGGGGAAAGCGGACGCGGCGGCAGGGGCGTCGCCGCATCGGACGTCAGGCGACCCGCCTCGGACGAGTCGCCAGTCAAAGTCCATCTACAGTCCCGCAAGGGGACCCGGCAACGAAGCTGGTGGTCTCGTTACTGAGCCTTCGCTTTGAACTTCGCCGTGTCGTTCTTGATCACGTCGCCGACGTCGTAGGTCGCCTCCAGGCAGACGCTCGTGTCGTTGTTCATCAGACGCGCAGTCACCGGAAGTGCAAGCGCACCAAGCACCGGATCAGGTAGCGCCGCACCTTTCCCCTTCACGACGGCCTTCGCCTTGTTCTCAACGCTGCCCTTGAGGAGAATCTTCTGAACCCCGTCCGCGGTCCCTAGCTCCTCCTTGTACTTGTAGCCCTTCGTCTTCATTCGGCTCCACTTCATCCCATCAGCGGGGACCGTGGCGCTCAGCAAGCGCCCATTCGCGGCATACACGCACAGCGCATAGCCGGTAGTCCGGGTTGGGTCGCCGAATTCATCCTGGCTTGTCGGCTGACCGTCGAGCCACTTCCACACGAGCTGGTCCTTGGTGTGATCGGGTGTGCCCTTGGTTGCACCTTTCTTGAGCACCAGCACGCTCTTGGCGGCCGTGCGGCACCCGGAATGGGACAGCGGGACAGACGGTCACGAATCGGGACAGACAGCCGGGACACTAGCGGGACAGCGGATCTGAAAACCCTTGCCCGGCAGACTCTTTCTCGCCATCGAGTCGGGACACCAGGCGGGACAGAAGCCGGGACAGCGAAAAAACCGACCGGGACAATTGCGGGACACCCCCCCAGGACAGTCGTATCAACGCCCTCGAACGCGCAGACTCGGATCGAATCGCTCGGCTGCCCGCACGTCACCGACCCCGATCTTGCCGAGTGGTACAGCGAGCATCCACAACTGGTCTGCGCCCGCTGCTACCTCGAAGGGAAATCCCTCCCGCTCGCGGCGTGGGACGACTCGCTGGCGCAACGGCTCATGGGCGAGATGTTCGACCGTGTCTCTGCCGTCTGCCCGGAGGGATGCGGGGACCTCTTTGACGACCTGGCGCTCCAAACCGCCGAGCGCGCCATCGACATTGCCGTCGAGCGCCACGACCTGCGGGCGCTCGTGCGGGCGCTGGCGCGGTACGAGCGGCGGGTTGGGGAGCTGTGCGAGACGTCCGGAGAGCAGCATGGGGACTGAACAGATCGGGAACGAGATAGTGCCCCCCATCGCCGTAATCGACCGCACTGCGAGCGCACCAGCGCCGGGTAGCGACTCCTGGATCTTTGTTCGCCTACCCGCCGTCGCAGCCAGCCGCCGACGTACGGCGAGATGAGGAGGAAGGAAAATGCAGCACAGCAAGTGCCACCACCCGCAACCCGCTTGGCTCGCAGAGTGGCGTGAGACCTCGCCTCGCCTGCTGCGGGAGAACACCGACGGCGACAAAGACCTCTCGTGTCCTTCGTGCCGGGCTCTGCTCAAGGCCGAGCGCCGCCAGCGCCGAGGCGGGACCAGCCGCCAGAAGCCACCACGGCCGGTCGATCCCCGCCAACTCGCCTTCGGTGTCGGTGCCGCTGCCGATGAACTGGCTGCCGACCCGCAGCAGCGGCTGCGCGTGCGACCGGCGGGGGACGGCAAGACAAAGGAGACCCTATGACCACCAAGCGCCGGTACGAGTTTGAGTGCCCGCACTGCGGCGGACATTTCGTTGAGATGAAGGCACGGCTCTTTCACCGCTGCCCGGGCCGGGGCGATACGCGGCCGGTCAGGCCGGGTAACCGACGACACACGTATCGCGAGGGCATCAGCGATCCGGTGGCAAAGAGGGGGGCCACGGACTCCGTGAAGGGGAAACTGCCCGCGGCGGCGGTCAGCGGCGGCTCGGTGCCGCGGTGCGGTTCGTTTCGTGAGCGAAAGACGCGCCCTTCGGTGACCTGAGGCAGCGATCAGTGACGTGGTGTTGGTGCTGGACATGACCACGACCGTGATTCCGACCTTGGATGCGATTGCCGCCGACCCGGCGAAGGCGCCGGGGCTGCCCTCACCAGTACGCGCTGCCTTGGTCGGGAAGTGTGCCGCCGTCCTGGCCGCCCTCGCGAAACACCACCGCCAGGACAACGTTGAGGACGCGCAAACCGGGGTCAAAACGCACGCGCGGGAGGCGGTCCATAGCGACCTGCCCACCGAGCCGGTCGCGTCGATTCTGGGGGCCGGAGGGGCGCCGGAGAGCGGCATCAAGTGGTCGGTCGCCATTGAGACCTCGAAAAGCGACGTGGTGCTCCCACTGGAAATGAACCCGACCCCGGCCTCTTGGCCTCGACGAGCGGGCACGCGCCTCCACGATGGTGCGGCGGGCACTCACCGTGTGCCCGATGATCACCACCGGCGTGACAACCATGGCCGCAATCGTGTCCGTCTTGACGGTCGGGTACACCCTCAGGGTGGGCAAGAGAGCGCCGTCGAAGTAGCAATGGGTAGCGCACTTGCGTCAACGCAACGACGCGCGCGGCGTTGGTCGGGCTGACCGAGTCTGGAAACCTGGTGCTCGTGCTGCAATGAACCCGACCCCGGTTCCGACCCTCGACGCACTCGCTGCCGACCCGGCGAGGGCACGGGAGCTGCCTCTGCACGTCGTTGAGGAGCTGCAAGTCAAGTGCGTCATGATCCTGAACACGCTGCTGGCCCGGCAACTCGTGGCACGGACGGCGCAGGCGACGCCTACTGAGTTGCCAGACACTCTGCTGGACGTGAACGTGGCGGCCACGCGGCTGGGCGTGTCGAAGGACTGGGTCTATCGCCATGCCCCGAAGCTCCCATTCACAGTCCGCGTCGGCCATCGGAGTGTTCGATTCAGCAGCAAGGCCATCGATGAGTACATCCGCCAGCAACGGCGGCGGAATTTCTATTGACAGCTAGCCGTCTAGCCGTCTATCATTTAGGCGGACGAGGAGGTGGGGAGGATGAGGACGCCGAGACGGACGGTGACCACGCCGGTGGTCAAATGCACCGTGAGACTCCCTGAGCCGTTGTGGCGGGCCGCCCGGATTCGGGCACTCGATGAACGCCGGGAGTTTCAGATCATCGTGGCTGACGCCCTGGAACTGTATTTGAAGCAACCGCCGAAAAGAGAGAAAGGATGAAACGAGGTCTCGGACGCATCTTTCAGCGCGGGTCGGTGTACTGGATTGCCTATTATCATCGGGGCCGCGAGTATCGCGAAAGCACGGGCTCCGACGACGAGAAGGTCGCGGTCAAGTTGCTGAAGAAGCGCCTGGGCGAGATGGGGCGGGGCAAGCTCATCGGTCCGACGGAGGAGAAGGTCACCTTCGAGAGCATGGCCCAAGACCTCCTCAACGACTACAAGACCAACGGCAAGCGCTCGCTGAAGTCGGCGCGGCTCTCGGTGCGACACCTGCGTGATGTCTTCGGCTTCGACCGGGCGCTCGACATCACCACGGATCGGGTGCGGGCGTACATCGCACAGCGCCAAGAAACCAAGGCCGCCAACGCCAGCATCAATCGTGAACTCGCGGCGCTGAAGCGCATGTTCTCGCTCGCGGTGCAGGCCGGGCGACTCTCGTCGAAACCGCATATCCCGATGTTGGAAGAGCAGAACGCCCGTCAGGGCTTCCTCGATCATGGGACGTTTCTGGCGCTGCGGGATGCCCTGCCCGAGTACCTGAAAGACCCCGTGGCGTTTCTCTACTATTCGGGGTGGCGGTGCGGTGAGATGCGCGGTTTACAATGGCGCGATGTGGATCTCGTCGGGCACGTCGTTCGCCTGCGGCCCGTGCTGTCCAAGAACAAGGACGGGCGCGTGCTGCCGCTGAACGGCGAGTTGCTCGACCTCATCGAGCGGGCCGTGGCGTATCGCCGTTTGGACTGCCCCCACGTGTTCCACGTCGACGGTGAACCAATCGGTGACTTTCGCAAGGCGTGGTGGCGCGCAAGCATAGCTGCGGGACTCGGTGCGATGGTGCCCACCGGGAAGCTGACGCCGAGAGGCAGGCCGCAGTTGAAGTACAGAGGGCTCACGCCGCACGACCTCCGCCGATCGGCGGTCCGCAACATGGTGCGGGCTGGCATTCCCGAGCGCGTCTGCATGGCACTCTCCGGTCACAAGACCCGATCGGTCTTTGACCGCTACAACGTGGTCGACGAGAATGACCTGTTGGCGGCGGCCGAGCGGCTCCAGACCCACCTTGGACGGCAGCCGCAGACTACCGAGGTGTCCGTCATCACACCGGCGAGGAAAGCCGGTTGAGCAAAGGACACGGACAGAAGACGGACAATTTGTGGAAAGCCGGAAGAAATGCCCTTCGATCCAGAAAGAAAAAGCCTCGCAACCCGTTGAGCTGCAAGGCTTTTCCGAGTGGGCCGCCCGAGACTCGAACTCGGGACCCGCTGATTAAGAGTCAGCTGCTCTAGCCAGCTGAGCTAGCGGCCCAGGAGCGTTCTCATAACTGAACCGTTGGGGCGAGTCCACCCCGGCCGGACTCAACCCGAATACGTTGGGTTGGGCGCGGGTACTTTCGCGCTCTCTTCCGCTCTCGCGCACGCTCGGCCGCCCGCAGCCCCGAGCCTGTCGGAGGTCTCGCGAAGCAGCAGGGAACTCGAGGGGTAGGTCGACCGAGGACAGGACGCGGTCGCCAGGCATGTTTTTGTCGCAAACCTTAGAAATCGTCCGTATCACTCTTGCGAGTTTGCATGCCTTTCCCCCAACCGGCAACACTGTTCTTCTGCAAATTGCTTCCCTTTCTTGACGTGATCGGATGGCACTGCTGTTGCTTCTGCCTATCTGCCAGCGGTCTGGTGGCAAAGAGGCAACGAGAGGTCCGAAGCATGAAAATCTGGTGTGTTGACCGGGAATCGGAAGAACCGAGAGCGTTCGAGTTCAGCGGGGAAGTACCGCCCCCGATGCTGGCTCTGACCGAGCGTGCAAACGGGATGCAGCGGCTCCGCGAGTTCGAGTTGGTGAGAAGCGACACTGACTCTGCCGTCTACGTGGAAACCCCGGAGAGCGCGAAACGCTGGCGGCTGGCTGCCTAAAAGAGGGGCAAGGGTGAGTGAAGGGATTTGAACCCTCAGCCCCTGGAGCCACAGTCCAGTGCTCTAACCGTTGAGCTACACTCACCACGCGGCGTCGGCGGGTCTACCGATAGTTGCCTATCCAGTCTGCTGCCATAAAGCAAAAAGACCTGCGGAAATCTAGACGGCGGGCAACGCCGCGATGCTCGGGAGGGCGGTGCGCGCACATCGCAAGCCGGCAAAAGCTGCGACCCCCACCACGGGGCGTGTGAGTTCGCGACGGCCCAGGGAACAGGGGCTTCCACCGACCGGCGCTCCCGCCGCGGAGCGAAAGGGAATCGACGATCTCCACTCGAACCACTCAGGTAGCGCGCCAGGAGGGAGTCGAACCCCCGACCCACGGCTTAGAAGGCCGTTGCTCTATCCAACTGAGCTACTGGCGCGTTGGGCGACTGCGGCCGGCACGGGGTGCCGGCCGCGCATCACTGATCGACGAAGAAACCGGGCGCGGCGCGATCAAAGTGGGTATTCGGCATCGCGGCGTAGGCCCCTTTGTATGATGGTCGGGGTGAGAGGATTTGAACCTCCGACCCCCTGCGCCCAAGGCAGGTGCGCTACCAAGCTGCGCTACACCCCGGACAGAAAACATGCGTTCGAGTAACAAACGCGTGTGGCGAAATCAACGACGCCTCGATAAAAGGACGCAAAAGATGGGCTCACGGGCTCACGTTCCGGACCCTGACCGCCTGCTGCCCCCCGTCATCGAACGTCGGAGGAACGCAGAGAGCAGCGGCGCCAGACGTTCACAGGCGCTGGCGCGGTGGCTCACACGGTTCTTCTCGTCCGGCTCCATTTCCGCAAACGTTCTTCCGGCTGGAGGGAAGTAGAAGACCGGGTCGTAGCCGAAGCCCGCGCAGCCGCGCGGTTCGGTGGTGATCCAGCCTTCGCAGGTGCCCTCACTGGTGAGCAATGCGCCGCTCGGCTGTGCCACGACGATCACGCAACGAAACCGTGCCTGGCGGCGCTCGACGGGGACGCCGCGAAGCCTTTCGAGGAGCAGTGCGACGTTATCGTGGTCGGTTGCCCCGTTGCCAGCATAGCGTGCCGAGCGAACTCCCGGTTCCCCATCCAGGGCGTCCACCTCGAGCCCGGAGTCGTCGGCCAGCGCCGGTAAACCGGTAAAACGGGCCAGGCTCAGCGCCTTGTCGCGGGCGTTGCCGAGATAGGTGGTGTGGTCCTCAGCAACCTCCGGTGCCGCGGGAAAGCCAGCAAGGTCGCGCAGCACAACCGGAGAGTCCGCGAAGAGTGCAGCATACTCGCGCAGCTTCCCGGGATTGCGGGTGGCGATGACGAGCACCGACCGGCGGGACAACGCGTCGTGCTGGCTGGTCGTCGCGGGTCGCATCTGTTCCGCGCGGTGGCGCGGCGTCCGCCGCCCCGCGCTGCTCATGACTGACGCGTCGCCTCGGCAAGCACGTCGCGCTGGCGCGCGGTCAACTCGCGGATCGCAGCCGCCGCTGTCGTGGCCATCTGCTGAAACTGCTCCGCGGTGAATGGCTTGCTTTCGGCGGTGCCTTGGATCTCGACGTAGTGACCGTCGCCCGTCATCACGAAGTTCATGTCAACATCCGCCCGGCTATCCTCGTCGTAGCAAAGGTCGAGCAGAACCTCGTCCTCGCAGATACCGATGCTCACCGCAGCGACAGAGTTCCGCAGCGGGTCGGTGGTCACGAGGCCGCGCGCGCGCATGCGCCGAACCGCCAGCGCGAGGGCGACGTACCCGCCGGTAATGGCCGCGGTGCGGGTGCCACCATCCGCTTGAATCACGTCGCAGTCGAGCCAAATGGTCCGTGATCCGAGAGCCGTCAAGTCGGTGATCGCCCGCAAGCTGCGGCCGATGAGGCGTTGAATCTCATGCGTGCGGCCGCCCAGGCGTCCGCGTGCCGCCTCACGCGGAATGCGAGTCGGGCTCGAGGCTGGCAACATGCCATACTCAGCGGTCACCCATCCGCGCCCGGTGTCACGAAGAAACTGCGGCACCGCTTCTTCGACGGTCGCCGTACAGATGACACGGGTCTCGCCGAGCTCGATGAGCACGGAACCGTCCACGTTTCGGATGAAGCCAGCGACCATGGAAACCGGCCGCAGTTCGTTGGGTTTTCGCCCGTCAAGACGCTTCTTGTCCACCGATTGGCCATAGCAGGCCGAGCAAGAACAGTACACAACTTGTTGGGTCGCGAAAATTCATGTTGAAGGGGGTGCCTAAAGCTGTTACTTTTTCGCCGCGCTTGATGGGAAGCCCATCACAAATGCTGCGAATGGGCTAGCGGAAAGGATATATGGATAGCTTCGCAATCAAGGGTACCCACCCGGTGATGGAGAAGGTGCTGAATATCTCGCAGCGGGTGGCGGCGACCGACTCGACCGTGCTCATCATGGGCGAGAGTGGCACGGGCAAGGAACTGGTTGCACGCTATATCCACGCTCACAGCAAACGCGCCAGCAACCCGTTCATCGCGGTCAACTGCGGTGCCATCCCGCCGGAGCTTCTCGAGTCGGAGATGTTTGGCCATGAGCGCGGCGCCTTCACCGGGGCGGTGGGGCAACGCATGGGGATGTTCCAGCTGGCCAACGGTGGGACGATCTTCCTCGATGAAATCGGCGAGATGACCGCGCCCCTGCAGGTGAAGTTGCTGCGCGTCCTGCAAGACCGGGAGATACGGCCGGTGGGTGCGGACCGCACGATAAAGGTAGACGTGCGCGTCTTGGCGGCAAGTAACCGCGATCTGGGCCTCGAGGTGGAAAAAGGACGGTTTCGCGAGGACCTGTTCTACCGCCTCCAGGTGATCCCGATTCTTCTGCCGCCGCTGCGTGAGCGGCGATCCGACATTCCGATCCTGGTGCAGCACTTTCTCGAGAAATACAACGCGAAGCATATAAACCGGACGTGCCGGATCGCTGACGATGCCATGGTGCATCTCTGGGAATATGACTGGCCCGGTAATGTGCGCGAGCTCGAAAACCTGGTGGAGCGGCTGGTGATCCTCAGCGAGGATGGCGTGGTGAGAGTCGAGAACCTGCCTCCCAACGTACGCTCGTTCATTTCGGAGAAGAAGATTCCGCGGCCAACGCTGACGGAAGAGGGCATCGACCTGAACCAGGCGGTGGAGGAGTTCGAGTACCGCCTGATTGACGAGGCGCTCCGTCGCACGAAGGGAAACAAGCAAGCCGCTGCTCGGCTCCTTGGGCTGAAGCGGACCACGTTGGTCGCCAAGCTGCGGCGGAAGACCGGTGGTCCGGCCGAGGGATACCTCCTCTGAGACGCGGCTGGAAGGGGATGACCATGAGTGCAGAGACACAGTCGGATAACCCGCCACGGATCCTCATTGTCGACGACGACCCACACACATTGGAAATCTTGAGCCGCTGGCTGGCACGCGAGGGATATGTAACGGTGCGCGCCGATAGCGGTCCGGCCTGCCTGGACTCCCTTGCCCGGGAGCGTATCGATGTCATTGTGCTCGACGTCATGATGCCCGGGATGGATGGGCTACAGGTGTGTGAGCGGCTGCGGGCGAACGAAGACTGGCGGCCCATTCCCGTGGTCCTGCTGACCGCAAAGGATGATATCGAGACGCGCTCCCGTGGCATGTCGCTCGGCGTGAGCGAATATCTGACGAAGCCGATCAACAAACTGGAGCTCCTGACCCGCTTGCGGGCTCAAATCAACAGCCGCGAGCTCGCGCGGCGGCTCAGTGAGACGGCGGCGGCAATCGGCGAAGCCGATACGGGGGTCAAGCCGTAGCCCGTTGCAAGACGCGTTCATGCTTCGAGACGCTCCTTACGGAGGTCCCCGGCACGAGCGGGTTTTTCCTTACCGCGCAAGGCTTTGCTCCGTTCAGGCCCCGGAGCCGGCGCGAGGCGTTGCCTCGGGGGTGGCGCCCTGTTGCAGCGGACCCTAGCCCGCATTTCTCACCAGCTTCCTGCTGCGACCGCGGATACGCCGGCATCCCAAGGCCGTACTCCCTCGGAGCTCCTCGACATAGTGTCAACTATGCCTGCGTCGCCCTCGGTCTGTGCGGCCATGATCTGCCGACGTCTGCACGGTCTCGCGACGGAACCCGGTGAGAAACGCGGGCTAGCCAGCCGTTCGACGGCACGGCAGAGCCGCTGCGGCTCCAGCGGCGGTCGCGTCGGCTGAGCAGTCGCGCCTGGTTCGTCGGCCAACGGCTCGGTCGTTGGCAACCTCGGGTCCACTTCGTGCTAACGTATCGGCCGTCTGCGTGCAGCGGGCACGTCAGCGAAGGGGACAGCCGTGTTGGAGCAGTTTCGAATCGTGTTGGTACGGCCCCAAGGGGCGGCAAACGTTGGCGCCGCGGCGCGGGCGATGAAGAACATGGGCCTGCAGGATCTGGTGTTGGTTGGCCCCGCCCCACAGCGCGAGTTCTGGGCCACGGCCATGGCGGTCCATGGGCGCGACGTCCTGCATCAGGCTCGAGCGTTCGAGAGCCTGTCCGACGCCGTCGCGGATTGCCAGGTCGTGGTCGGAACCACCTGCCGCGGCGGACCCTACCGGGGGGCTGCGGAGAACATCGAGACTCTCGCGCCGTCACTGGTGCGCCATGCGCAACAGGGCGTGGTGGCGCTGGTGTTCGGTCCCGAGGATCACGGGTTGTCCAACGACGACCTCAGGCACTTCCACCGCCTCGCCACGATCCCGACGGCGGCGCAGTATCCGTCGTTGAACTTGGCGCAGGCCGTGCTGCTGTGCTGCTACGAGCTGCAGCGGGCGTTTCAGAGACAGCACCCATCCCCCACTGCGGCCGCGCTCGCCCCCGCCGCAGACGTGGCGTTCATGTTCGAGCGTTTGCAAGTAGCCCTGCTGCAGATCGGGTTTCTTCACCCCGACAATCCCGACCACATCATGCTTGCCCTGCGCCGGCTCCTTGGCCGCACCGGGCTGGACCCACGCGAGGTCCGCATTCTCTTGGGCCTCGCGCGTCAGATCGAGTGGTACGCCAGGGCTCGCGGCTCGTCGCTCGCAGGTGGCGGCGAGTCAGGAAATCGCGAATCCGTGGCAGAGGGCCGCGAACCGTGAAGGTGGATCAATGACGACGGGTCACGAATCACGAACCACGTATTCGAACAGTTCGGCGAGCTGACGAACCTGGCGGGCACGGATCGCGCGCTCTTCTCTTGGGCTCTTGCTCAGGAGGTGTACGGCGAGGCGCAGGCTGGCCTGGATGATCTCGACGCATTCCGCCGTGTGCTCACGTTCCCGCGCTCGGCGCCGCTCACGCAGGACTTCAACGAACGAGATGACTTGGGCCATGCGAGCCTTCAGTTCACGATCAAATGAATCACGAATTACCGATTACGATTCACCGGTCAGCGACGACTCACGTGAACTTACCGCGGGCCTCGATGGCGAAGATGCTTTCGAGCCGGTCGCCGCGGAGGCCGAAGAGCTCGTCGTGCAGGTTGATCGTGGTATCACTGTGAGAAGGAGTGAGCTCGATGCGCTGGCCCACGTGCAGGGGCGGACCATCGACCATCAAATGGCCGTGCTCCTCCGACAGGAAGACGAGTGAGACACCGTCATGGCCTTTGACTTCGGGGAGACCGAACTCGAAGGTCATGGCCTTCATCCCCGCGTCGATGATGGCGGTGTGGGCATCCGGTACGCTGATGACCGTGGTGACCAGGCTGAGCGCGCATTCGAACGGCACATCCACCTGCCGGTAACGCGCGTCCATGAGAATGTAAGAGCCCGCCTGAATCTCGGTCACTCCCGGCTGCACGCCCGTGAGGTCGTAGGTGCCGGTTCCCCCGGCGCTGATAATCTCGACCGGAAGACCAGCGGAGCGGACGGCGTCCGCCGCGGCGGTCAGCGCTGCCATCGCGTCCTGCGTCAACCGTTGGCGTTCCGCTCGCTCCGGGATCATCACCGCGTGGCCCTCGTACCCCATGAGGCCAGCCAACCGCAGGCTCTTGCAGTGTTGGACGTGACGCGCCAGGTCGACGGCGGCGGCCGGCGAGCGGGCACCGCAGCGGTGCATGCCGATATCGACTTCGACCAGGATGCGAATGGTGAGCTTCGCGCTCGCGGCCGCGGCCGACAACGCGTCCACATTCTCCGTGCAATCGACGGCGACCATCATGTCCGCCTGCCGGGCCAGCCCCACAAGACGAGCGATCTTCTGCGGGCCCACGACCTGGTT
>Ga0316626_10000769_pt1 | contig 13161 bp, 13 predicted proteins | sample OWC_Aug_T1_C1_D5_FD_207656 | JGI IMG/M metagenome (GOLD analysis project Ga0316626, IMG submission 207656) | Wetland soil microbial communities from Old Woman Creek delta, Ohio, United States - OWC_Aug_T1_C1_D5_A | ecosystem: Environmental > Terrestrial > Soil > Wetlands | place: USA: Ohio...
CGAATCGGTGGGGTGAACCCTTGCCTTAACGATTTTTTCTGGAAAGGGCCGGAGGACGACAGGCGGAACAGAAATCCTTGACAAGCTGTCTAGAATATCTGACCATCAGAGGTGCGGTTCTCAAAAAGGGGGGTAGTCATGAGAAGAAAGAAAAATCTGCTTTCGAGTGGTGCGATGGGGTGTTTAGTGTTCGGCGCTGTTCACCTGCTTTTCTTTGCCGGCACGGCGCGATCGGAGTTCCCTGACAAGCCCATCACTGCTCTTGTCTCCTTTGGTGCGGGCAGCACGACAGATATCCTTGCGAGGGCGCTCGGCATAGGTGCAGAAAAATCGCTGAATACGAAGTTCGTTTTTGAAAACAGGGGTGGTGGCGGCGGAACGGTTGCACTGGGAGTATTGTCGGCTGCCAAACCTGATGGTTATACGATATGTTTTGTGCCCAGCGACTCAATCGTTTATACGCCTCTCGTTCAAAAGGTGCCTTTCGTCCCGCTAAAGAGCTTTACCCCGATTCTCGGGTTCTCCGCAGCTCCGCACACGGCTTTGATTGTAAAACCCGACGCCCCTTGGAAGACCTTCCAGGAGTTCGTGGAGTATGCCAGGAAAAATCCGCGCAAGATAAAGTATAGTACGGCTGGCGTGGGCACGGGCATGCACCTGGCCATGGAATACGTCGGCAACAAGGAAGGAATTCAGTGGATACATGTTCCTTACAAATCGGCTGCCGAAGCAAGAATGGCAATGATGGGAGGACATGTGGACGCCTGTTCGGCGGGTGCCGAGTTTGTGCCTTTTGCGAGACAGGGGTTGGTGAAGGTTCTTGTCACGCACGGTGAGAAGCGATCTCCCTTTTTTCCTGACGCCCCCACGCTCAAGGAACTGGGCTACGATTTTACCAAGGAGACGATACATTCGGTGGTGGGACCGGCCCAGCTTCCCGCGGACGTGCTCAAGAAGCTGGAGGCCGGCCTGACCAAGGGGATGGAAGCTGCTGAGTTCACTTCTGTTCGCGATAAGCTTGACTGTCTGCCGGTCCACCTTAATGCTGCGGACTACGATAAATTTCTGAAAAACCTCTGGGTCCGCACAGAGAAGATGTTCAAAGAAGCAGCAATCATCAAAGAGCCTGCTACGCAGCCTTACTAAAGGCAGGCCGAAGGGATCCTCACCTTCCGAAAATGAAAACCGATGGGGTCAGGCCTTGCTTTATCGCCTTTTCCCAAGAAGGACCACGGGAATACAGCATGTCTACCGAATAGCCACTTCACCCGCGCGCCTTTCTCGATGAGCAGCGCCCGCAGCATCGAACGATGGCACTGTGATTTATCTTCGCAGCAGCAGTCAATCGAGAAGCCAGTCCGGTGGGAGAGCAGCACGCGTTAACTCGGCCACCCTCGCGCGACACGTACTTCCCAAAAGGTGCAAGCCGACCACCTCCAAGGAATTGAAGAGTACATGGCATTTGTGACCGTGGTCCTTGGCAGCACGAGGGTCTCCGGGAAGCCATGAGAAGTCGACCCGGCCTATGCACCGATTGCGAGGCCATTATCAACTGAGTGTGTCCCAAGTCATCGATATCACGTGCTCTTGCCCTTGCCCCCTATGTCGAGGAGTGTTAAGACGCCATAAAATGCCACTTGCTATAGTAATCACAGCCCAACAATGGTTATATTGAGAACATAATGAAGGTATCTCTAATTGCGCTGGGTCTATGCATCGCTATTGTTGGAGTGGCGGTCCTGCTGGTACGAATGGACCTTTTGCCGGCCGACTACCTGGGGTTCTTACCGTCATTGATAGCCATAGTCGTCGCGTGCGTGGCTCTCTATGTAGGCATGCGAGCTGTACTTTCCCGGCGCAGAGAGGATAAGAGGTAGCCCGTCATGACAAGAAAGCATCGGGCAGTTCTGTTGGGCATCCTACTATTTGTGTCCACCTTTACCTCGGCGCAAGCGAAGTCATGGGAGCCGCTGGATGCAATAGGGGGGATAGCAGGTTGGTTCCGCAAACTAACCCGGGACTTCGACGAGGTGGTCACAGTAGAGAAGCGTTCACAGTTACTTCGTTCGGTCGATCGCCTCCGAAAGGGCCTCTACACGCTCGAGATTGATACGCGGTTCTTGCTCGATGCCATCCCGGATCAAAAACCGACGACGGCACAACACGAGCAATTAGACCAGTACGTTCGAGACCTTCTTGCTACGATTGGCAAACTCAGCATGAACCTGAAGGAAGTTGGGGCCGATCTTCGCCTTACGAGCAAAGCCGAACAGTTGGACCTCGATCAGATCGATGAGAAACTGGCTTCCGGACTCCGAACAAGGATGATGACCCTCAGCTACGTGCAGGAGCAGCTTGCGGCCGCTCGGTCGAGCGATGCATCGTGGAATCCCGAGCCTATCCGGGAACGACTCCGAAAGGGACTGCAAGCAGTCAAAGATGCCCAACTAGCCATCACGGAGTTTCAAAGCAAGCTCGCGAAGCAGTAGGAAGAAGAAATCGGTGGGGTCTGACCTTGCCTTAACACCTCTTGTGGGAAGGACCAGGGGGATATAGGATGGCCCCCTGACGGAATAGCTATTTCACCCTGGCGCGTTTTTCGATGAGTAGAGCCCGCAGCGTTAACCGATCGTACCGTTCTTCATCTTTGCAGTAACAGCCAATCGACAAGTCGGTCTGGTGGGAGAGCACAGGAAGTATTCAGTACGATTCCAATTGACATCATGACGCGTTTTGCTATCGTGTAGGTATGAACACCATTTCGTAAGTGCGAGGAGGGGTGCAATGCGCGTGAAGCTCGTTCTTTCGACAATGGCGAAGGCAGGTACGGACGGCTATTTGTGTCTGGTTACTTCTTCTGCTGGGTCTGTTCTGCAGCGGCGATCTCAATGCGGCGCCAAAAGGCCCGGAGGTCACCACCAAGGGATACTCGATCTTTGACGGGACTATGGTCGACATGACCTACCCTGAGCTGGAGAGGGCAGCCAAGGAAAAGGCCATCGTTCTCTTCCCCGCCGGCGTGATCGAGGAGCATGGACCTCACCTGCCTCTGGGGGTCGATACGTACGAAGCCTATGTCAAGGCGAAGCTTTTGAAGGCGGAGCTGGAAAAGAAAGGCATACGGGCCTTGATAGCGCCCCCGTTCTATTGGGGAATCAACATGGCCACTGCCGCGTTCGCCGGTTCTTTCACCATGAGAGAGGAAACAATGATCAACGTCCTGTGGGACGCTCTGGCAAGTCTTAAGCGATGGGGATTCGAGAACGTCTACTTTGTGAATAACCACAACGACGCGGATCATAACTTCACGTTACTCACCGCGATCCGAAAGGCGCGCATTGAGACGGGCACCCGTGCCTACTACATGATCGACGACGGGCTGGCCAAGCGTCTGGGGCTGACGGGTAAGGAAGCTTACCTGCTGCTCTATAAAGCCGCCCCTCCCCCGCCTTCCAAGTTCGTGGAGGTCCATGCCGGGGGCGGGGAGACCAGCATCATGTGGTACTACTTCCCGGATCTCGTGAGGCTCGACATATGGAAGACGCTCAAGTCTTCGGAGAACACCGTTCAGGACCTTAATATCTGGAGACGCGGCTGGGATGATGGCAGGCGGGTCACACCACAGGGAATCTTCGGCGACCCGACGACTGCTTTCCCTGAGAAAGGTCAGACGGCATACAACGAGTATGTCGCTGCAGCAGCGACGGTAATTGAGGCTCAACTTAAAGGGCAGTATCAGCCGGTCGAGCTCAAGTGAGCCGATACAAGGAGCGAAGGGATCAGGCCTGCTCCTGACTCTTAGCCCGAAAAAGGACGTGGAGGATTAGGGCAGGGCCACATCTTCAATTGTCAATTATTTCCTCGGTGGGGATTGGGCCTTGCCTTAACACTTCCCCTGCAGGGACCAGGGGGACGTAGAGTAATCCCTCAAGCGAATAGATACTCTACCCTCGCGCCTTTCTCGATGAGCAGGGCCCGCAGTAGTGAGCGATGGCAATGTGATTCATCAGACCACCTTAGGTAAGGGACATGTGGTTATGGACTGCGTAGGGCACTGCCATTCTTTAAATACGTACGGATCCAGTCGTATACTCTATCGGTGCCTGCTGTTTTATGGAGGCCCTGGTTCTTCTTTACGGTCTTCTGGAGAAGGAATAAAGCGTATGAGCATACCGCACAATAAACCGAGGAGGGATGTACATGAAACATGTTGCTAAGAAAATACGTCGCATAGTTACCCGACATGATGAGAACGCCAACTCCGAGGTCTGGATGGATGATTATGCCGCCAACGCCAAAACACCGACCGAGGATATCACCTCGACCCTTCTGTGGTCTTCTGACGAAATGCCCATTGATTATATGAAAAATGAAGACTATGGAGCGCGGATTATTGGCACCGCGCCGCCCGCAAACGGAATACGCTTTACCATTTTCGAAATGGCCCCGCACAGTGCGAAGAGCATGTTTCACAAGACAGACACGCTGGACTATGTCGTCTGCCTGGAAGGCGAGATGATTCACCATATGGACAAGGGATTCGTAACCCTCAAGCCTGGTGATGTGCTTATTCAGAGAGGGACCAATCATTGTTGGGAGAACCGCGGTGATGTTCCCGCCAGGCTGGTTATCGTTCTCGTTGATGGGAAACCGAAACGGACTAGTTCGATCAGCGGCAAGGAGAATGCTCGATAGCATCATGTAATCATGGGTTGATGGGGGCCGTAGATTAGCTGGTGAGAAATCCTCGATGGGTAGACAGCCCACAGGGGGTCTTGCCTTAACACTTTTTTCCATCAAGCGTAGTGGCCTGATGTACGACTTTTTTGATTGACATTATCTGAGGGCCGGTAAATAATTTTCATGTACATACGCTTTTAACCCATTGCAGAAAGGGGAGCTATAGCATGGTGAAAAGAGGTTGCCTCTTCGTGCTTCTTGCTATTATTTCACTTGGGTCAGCTCAGTTTTGCGGCTTCTGTTTTGCCGCAGGATACCCGGATCACAATATCCAATTAGTGGTTCCGTATCCTGCAGGTTCAGGGGCAGACATCACTGCCAGGCTGTTGATAGAGGAGCTGGAGAAGATACTCGGCTCAAAGATTATTCCCAACAATAAGCCAGGGGCATCAAGTGTTCTTGGCACAGACGCCGTGATCAGGGGTAAGAAGGACGGATACGTGCTTCTGTATGGCAGTTCTGCAGGATTCGTTTACGCGCCTGTTGCCAACCCGGAGGTTGTCCATTACGATCCGGTCAAGGATGCCGAGCCGCTGGGTTTTCATTACTTCTTTCCTTCTACCGTCGCTGTCAGACCGGATGCTGCGTGGAAAACCTTTCCGCAATTGATTGAGTACGCAAAGAAGAACCCAAACAAAATCCGTGTCAGCACCACGGGTGTAGGGTCGGGACCCCATTTCGCGCTTGAGATTATTCAATCTCTCACAGAAACGTCCATGACGCATGTGCCTTTTGAAGGTGGAGAAGCAGTTCTGACTGCCCTTCTGGGAGGACACGTGGAGGCAACCGTGGATGCCTTTTCCAAAGTGAAGCGTCACGCAGATGCCGGTAAGATGAGAATGCTTCTGACCACTAACAAACTGCCTGGATATCCCGACGTTCCGACGATCACTGAATTAGGGTACAAGCAAGGCTTGCCCGGGAGCTGGTTTGCACTGTTCGCGCCGTTAGGAATTCCGGAGGAAGTGAGACGAGTACTGGTGCCCGCAGTCGAAAAGGCGATAAGGGCCACTAAACCCAAGATTGATCAGCTGGGAGGCATTTGTGAATACAAATCTCCTTCCGACGTGAAGAAGATGATAGAACAGGAACACGCAAGAGCCCTTGAAGTCGCAACAAAGATTGGGCTGCGGAAGCCCTAAGCTGTAATCAGCAAAAACCACTGAGGTCAGGTCTTGCCTTAACACTTTTTCCGGGAAGGGCCAGGGGAACACACACCGTGGATGCCTTTTCCAAAGTGAAGCGAATGTCCCTTTCACCGAACAGCTAATTTACCCTGGTGCGCTTTTGTTTACACAATGAGGCGGAGGAGCCTCCGCGCATTCTCCTCGAATATCTTATTCTTCTCTTCCTCCGGTATGGCCATCTGTTCAACGGAGCGGATGGTTTCTCTGATCTTTACGTGCCCGTGCTGCGGGCCATAGGGAAAATCGGTCCCGAAAACCATGCGGTCCGCCCCGAAGAAGGCATGACCGCACATAAGCCCCGGCGTGCTGCCGAGCAAAGCGGTGTCCCCATAGAACATATGAAAATAGTCGAAGGGATCCCGTCGCATCATGGTGGGGTAAAGCTGTCTCGGATGAACGAACTCCCCCATGTTGATGTGGCGCCTGACGCGCTGTTCGAAGAACGGCACCATCGCGCCGCAGTGATGGGTGACAATGAGGAGGTCCGGGTATTTCTCCATGACCCCGCCGAATACGAGCCGTGCCATTGCCATTGAGGTCTCGAGAGGCCAGCGGAACATCACGTCCAGGCGGTACTTGGACGTCTCTTCCGTCGGGTAATCGGGTTTGTTGTCGCTCCGCGGATGCAGAAAAATGGGCAAGTTATATTCTGACATCTTTTCAAAGAGCGGCAAGAACTTCGGGTGGTCCAGCGGATAGCCATTGACGTCCGTGTAGAGTTGCACGCCCCTCATCATGAGCTCTTTCACACACCTGTCCAGTTCTTTGAGCGCCCCATCAATATCGTTCATCGGCAGACAGGCGATCGCTCCCACGAATCGATCCGGGTATTTGACCACGAGTTCGGCCAGCTCGTCATTGGCAATTTTAGCCAGCTCCACAGCATCCGCAGGGCCGACCACGTCTTCCAGGGCAGGCGAACTCATATTCGGCACCTCGACATAGCCGGGATACTCCCCCGTAACCCTGAACCTCACATCGAGATCATAGAGCGGCGCATTGAAGACTTCTTTCAGCTTCAACTTTGTTGGAACTTTTCGCTGGAGCGCATCCATGTACCTCGGGGTTAAGATGTGGGTGAAAACGTCGATCTTCATCTTTCTCCTCCTTGCCCATTTCGTTTATGAACTGTCGTCCCTTGATGAAACCAGCCTGGCAGGCTCCTGCCGGCTATCGTTACACAATCCCGTTACCAGAATCTTGGAACGATCTCTCCTCCCACCCACCCCGGAAATAATTCCGGAATAGCCCCTCTCCACAGTTTGAATTGCATGAGCAGGTCCAGGCCGAAATATAGAGCGATCCAGACGACTACCGTAAAAATCACGGCAGTCGACCAGCGCATCTTCCGGCAGACGATGAGGTAGGGCAGAAAACATAAAGGGACCCCCACAAAAAAACCAAGGAAGAAGATAGCGATAGGTATCAGTATCACCAGGGCGGCCATTTCAACCACTATCGTCACAGGCACCCTTTCCTGTTCTTCTCCCGGGGGTGACTCCTCAGCCCCCTCCTCCCCGCCACCCAATAGGCTTTCGATACCCGATTGAAAGTATGTCTGTACCTTCGGAAAAAATTCGGAGACCACGATCAGGATGAGCAGCAGCAATCCAGCACTGCTCACGAAAAGAGGGAATGTGCCTGGGCCAGGACCCAATCTGATCGAACTATAGAAGAAAAAAACGACTGCAGCCATCAGGAATAGTTCGAATATGAGAGCTCCTTTGTCGATGTGAACCGATGTCCGATCGACTGCTTTCTCACGTGCCGGACGAGCCGCAATCTCCCCATCATTCTCCAGTCGCCCTTTTCTCCTCGTGCGATGCGCGCTCCAGATCGGGAGAATGATGCCGATGACTATGATGCCGATGATAATCATTGATATGGGGCGGGTAAAGAGAATCGAAACGCTTCCGAGTGAGATTGCAAGCGACTGGTTCAACGACCTTTCAGCATAGTCTCCGAGGATGAAGCCGATGGCCATGCCGACCACGGAGAAGCCAAAACGCTTCATGACAAAGGCGAGCAAGCCGGCTCCGACCATGGTGAACATATCCCATATATTTTCATGTCTTTCGTACCCGCCGAAAAGACAGGCCAGGAAGATCGACAACACAATGAATTCCGCCGGCGCAGCGAGAATCCGAGAGGACCATCTCGAGGTCAATAGTGTCCAGGCGACGGTAATCACTTGGGAGAAACAGAGTCCCAGAATTAAAGCCCAGACAATGTCCCCATGTTCCGTAACCAGCATCAGGCCAGGCTGAAGGCCGTGCAACACAAAAGCCCCCAGCAACACGGCCATCTCGGGGCTGCCCGGGACCCCAAACGCCACCGTTGTCAAGAGGGCACCACCATCCTTCGCGTGGTTCGAGCTTTCGCACGCGACGAGGCCTCTCCTATTGCCGGTGCCAAAGGAACGCTCGCCCTTACGGAGCTTATCGAATTGGACTGTGGTTGCATAGGCGAGCACGTTCGCCACTGATGCGCCCAGGCCGGGAATGATGCCTATGATGGTCCCGATCACGCTGCTGCGAACAATAGTCACAGGGTACCTGAAGTTGTCTTTCAGACCTTCCAGGACTTCCTTCCAGTTACTGATCTCAAGCCGGGGAACGGCTTCCTGGCCGGCGCCCAGCGCAAAGATCTCCGAGATGGCAAAAACCCCCAGGAGGAAGATAACCAGGTCGACACCGCCCCAGAGTTGAGAAATACCAAAGTCGAACCTAGGCATGGGGAACATGGGCGATTGGCCAATCAGGGCTATGAGCAAACCTACGAGCGCCCCGACAACGCCTTTGACGAAGTTCCCTCGCACGACAAAGGCAATGGAAAGGAGGCCCAATACGATGATCCAGAACATCTCGGGCGCCCTGAGATTGAGGATAAGCTTCTCCGCGACAGGCAGCAGGACGATGAGCACAAGGACCCCGAAAAACGTACCGAACGCACTCGCGAAGGAGGCAATCGCTATCGCACGGGTAACCTCCCCGCGTCTCGTCATCTGATACCCTTCAATCGTGGTAGCGATGTTGCCGGGATCCCCCGGTGTGTTTATGAGAATTGACGTGAGAGCTCCTCCCAGGGTCGTAGCACCCATAATACCTGCATAGAGATACATGGCACTCACCGGTGCCATGCCGAACGTAAAAGGCAGGACCAATGCCATTGCCTGCAAGCCTGCGATGCCTGGCAGTATCCCGAATATGTAACCGAGGACATTACCGAACAACAGCATCCATATAGTCAGGGGGTTAGCGATAGCGTTCAGCCCGGCCAGAAGATCCTGAAACATGCCCTCACCTCGTGTCGCGAGTCAGGCTGCCACATGCGCCGAATCGGCTCCGGCGCGACGCATTCCTACTTTACGTACTGTTTCAGGATCGGCAAGACATCGCCCACAGTCTTGTCCAGTCTCTTGAATAGCTCGGCTGTCTGCCTGCTATTCAGGGGTTCAACAAGGTCATTCTGGCTTTTTACCCATTCGAGAAACTTTGGGTCACTCATCGTAGCCATGAAGGCCTTCTCCAGAAAGGCAACTATGTGGGGAGGGGTATCCGGCGGTGCTGCCACTACTTTCAGGCTTGTTGCAAAGGTCGACGTTCTAGAATATCCAGCTTCAGCAAAGGTGCGAACGTCCGGTATCCTCGGGTCGTGCGTGGTGCCTGCCACAGCCAGCGACCGAGCAGAGCCACGCTTCAGCGAAGGCATAGCGGCCTGCAGGGCCATGAACATACCGTCAAAATCCCCAGCTTCCAAGGCTACGAAGAGATCGGCTCCGCTCTGGTACCCGGGGACAGGCTTCACGTCGATGCCGGCTTCGCTTGCGAATATGGCCATAGATTGCCACAATCCGGAGGCAAGGCCGGTGGTGCCGCCGCGCAGTGCTTTGGTTTTGCCCGCACTCACGAACTCCTGGAGCGTATTGAACGGAGAAGATTTGCCGACAAAGATGGCAAAGGGCACGTTGTGGATAGTTCCAACAAAACTCAGCTTATGGACGTCAAAACTAACGCCTAAGAGGTGTTGAGCCGATAGCATGGCCCACCCTTCCAGCAAGTTAACTGTGTGACCATCAGGTTTAGAGCGCCACAGTGTCTCTGTCCCTGTTGCGCCTCCGAGACCGGGAACATTCTTGATGACAACAGGGACCCCAACGTACTTCTGCAAAGACATGCCCATTGCCCTTGCCCAGGCATCGAAGCCTCCTCCCGGCCCCTGGCCGACAATGATACTTATTGGTCCTGACGGCTTCCAAGCGGTGGTGGGCTGCGACCAGACCTGAGTGGCCGAAGCAAAAAGGGTAAGCATTGCCAAAGAAAGAACCAGTGCAGACAACCTTTTCACTTTTCCCTCCTTCAACTTAACTGTCTTTTTTTTGATACACTTCAGGCACACCAAACCAATTCTCATCTGTGGCTGCTTGAAAGTCAAGACAATAGTTGCCATAGTTGCCCGCCAGAGCGTGGGAGGATTGGCATGGTCGACGTCATTCGGCCAAGGTCGTCTTGTATGGCGGGAGCGCATGGGGATCGGGAAATCGGAGGGGTCAGAATCGGTAGGGTCGGGCCTTGCCTTAACACTTTTTTCCGGGAAGGGCCAGGGGAACACACGATGTCTGCTTGACCGAATAGCTTTTCACCCTGGTGCTTTTCTCGATGAGCAGGGCCCGCAACCAACGATGGCGCTGTGATTCATCTTCGCAGTACCAGCCAACCGAGAAGCCGGTCTGGTGGGAGAGCAGCGGGCACTAGGTATTATCCGGTTGCCATCTCGGCGTGGTACTTCCTCGTGAATGACGCGTATTTGCCGGTAGTTGGTGCCTTTGGTTCCCCGCGATCCGTTTGAGACAAGACGGCGCAAATCTAGTATAATGTGAGAATTGGAGCTACATACCCATGATTATTGCGAGACATCTGCGCCATTCTTGTGAGAAAAAGCAAGTGGGGTACCGGTGAATCTCTTCGGCAAAATATTCTCAGGTCTCAACCGGAGATCGGTTCGATATATAGTTGCAGGCGGTGTAGCTGTCAATCTATATGGGATCGAAAGGGCGACTGCTGATCTTGACCTCTTGCTGGTGCTGGACGGAGAGAACCTTGGAAAGTTCGTTAAAGCGGCTCGAGAACTAGGCCTAAAAACCAAATTACCTGTCGGGCTCGATGATATTGTTGACGCCGAGAAACGGAAAGCGTGGGTGACCGACAAGAACATGAAAGTCTTTTCACTGTATGATCCCCGGAACCCGTTCTTTCTACTTGATGTGCTTATCGACCCGCCCTTTGACATTGAAGCGATGCACTCCCGTCGGAGGGAGTTTAACTTCGAAGACACGGCCATTCCCGTGATCGCCATTCAGGACCTCATTGCCATGAAGGAGGCGAGTGATCGGCCACAGGACAGGGCCGACGTGTTTCACCTCAAGAGAATCGTGGAGGAGTGGAAGGATGAGCAGTGATGAATTAGAAAGGTTCGGAGAAGTACCGCTGCTCTATTACAGGACAGAGAACGAGATTGAGGCTTATGCGAAGAAGCCGGTCAAACAAAAACTTCAATGGCTCCAGGCCCAAATGGAGTTTTTTCATAAAGCCATGCCCGACAAATCAAAGACAATCCGGGACCGCCTTTTCCGGCGATGAGACGAAATCACGGGGCTCAAGAAAAACCGGTGGAGTCAGGCCTTGCCCTCCCACTTTTTTTCGGAAAGGACCGGGGGAACATGGGATGTCCCTTTCACCGAACAGCTATTCCACCCTGGCGCCTTTCTCGATGAGCAGAGCCCGCAGTTCTGAGCGATGGCGCTGTGATTCATCGTCGCATTAGCCGCCAGCCGAGAAGGCGGCGGGGTGGCAGGGCGCAGCGAGAACCTGCAAGCGAAGGGGTCAGGTTTGCTCTTGACTCTTAGTCCGGACGGAATCGGGAGCGTTGAAGCGTTCCTTCGTCTTCTCCTCTCTGAAGGCCTTGAGGAGTTTCCCTTTTGTTCCCGTCACGCCGGCCATGCCCTCGATGTACTCGTCAGTGATCGACTTGATGACTGCCTCATCCTTTTTCGTCAACGCTGCTTTACCACCACTGTTGCTGGTATGAACAGTATCAGCATACACCACCTTGTATTATTTAAGGCCAGAGACGCCACTGCTGCTGAATAGGTATTGCTCTCCACGCAGGCCGCCTTGGGCAGTCATATCCCCGGAGTCCTGCAACCCTGCTTGACCATTTCCCTATATTCTGGCTATAATATGGCCAGAATGAGATATGACATCGTTTTTGCCCCTGAGGCGGTCGACGATTACAGGAGGTTGAAGGCGAATCTTCGGTCAACAGTGCGCGATGCCATTGCATTGCACTTGCGCCACCAGCCGACTAAGATAAGCAAGAGCCGCATCAAGAGACTAAGAGGTATCCGGAAGCCGCAATATCGGCTTCGAGTTGAAGATGTCAGGATCTTCTACGACGTGACCGGAAATACCGTCGAAATTCTGGCCATAGTCGAGAAATCTCGGGCCTCAAACTGGCTTGAAAGCACAGGAGAAGCAGAATGAAGAAAATTGCATTGTCTGAGATTAAGGATGACTTATCAAGATATCTCCGAATAGCCGAAAAGGAAGAAATCGTTATCACCAGGCATGGCAAGCCCGCCGGTCTTCTCGTGGGTTTTGAGAGTGAAGACGACTGGTTTGAGTATAGACTTGAGAATGACCCCCGGTTTCTCAAGCGAATAGAATCAGCGAGGGCCAGCGTCAGGGCAGGCAAGGGGGTGCGTCTGGAAGACCTCGATCGCTAGGCGTTTCCCCTTGTGGAACAAATCTGTTCGGCCAGGTCGTGCCTTAACACCTTTTTCCAGGAAGCGCTGGGGGAGTATTGGGGCGTCCCGCGACCGAACAGCTATTCCACCCTGGCGCCTTTCTCGATGAGCAGAGCCCGCAGTTCTGAACGATGGCGCTGTGATTCATCGTCGCATTAGCCGCCAGCCGAGAAGTCGGCTTGGTGCGAGAGCAGCACGCTCTTGAAATGTTGAAATGTTAATTCACACTGTGGATAAGTTAGGGAAGGGTCACATCTTCAATTGCCAATTATTGGCATCGCTTGATCGGCGAAAACAAGGCATAGGGGTTCGTTGGCTAGTTGACTTACCTTCCGTAGGACTGTGTGTTGGGACGTCACCGTTTAATTGTGTGAATTCCATATCTCCCATAACGAGTTCTGCCGCCTTCAAGGCCCACGTACAAGGCTG
>Ga0316626_10000770_pt1 | contig 13160 bp, 15 predicted proteins | sample OWC_Aug_T1_C1_D5_FD_207656 | JGI IMG/M metagenome (GOLD analysis project Ga0316626, IMG submission 207656) | Wetland soil microbial communities from Old Woman Creek delta, Ohio, United States - OWC_Aug_T1_C1_D5_A | ecosystem: Environmental > Terrestrial > Soil > Wetlands | place: USA: Ohio...
GGATGCAGAGTACCTATGGTTCTTCGGCTTCCGCGCCGCTTCCACCAGTTTTTCTATGATATGTTTGGGCGTCGGGCCGTCGGGATTTCCCATGCCGAGGTCGATGATGTCCTCTCCTTTTCTCCGTGCCTCCATCTTGAGGTTATTGACAATCGCAAACACATATGGAGGCAACCGCTTAATCCTGTTAAATTCGAACATTACTCCTCCTCTGTCATCAGTGTCGGCATTCAGTGACACGCTCAGAGTCCAAGCAGGCACTTCGTCTGGACTCAGTATCTGTACTATCGACACCCATCACTGATACAGATACTGCCGCTGTACATCTCTTCCGCATGCATGGAACTGCGCACAAGCGGTCCTGAAGCGACAAAGCTGAAGCCCATGCCGAGAGCTCTTTTTCTCAGCTCCTCAAAGGCCTCAGGCCGGATGTATTCTACCACAGGAAGATTTTTCTTGGTCGGCTGAAGGTACTGACCTATGGTAAGAAAATCACATTGACTGTTCCGAAGGCCCTTGAGAAGTTCCATGATTTCTTGAGGGGTCTCGCCAAGGCCTACCATGAAACCGGATTTTGTAGTAATGTCCGGTGCGATCTGCTTGGCATTCGCAAGCAGAGACAGCGACCGCGCGTAATCTGCCTGCGGTCTGACCCTGTGGTACAAACGTGCAACAGTTTCCATATTATGGTTCATGACGTCCGGCTTCGCTCCCAGAACGACTTCCAGCGCAGAATCGTCCCCCTGAAAGTCAGGGATCAGCACCTCGACCCGCGCTTTCGGGAGAACAGCTCTTATTGCGGATATTGTTCTGGCAAATTGTCCGGCACCGCCATCGGGCAGGTCATCCCGGGAAACCGAGGTGACAACGACATATTTGAGATCCAGCTGTGCTGCCGCTGCTGCAACCTCTTCCGGTTCCCGGTCATCAACAGATCCTGGAACTCCGGAAGCCACAGAACAGAAAGCGCACGATCGTGTGCATTGCGGGCCGAGGATCAGGAAGGTAGCGGTAGGCTTTGAGAAACACTCTCCCCTGTTCGGACACCGCGCCTCTTCACAGACAGTCGACAGCCCACGATTTCTCAGGAGATGCTTCATGGAATGAAGCCCGGAGCGATGAGGCGTTTTGATCCAATAAGGAAGTCTCGTCATCGCGATAGGTGCTCAGTCAGCGCCAAAAAAAGCAATGGCGTTCTTCACGCGACAAAGGTCCACACGGGTATTCAAGCATGGGCCAAAAGGACGCTCGTTCGTGATGCCAAGAATCGGCATTGGGAACGTGTCAGACAGGCCGCTTGAAAGGTCGCGCTCGCAGGCAACGGCGATGATCGCCTTAGGACTGACGTCTTTCACGATCCTTCTGGCAAGGGTGCCGCCCGTTGCAACGAAAAGATCGATGCCCAGTTCATCGGTGATCTGAATAAGGTCCTTGATCTCGCAGCGTCCGCATCCCTTACAATTATGAATATTGTGAGTAATCCGGATTGTGCATTCGTTAAACTGAAGGCAATGGGGAAGGAGGAGGAGGATTTTCTTCGTCTTTGTTCCCTCGGCACGGACGAGCCGGTTGTTCAGGTCGATCACGACGCGCTGAAAATTCTCCCGGGATCCCTTTGCAAATGCGCCGATGAACATGAGAAGGGGATAAAGGACCTTCAGAACCATTCCCCGCAGGATCCTATATCCTTTTTTCAAAATATGCTCCTTCCTTCAGCCGACGTCCCCGAGCAAATGCTCCGGCGGTCATGACCTTCCGGCCGTCAGGTTTTACCTCAGCAAGGACGAGAAGGCCGTCTCCTGTCGCCACAAAGACATTGTCGCCCTGAATCTTATCAATCTGTCCCGGAAGTCCCCGTCCTTCCACAATTCCTGATTTCAGCACCGCGAGCCGCTCTCCGGACAGATAGCAGTATGCTCCGGGCCACGGATAGGTACCCCTCACAAGATTACATATGTCCCTCGCAGGGCGTTCCCAATCGATGCAGCCGTCCTCCTTCTTCAGGACCGGAGCATATGACGCCGCTCCCTGCTGAGGAATTGGTCTGAGACTTCCCGTGGCGATCCTGTCGATGGTTGCTATCAGCAGGTCAGCGCCCATTACGGAAAGGCGCGCGCCGAGTGTCGCGGCGGTGTCATCATGGGCAATAGGTGTATCCGCCATCTGGAGTATGTCGCCCGTATCGAGTCCCTTGTCCATCTGCATAATGGTTACTCCGGTCTTTTCTTCTCCCCCGATGATTGACCACTGAATAGGGGCGGCACCGCGGTATTTCGGCAGAAGTGAGGCATGAACGTTGACACAGCCGTATCGCGGAATCTTCAGCAACGCAGGCGGAATGATCTTGCCGTAGGCAACGACAATGATGAGCTCTGGCGCGTACGACATGATCGTCGAACGAAATTCGTCCGACCTGATTCCTTTCGGCTGGAACACCGTCAGCTCGTGCTGTTTCGCTATAGCCTTAACCGGCGGTTCCGAAAGGATATGCCCCCTTCCCTTGACCTTGTCAGGCTGGGTCACAACAGCGAGAATGCGGTGTCCGGCTTCGATCAATTTTCGGAGTGACGGCACTGCGAATTCCGGGGTGCCGAAGAAAATTATACGCATGTATCGTTACTTCTCGGTCTTCTGTGCTTTTTTATAGCGCTTCTTGAAAAATTCCCGTTTAATAGGACTGATCCTGTCAATAAGCAGAAATCCGTCAAGGTGGTCGATTTCATGCTGCAGGGCTATGGCAAGAAGGCCGTCAGCCTCTATCTCAACTTCGTTACCATTCCGGTCATGTGCACGCACAACGAGACTTTCCGACCGTTTCAGCTTTGCCGTATACTCGGGTATGCTGAGGCAGCCCTCTTCAAACTCAATCTCACCCTCCATTCTCAGGATATATGGATTTATGAGGACGATAAGGGGATGCTGTTCCTCCCGGGAGCTGATATCTATCACTGCAAGCCTTTTTGAAACACCGACTTGTGGCGCCGCAAGCCCCACTCCGGGAGCGGCATACATGGTCTCCACCATGTCGTCGATAAGCTTCTGCAATTCGTCATCGAACACGGTAACGGCTGCCGTCTTTTTTTTCAATACCGGAGCAGGATATTTTTTTATTTCGAGCACTGCCATGGTCTATTATAAATCATTTGGCTGCGCACGGTCGATACGACGGTCATATCTCATTGAATTTTATCCGCAGGCATGGCATTATGTAGCAAGTTTTCCTGAACAACTCCATGCACAGAATGAATACGATCACTATCCCTTCGCACGATCTTATGATGGTTGCCCGTTTTTCAACAGGCACAATATGTTCCTCATTACGTTCGTGCTCCGGGACAGCATGACAGAATCCCGGGTTTCGGCCATTGCATGCCTTAACGATATTCTGAAAAAGAGAGGCACGCCTAAACATTCCCTTGATCAATTCTCTCAAACTCTGGACCAGCGTGACCGGGCATTTGTCATGGAGATCGTTTACGGAGTTCTGCGTCGCCTTTTCGTTCTGGACTGGATAATCAGTTCGTTCGTCAGGGATACTGACCCTCTCAGAGACAGCACGATCAATAATATTCGCATCGCACTCTATCAGATTCTCTTCATGCGCGTCCCCGACTTTGCCGTGGTACACGAAGCAGTCGAAATTGAAAAAAAGGGCGGAAAACCATCTCTGACAAATGCGGTTTTGAGGAATGTTATCCGCAGCCGGGAAACACTGAAGTTCCCCATCACATCGCATCCGGAGTGGATGGTCCGGCGCTGGATAAAAACATATGGCATTGGAGAAGCGCGGTCTCTTGCCGAAGCGAACAACAGCATGCCGCCGCTGATTCTTAGGACAAACACGCTCAAGTTATCGCGGAACGACCTTCTTGAAATATTTGAGAAGGAACATATACCTGCAAAGCCGACACGGTTCTCCCCTGAAGGTATCGTCGTAGACCAAGGCGTCTCATACCCGGATATCTCCGGATTTCATGGGCTGTTTGCTGTCCAGGACGAGGCATCGCAACTGGTCAGCCATCTCCTTTCCCCCCGACAAGGGGAGCGGGTGCTCGACGCATGCGCAGCCCCGGGCGGGAAGACAACGCACATTGCTCAGCTCATGCAGGATCGGGGAGAGATTGTTTCAGTTGAAAAGGACCCGCTCCGTACCGCAAGGATTGAGGAAAACGTCCGATCTCTGGGGATACGATCCATCCGCCTTATTCAGGCAGACTTCACCGATTTGAAGGACGCAGGAACATTCGACAGGATCCTTCTCGACGCCCCTTGCTCTTCTACCGGCGTGATCAGGAGGAACCCTGACGTCAAATACCGGCATACGGAAAAGGATATTGCTGCGTTTGGTGAAAAGCAGGCCCTGCTTCTGAATGCGGCTGCGCATCTTCTGAAAAAAATGGGCAGACTTGTCTATTCCGTATGCTCATTCGATCCTGTAGAAGGAGATCATGTTGTAAGGGATTTCTTGAAGACATCGGGGGAATTCCGTATTATAGAAGCCGAGCAGGATTTCGTAGCTCCACTTATAAAAGACGGTTTTTTCAGAACATATCCTCATAAACACGCTATGGACGGTTTTTTTGGAGTGATACTGTGCAAAAAGGCATGAACAGTTTTGTGAGGGCATCCCTTTTTTTTGCCCTTTTCGTCGTCCTTGGTCTCACGTTCGGATTTCTCACCTTCAAGATCCTGAGTTTCAGCAGGACGGTCGACGTGCCCTCGGTTACGAATATGACTCCCATTGAAGCTGACAGGACACTGGGTAATGCCGGTCTCTCACTCAAGATCGAGGGCGAAGACTTTGATTCGATTATCCCTTCAGGAAAGATCATCCGGCAGGACGTGCCTCCAGGGAATAAAGTGAAGGAAAAAAGGGCCATCAGGGTGGTCATGAGCAAGGGACCGAAGGTCTCGTCTATTCCTCTCCTTGTTCAGGAGACTCTGCAGGACGCTGAATCCATGCTTATCCAGAAAGGACTCAGGGTCGGAAAGGTCATCTCCGCTCATTCCGACAGTGCAGAAAAAGGCGTGATCATAGCGCAAAACCCTGAGCCTGACGACAAACTGACCGATCTTATCACGGTCCTCGTAAGCGCAGGACCGCATGAGCATGCCTATACCTGCCCCGACTTCCGCGGTAAGCAATTAGAGGATGCACGGGAGATCGCAAAAAAAATGACACTCTCTGTGGAAACAGAGGGTGAAGGGACTCTTGTAACTGCGCAAAGGCCTAAGCCGGGCACCCTCATCCGGAGCGGCGATAAACTACATCTCGAAATGAAAGAGGTAACGGTACCATGACCAAGATCGCACCATCAATCCTCTCTGCGGATTTTATGCGTTTGGGAGACGAAATACGAGCGGCAGAGGATGCCGGGGCGCACATGCTTCATATTGACATTATGGACGGCCATTTTGTCCCAAACATTACCATCGGTTATTCCATTGTCGAGTCGATCAAGAAGATCACGAAGCTCCCGCTCGACGTGCACCTGATGATTGAGGATCCGGATAAGTACGCATCTCAATTTTCTCAAGCGGGAGCAGATTTTCTCACCGTCCATTGCGAAGCAACGGTACATCTGCACAGGTCCGTTCAACTGATTCGTGAGTTCGGCAGCAAGCCGGGAGTGTCGATCAACCCGGCCACCCCCATATCACTTCTCGAGAATATCATCGGTGATGTGGACCTTGTGCTTCTCATGTCCGTGAACCCCGGGTTCGGTGGCCAAAAATTCATTCCCATGACACTTGATAAGATCAGAAACCTGAAAAAGATGTTCGCCGCTGCCGGCGTCTCTCCGTTTATCGAGGTCGACGGCGGCATAAAGCTTGACAACGCCAAGGAAATTGCGCATGCAGGCGCCGACATCCTTGTTATGGGCTCCGCCTTCTTCGAAGCTGCAGATTATCATAAGACCATGGAGAAATTGAATGAACTCCTCGGAAATTAGCAGACTTTTCGCTCGCGCGGAAGTTCTCAGACAAAGAAGCAGGTACAGCGAAGCGCTGCAGAAATTCAGGCTCGCGCTGAAAAAAAGCGCTGCGGCACAGGATGCGAAGGCTGTTGTTGCGTGCCTTCTATCCATCGGAGACGTCTGCCGCATGACCGGTGATTTCTTCGGAGCAGAAAAGGCATATATGCAAGTGGTATCAGAAGCCGGGAGGATCGGCGATGCCGAAGCTGTCGCGGATGCATATGCAGGCTGGGGCCTTTCCCGCAGAGGCAGGGGTGACTGGAAGCGAGGAATTGCCCTGCTCGGAAAAGCGCTGCAATTTTACCGTAAGAAAAAGGACCAAGAAGGTATCGCCTTTACCCTCTGGTCTATCGCAGGGGCCCTGAGAATAAAAGGGGACATCCCCCTGTCGCTAAAGACATACAGAGAAGCATTCAAGGTTTTTCAGTCCCTTCGTTCTCAACCCGGCATGGGGTACTGTCTCTGCGGTCTCGGTGGCGCATCAAGGATTGCCGGCAGGTTCAGGGATTCCCTTACCTATTACCAGTCTGCCAATGCCCTATTCCGGAAACTGAACGATACCTTCGGCGTCGCCTATTCCCATTGCGGGATCGGCAATGCATACCGCATGAGCGGAGAGTACCGGAAAGCGCTTGCCTTTTTTTCAAAAGCATCCGCGCTCTATCGGAAGATCGGTGACAGAGTCAGCTATTCCTATACGCTCTGGAGTATGGGGACGACCCATAAAATGCTCCTCGACCTGCCCACGGCACAGGCATATTTCAGAGAAGCCCGGGGGCTTTTTAGGAAGACTAGGGATCCCCGCGGCCTTATTTACTGTCAGCTCGGCTTTGGAGAAATCGCAATGCTCACCGGCAATGCAAAGAAAGCTTCACAATGCTTCACTGATTCCCGTGATCAGGCAAAAAAATATGGTTTCAGAGTCGAACGCTGCCATGCAGCAATGCTTGTTTCCTATCTTGGTGGAAAAAAGAAACCGCTTTGCTATAATACCCTTGGGGTGGAACTGGGGTTTACCAAGGCGCCGTTTAATATTCCCTGAACCATCGCAGCATACTATTACCTAAGACAGATACCGCAGGGAGAACTGCTTTTTTGAGAATTCTTAATTTGCCCAATTCGCTGACCGTTGCCCGGATCATTCTTATCCCTGTGTTCATCACAGCCGTCATTTACAAGAAGCATCAGCATGCTCTTTTCCTTTTTCTCCTCGCTGCGATCACAGACCTCCTTGACGGATTCATCGCCAGGATAACACATCAAAAGACTGCGCTGGGCAGATTCCTCGACCCCCTTGCAGACAAACTGCTTCTTACCTCGTCCTTTATCCTCTTCTCCTTCTATGAATGGATACCTCTCTGGCTCACCATCACCGTGATCAGCAGGGATTTCATTATCGTTGCCGGATGGCTCCTTCTTTATATGATCACCCATGACATCAGGATCGAGCCCATGCTGCTCGGTAAGACTGCCATAGCCCTTCAGCTCATAACGCTTGCGCTTGTGCTGTTTCATGTCAATATGCCGACTATCGCCACGCCGAAGGACATCCTGTTCGCTGTCACAGCGGCCGTAACCGCTGTTTCCGGGCTGCAGTATATCTATGCCGGGTTGAGGGTTGCCGATGCTCAGTACTAAGGGGATAACGGTTGAAAGCATTGCGCCTGAGAGTCTCGCAGCCGCTGCGGGGCTCCAGCCAGGTGATGTAATCACGAACATCAATGCGATGCCGTTGCGTGACGTCATTGACTTTATGTATTACAAGGATGCTGACGTGTTCGATATCGAGTACCTTCGGGACAAAGCAAAAAAGAAGATCCGCATTATCTCTGATTCCCGCTCAGATCTCGGAATAACCTTCAGGCCGTTGAAAGTCAAGACCTGTAAAAACAACTGCATATTCTGTTTCGTAAAACAGCTTCCCAAGGGGCTGAGAAAACCTCTGTACGTCAAGGATGAGGACTATCGCCTCTCCTTCCTGTATGGCAACTATACTACCCTCTCCAACCTTACCGACGAAGAGCGCAGGAGAATTGTCGAGCAGAGGCTCAGTCCTCTGTATATTTCGGTCCACGCTACCAACAGGACGCTGAGAAACCGCATGCTGGGCAACCCGAAGGCGTCTGATATCAAGAAGGAATTGAAGTTTTTTGCCGACCATAAAATCAGGATGCATGTTCAAATCGTCCTTTGTCCCGGGTTCAACGATGGAAAGGAACTGCAGAACACTATTCAAGATGTCTACAAGTTCTATCCGTATACCTCCTCAATTGCGGTCGTCCCCGTAGGGCTGACCAAGCACAGGAAAATGCAGCTTTCCCCGGTGAAGAAAGATGATGCCTGCAAGGCAATAGCAACCGTTGATTCATTCCAAAAGCGGTTCAGGAAAAAACATGGGGAGTCGATCGTCTATTGCGCTGACGAACTGTACATACGGGCCGAGATGCCGTTTCCCTCGTTATCCGCATATGGAGAACTTCCGCAGATCGAAAACGGCGTCGGCCTGATACCGCTTTTCATGAGTCAGGCCAGAAAGGTGAAGGTGTCAAAGTCTGAAGGTCAGGGTAAAAAATTCCTGACTTTTACGGGAGTATCATTTTATCCCTATCTGAAAAAATTTCTCGAGAGACTGTCGGAAAAGGAAGGGATCACGATCGATGCGATCCCGATAGAAAACAAGCTTTTTGGGCCGGAGGTGACGGTTACCGGTCTGCTCACCGGAAGAGATATCATTTCGGCTCTTCATGACAATGCTGACCACTACGATACCCTGATCATGCCTGAAGTCGTTCTCAGGGAGGGGGATTCAGTAATGCTTGATAATGTCTCGGTTTCTGAGATTGAAGAGGCAACAGGACTGCGCGTGATGGTGACTGACGGGACCCCGCAAGGCCTTATTGATACCGTTATCGCTGCCGGTAGCAGGGGCTGACTCATGTTGATTTCAGGGAGAAGCAGAATGATCGGACTTTTTGGCTTCCCTGTTGAACATTCTCTCTCGCCGTATATGCAGAACGCAGCATTTTCTCACTGCGGGCTCGATTATTGCTATTTCCCCTTTTCCGTTCAGCCCGACCACCTGAGCAATGCGATAGCTGCAATACGCTCACTGAATTTTTGCGGAGTCAACCTTACGATACCGCATAAGGAGACGTGCATACCTTTCCTCGACAATCTGGATGAAGAGGCCGCGGCAATCGGCGCTGTGAACACAATCACCCATAGCGCCGGTCTCCTTACCGGACATAACACGGATGGCAGGGGCTTTGCCATGACTCTGCAGGAACAGGGAATATCCCCAACGGGAGCAAAAGCTCTTATCATAGGGGCCGGCGGTGCCTCCCGTGCCGTAGGTCATTATCTCAGCAGGACGTGCGCTACACTTCACATCCACAACCGGGCTCGCGAAAGGGCTGAAAACCTGGCATCGTTCCTTTCCCGAATGGAGGCAAATACCGGTATCATAGAAAACCTCACATCTCTATCCGAATACGATATCATTATCAATGCCACTCCTCTCGGACTGAAAGACAGCGATCCACTCCCCCTTGACCCAGAACATTTGCATGCCGGGCAGGCTGTCTGCGATCTGATCTACCGTAAGACCCCCCTCCTCGTGCACGCTCATCAACACGGTTGCAGGACAGCTGATGGTCTCGGAATGCTCCTTTGGCAGGGGGCCTACGCCTTTGAACTCTGGACTGGCATCCCTGCCCCGATCGAAGTTATGAGAACAGCTCTTTTGAGCGTTGTCAAGTAATTCTTGGCATACTTTTTGCCTTTACTTAACTTCTGCCATGTGATACAATTTTTTTAGTGAAAAAAAAGCTTATTTTTCTTTTATTAATAATCATTTCCTCGGCTATTATTTTCTATATCCGCAGCGAAAAAGTGGGCCGCCTGAACGTTCAGATAGCGGGCGATTCCTTTTTTGAAGGCCTGAAGATCATCAACAAGAAGAATGGCACTACAGAATGGGTACTTACCGCAAAAAGGGCAGATCTGTCAAAGGACGGGAAGGAGGCCCTTCTGAGCGGCATTGAGATGAAGATGGAAAAACAGGGAATGACGGTCCAGGCAGAAAAAGGCCTTTATGACATGGAAACAAAGCATGTCTCTGTTGACGGGATTATCACGGCTCATACTGAGAAGTACATCATTACAACAAGTGAGGCACTCATCGACAGCGGAGGGGGTACGCTGGAGACCACAGGCGAGGTAAAGATCGATGGCAAGAAGTTCAATCTTACCGGCAAAGGCATGAAAGCCGACAATAACGAGCAAAAAGTGAGGATACTAAATGATGTCAAGGCTACTTTTAACCGCTAGTCTCTGCATTATTCAACTTCTTCCTGCGTGGGCATCTGCCGAAGCGCCCAAGGAGAAGATAAAGGGGCCCATAACCGTAACCTCCGAGACACTCACTGCCGATAACAAGGAACACACTGCCCTGTTTGAAAGGAACGTCATTGCCAAGACAATGGACATGACAATCCATGCTGACTGGATGCTGGTCTATTATAAGGAACAAGGCGGGGATGTCACCAAGATTGAGGCTAAAGGCAATGTCAATGTCTACCGGGAGGCAAAAGTAATCACATCAAAGGAGGCTACCTATTTTGCTGATGAGGAGAAGGTGGTCTTCACCGGCAGCCCCCGCGCCATTGACGGTGAAAATGTCGTCACCGGCTCCAAGATCACTTATTTCACAAAAGATGACCGGTCTATTGTCGAAAACAGCAAGGTTATTCTCAAGAATAAGCAGGACAGATAATGCACACACTTGAAGTTATCGGTTTGCACAAGCAATATGGGAAAAAAACCGTCATTAGGCATATCGATCTCTCTGTTTCCACCTCTGAGATCGTCGGACTTCTTGGCCCGAACGGGGCCGGCAAAACAACTACGTTTTACAGCATACTCGGTCTTGTCCGACCGGAGGGAGGACGGATTCTTCTTGACGGCAAGGATATCAGTGAACTGCCGATGTATCAGCGGGCACTCAGGGGCATCAGCTACCTTCCCCAGGAACCGTCTATTTTCCGAAAACTTACTGTCGAAGATAATCTCAGGGCGGTACTCGAGATCAAGGGCCTTTCCCGTGATGAAATCGAGGCTGAAGTTGAAACGCTGCTCAGAGAATTCCATCTTGAAGAGTTTTCAAAAAGAGAGGGTTACAAGCTGTCCGGGGGTGAACGAAGGCGCACGGAGATCGCGCGGGCCCTGGCAACGCGTCCTACCTTCATGCTCTTTGATGAACCCTTTGCAGGGATCGATCCCCTCGCGATCATAGAACTGAAGAAGATGATGACCTACCTGAAGGAAAAAGGACTCGGCATAATCATAACCGACCATAATGTCAGGGACACTCTTTCGATAACCGACCGGGCGTATATTATCAGCAATGGCGAGATTCTCGAAGAAGGGACGCCGGAGAAGCTCATTGCTACCCCTAAAGTGAAGGAAGCATATCTCGGCGAGGAGTTCAGGCTCTGATGGCACTTGAGAGTCGGCTTGAACTGAAGCTTTCACAGAAGCTGGTACTTACCCCCCAGTTGCAGATGGCCATCAAGCTGCTGCAGATGCCGCAACTGGAGCTCTCTCAGACCCTTACGCAGGAACTCACGGAAAACCCGTTTCTGGAAGAATCGACAGATATTATTTCCGATGACGACCTCTCATTCGAGGAGAAGGAGTCGGCCGAAGAGACCGAGGACTATCGGGATGACTCCGAAGTCCCGCTTGAAGGACTGAGCACCTTCACCGCGGATGATTATTTTGATGAACGCAGCTCTGATGGCAGAGACCTCGGTTATTTTACGTCCGGCAATGTCACCCATCCTTCGTTCGAGCAGTTTCTCAGCAGAGCGCCCGACCTTTACGACCATCTTATATGGCAACTGCGACTCGCACATGACGATGACGATGTCCGCCGTGTGGCCGAACTTATCATCGGCAATATTGACGAAAACGGGTATCTCATTGCCACAAACGAAGAAATAGAAAGAATTTCCCAGGCATCGCCGGAGATCGTTGAAGAAGCGCTCATCCTTGTTCAGGGATTCGATCCCCCTGGTATTGCAGCTCGTGACCTCAAAGAATGCCTTCTTCTCCAGCTCAGGCCGCTTAATCTTCTTGGAACGCTCGTGGAGTCCATCGTCATTAATCATCTTGATCTCGTAAGCAGGAAGAAATATCAGAACATTGCCCGGCTGTGCAACGTCCATGCGGACGACGTTATTGCCGCGGTAAAGGTCATCGAGGGGCTCGAACCAAAACCTGCCCGGAACTTTACCGTTACATCGGCCAACTTTATCACCCCTGATGTTTACCTCATAAAGACCGATTCGGGATATCAGATCGTCCTGAACGATGAGGGCCTGCCGAAACTGAGAATTAACAGCTTTTATCACCGTCTCCTCACCCAGAAAAATCTGGTTTCAAAAGAAGAGCGGCAGTTCCTTGAGGAAAAGCTCCGTTCAGCAGTCTGGCTCATCAAGAGCCTTGACCAGAGAAACAAGACGATTTACCGAGTAACGCAAAGCATACTTACCTACCAGAAAGACTTCTTTGACGGAGATGTTAGGAATTTGAAACCTCTTAACCTCAAAGACATCGCTACCGAGCTGAGCCTGCATGAAAGCACAATCAGCAGAGTAACATCCAATAAGTATCTGGCCTGTCCCGACGGCATATTCAGCTTTAAGTATTTCTTCAGCAACGCGATTCCGAGCGATTCCGGAGAATTGTCGTCCACCTCGGTAAAGGAGATGATTCGCAAGATAATATCGGAAGAAGACCCTTCTTCTCCGCTCAGTGACATAAAGATAGGCGATATTTTCAAAAGTCAGAACATTACGATAGCAAGGAGGACAATTGCGAAGTACCGGGAAGAATTAAAGATCCCCTCACAAAGCCAGAGGAGACGATAATGAGACAACCAAATACAGGGAAGTGAAGCAGAAAGGAGAGCATATGAACATTGTGGTAAACGGCCGACATCTTGAGGTAACACCTGCTCTGCGCACCTATTCGGAAGACAAGATAAAAAAATTTGCAAAGTATCTCCCCGACGCATCTGAGGCGATTGTAACGCTCAGCATAGAAAAATACCGGCATAAGGCTGAGGTCCTGCTTAAGACGAACGGCGTCCTCATCCAGGCAGAAAGCGTTACCGGAGAG
>Ga0316626_10000771_pt1 | contig 13157 bp, 10 predicted proteins | sample OWC_Aug_T1_C1_D5_FD_207656 | JGI IMG/M metagenome (GOLD analysis project Ga0316626, IMG submission 207656) | Wetland soil microbial communities from Old Woman Creek delta, Ohio, United States - OWC_Aug_T1_C1_D5_A | ecosystem: Environmental > Terrestrial > Soil > Wetlands | place: USA: Ohio...
AACGTGCCCTTGCACTGCTATTGATGGTCCTCGCCGGCGCGGCCACCGCGGAGGCCGAGTGGCAGCCGGTCGTCGACGGCGTCGAGTACCAGCACGTCACGCGCAGCGGGACGGACGCGCACGCTGTCCGCGTGGACCTGACGAACGCAAACCTCCGGATCGTGACGACGCGCGAATCCGAACGGGGTTTGACGGTCAGCGAGTTCGCGCAGCGCAACGCCGCAATCGTCGCAATCAACGCCGATTACTTCGACGTGGACATGCGGCCGCTCGGCCTCGCGATGGGAGCGTGCGGCATCTGGGCAGACGCGATGGCTGAGGTCCGCAACGAGGAAGTCGTCGGGGTGGGCGAAGGGAAGGTACGGATCTTCGCGCGCAAGCAGCCGCTCACGACGCCCGAACCGTGGATGACGGGCGCGGTGTCCGGATGGCCGATGGTCGTCGAGGACTGCGAGCCGGTCGCGAAACTGCCAGGCAGTGACCACTTCACCCGTGCGCCGCACCCGCGAACGGCCGTCGGCTTGTCTGGCGACGGCAAACAGCTCTACCTGGTCGTGGTGGACGGTCGCCGCGACGGCGTGCCGGGCATGACCCTGCCCGACCTCGCGCAGTTCATGGACGACCTCGGCGCCTGCACAGCCGTCAACCTCGACGGGGGCGACTCGAGCGCGATGTGGATCCGCGACCACATCGTCAACCTGCCGAGCGATCTCGTGGAGCGCCGGGTCGTCAACCACGTCGCCGTGGTGGCGGCCAGCGACTACCAGGGTTGCGACACGCCCGCGTCACTGCCCGAGCGATAGAGGTGCCAGTGGTCGGATCCGTCGGATCTGCTCCAACAGCGCCTCGGGCGACACCGGCCGACCGAGCAGCGCCTGCATCAAGGTTCGCGTGTCCCGTTCGGATCCATACGCCAGCAAACGCTCGCTGAGCCAGCCGTACCAGGCGGCGTTCCCGGCATCGAAAGGCCCGATGGCCTCGGTCACTCGACGGCGCATCTCGGCCGTCAGCACCCCGCCGAGCCCGTAATTGACCATGTAGCCCGGATTTCCGACCAGCTGCACTCGCATCGCCCACCACGGCACCTCGGGGTGCGGCACGATGCGCAGGAAATGACTGGTGATGTCCGTCCACACCGCGTTCGGGTCGGCGGCCGGGTCGCGCAGCATGCGAATCTCGAACAGCGACCACGCCACGTCAAGGACGACGGTGCCGTAAAGGGCGCGCAGCGACGCCTGCTCGGCCGCCTCGGCGCCCAGGTAACGACGCTGCCAGGCGGGCTCGTACACGCTCCAGGACGGCACGTCGGCAAGCGCTTCGACGAACAGCGTGTCGGGCCAGTCCGTGTAGGCCGGTCGCGCCCGGATGGCGCTGATGTGCACTGCGTGGCCGTTCTCGTGCACCAGTTCGTTGAGTGAGAACAGGCCGCCCCAGGGATACCTGCCGACCACGCGCGCCACCGATGGCCGCCACTCGCCGTCGACCATGCGCCCGCGTGAGAGGAAATCCGTGTATGCAAGCGGCGACTTGTCCGATCGCGCCCCCAGGTCGTAGACGACACCGAGCCGGGCCAGATCCGCACCGAGGTCGCGATAGAAGCGCTCGTTGACGGACTCGAGCGCCTCCGCCGGAATCCGCGCCGCCAGCGTGCGATTGGCGCCCCCAATGGTGTAGCGGTAATCCCACGGCTCGACCGTCTCCGGGCCATTGGCCTGCCGCCACGCATCGAGTATCCGTACCAGCCAGCGCTCGACGTCGCCCGTCGACACGCCGATGGCACGCGCCGCGGCATCCACCTCCGAGCCGTTGCGGGCACCCTGCGCCGCGGCCATGGCGATCATGCGCCGATACGGGCTGTCGGCATCGTTCCGGGCGTTCAGCGCCGCCCACAGCGGCACGAATGCGTCGAACAGCGCCTTGCGCCGCTCCGGTTCCTCGATCTCGTGCAGCAACTGCAGCGCAGAGCCTCGATCGACGGTAGCGCCCTCGAACTGGAGTCCGTTGCCGATTTCACGGTAGCAACTGACGAGCGCGGCGCGAAGAGCCGCGTAGTCGAGATCCCTGCGTGCGGAGTCCCTGCAGGCGGGTCCGTCGGATGCGCCGTCCGACGAACCCTCGTCCTCGAAGCTCGCCAGCGACCGGCGCATGGCCGCCACGGCGGAGCGCTCGGCCGCGGTCAATTCAACCCCATCCAGGCCGGCAAGACGCGCAGTCAGCGTTGCCTGCGCCTCACGCTGCAGGGTCGCCCACGCTGCACGATCCCGCCCCTTGTAGTGCGCATACAGGCCGGACTCGATGACACCGACGGCGCTGCCCGAATCCAGCCACTCGAGGAAGCTCTGTTCGGCCTCCGCCACGGCCTCGGTCCCGGCGCCGGCCTCGGCCATGGCCAACCCGGCCACGGTCGAAGCGAAACCGAGCACGAGCGTGAGGACAGCTCTGCGGCATGCGCTCGTCATGATGAGGCGGGCACCTTCGGGCGGACAGATTCGACGGCGATGGTCATGATACCGGCACGCGTCGCTCGGTATGATGGGCGGGTCAATCCGGGCAGCGAGCGAGATCCGCCGATGAGCATGTCCCTACGCGAGCAACTGCTCAAGGCCGGCCTGGTCACCGAGAAACAGGCACGCCAGGCGGAGAAGCAGCAGTACGTACCGTCGAAACAGAAGCGGAGCAAGAAGGCTCCGCCGCCCGAGTTGACGCCGGCGGCGAAGCAGGCGCAGGCGACCAAGGCGGCGCGCGACCAGGAGTTGAACCGGCGGCAGCAGGAGAAGGCTGCGGCAAAGGCAAAGATCGCGCAGCTCAAGCAGATCGTCGAACAGCACCGCGTGCCGCGCGTCGAAAGCGACGACTACTACAACTTCGTCGTCGACGGAAGGGTGCGTCGCATCGCCGTCGACGCGCCGTTGCGCGAGCGCCTCGTGCGCGGCGAACTGGTCATCGTCCGCTGCGACGGACACTACGACCTCGTGCCGGCCGCCGAAGCGCCGCGCATTCGCGAACGCGATCCGGGCGCGGTCGTGCATGCGCTTGATCCGTCGGCGCCGGCCGGGGCCGCGCAGCCAGGCGCCAGCGAGGACGATCCCTACAAGGACTACGTCGTCCCCGACGACCTGACCTGGTGAGCCCGGGGCCCGTGCCACTCCGTCTCGACGGGCGCGTCGTCATCGTCACCGGGGCCGGCAAGGGCCTCGGCCGTGCCTACGCCGAATATCTCGCGGCCTGCGGCGCCCGGGTCCTGGTCAACAATCGCCGGCGCGACAGTGATGCCCCCGGCCAGGCCAGCGCAGAGCAGGTCGCGGCAGCGATCGTTGCGGACGGTGGCGAGGCCGCTGTGAATCTCGACGACGTGAGTGACCCCCGCTCCGGCGAGCGCATGGTCACGCAGGCCCTCGACACCTGGGGTCGCCTGGACGGACTCGTCAACAACGCCGGCGTCGAGCAGCACCGGGCGTTCCACCAACTCAGCATCGACGAGTTCCGCGCCGTGCTCGATGTCAACTTCCTCGGCAGCCTGTACGTGACACACGCCGCCTGGCCACGCATGCGCGCGGCGCGCCACGGGCGGATCGTCATGTCGACCTCGTCGGCCGGGCTGCACGGGCTGCATGGACTGTCATCGTACTCGGCGGCCAAGGCGGCGATCGTCGGCCTGACTCGCTCACTCGCGCAGGAAGGCCAGTCGCGCAACATCTTCGTGAATGCCGTCGCCCCGTACGCAGCCACGCAGATGACCGACCCGCACGCCACGCCTGAGTTCCAGGCAACGATGGACGCCGCGCTGGTCGCGCCGCTGGTCGCGCTCCTCGTGAGCGAGACGTGCCACGTCAATGGCCAGGTCATCGTGGCCGGCAAGGGCGCGTTCCGACGCGCCGCGGTGATCGAGGGGCGTGGCCTCGCCTACCGGGAACGTGCGGATCTCACGCCCGAGCGGCTCGCGGACGACCTGGACCGCATCTTCGACATGACCGATGCGCGCGAACACGCGGACGCGTTCGCCTCATTCCAGGATTTCTTTGCGTCCACGCCGGGGACCGACTGAGGTGTATCGCGTCATCCAGTGGGCCACCGGGTCGATGGGCCGGACCTCGCTCCGTCGCATCATCGACCATCCAGATCTCGAGCTGGCGGGTGTCTTCGTCCATGACCAGCGCAAGTCCGGCCGCGATGCCGGCGAACTCGCGCGCCGCCCGCCGACGGGCGTCATTGCCACCCACCGCATCGACGACATCCTCGCGCTCGACGCCGACGTGGTGATCCACACGCCGCGCCTGACCGATCCCTACGATCGCCAGAACGCCGACGTCATCCGGCTGCTCGCGGGCGGTTTAAACGTGATTTCCACCGCGGGCTTCCACTATCCGGACGCGCACGGCACGGCCTATTCCGCGCCCCTGCGGGCGGCGTGCAACGCGGGCGGCAGCACGCTGGCGGGGCTTGGGCTCAATCCCGGCTTCGTCGCTGAGCGGCTCGCCGTCATGCTGACGGGGATGTGCGCGACGCTCTCCTCGATCGCCTGCCAGGAACTCGCCGACGCCTCGGCCATGCCGTCGCCGGAATTCGTGTTCGACATCATGGGTTTCGGCGCCGACCCGGCCGTGCGCGACATCACCCGGGGACCGCTGGCCGACCTGTATGGTTCCCTTTACGGCGAGGTCTTCCACGCCGTTGCCGCGATGCTCGGCACGACCGTCGCGAGCCTGGTCGCCGAGCACCAGGTCACGCTCGCGCCCAGGGACCTGACGATTGCGTCGGGCGTCATCCGCGCCGGACACGTCGCCGCCACCGACTGGCGCTGGCGTGCGACCTTCGCCGACGGCTGCCGGATGCTGCATTCCGTGGTCTGGACAGCCGATCCGGCACTGCAAGGCGCGCCGCGCGGTCAGGCGGCGCACTGGCGAGTCGACATCGAGGGGCGACCCAACGTGCGCGTGTCGATGCTGATCGAGGATCCGGACCCGAAGGCGCCGCACATGCGCGCCGCGGCGGATGCGACGGTCGCCATCGCACTTCAGTCGATCCCGGAGGTCTGCGCGGCGCCACCGGGCTTCTTCACCGTCCCTCCGCTGGCGCCGTATCGAGCGCGTTTTGCGCCGCGCGAGTGATTCACTCATGTCCATCGATCCATCGAATGCACCGTTTCGTGCCACAGACTTCCTGCCGGTGGACCTCGATATCGAGCATCGCGCGGACGGCAGCGTGCTGCTGCGTTCCCGCATCCCGCTCGCGCCGTTCGAACCTTGCCTGCCGCGCGTGCTGGCACGGCTGGCCGCACGGCACGGCGACAAGCCCTACCTCGTGCAGCGACGCGGACCCGGGCGCGCCTGGGTCCCGCACAGCTACGCGCAGACCAAGCGCGACACGGATGCGATCGCGCAGTGGCTCCTCAACCGCGCCGTCGGTCGGGATCGGCCGATCCTGATCCTCTCGGGGAACTCCGTCGCGCACGCACTCGTCAAGCTCGGCGGCATGGCCGCAGGCGTGCCGGCCTGCCCGGTCAGCGTCAACTACGGGACGATGGAGGTCGCGTTTCCGCGCCTGCGCCACGTGGTCGAACTGGTGCGACCGGGTGTTGTGTTCGTCGAGGATGCGCGCCCGTTCGCGAAAGCGCTCGACAGTGTCGATTTCGGCGACGCGGTCATCGTGACGGCGACACCGGACGCGTCGCCCGTGCGTGCAGTGAGCCTCGACGACGTGCTGGCGACGGAAGTCACCCCGGCCGTCGCAGCGCGGATTGCCGAACTCGAGCCCGACGACCACGCCGCGTACATGCTCACCTCCGGCTCGACGGGCATGCCGAAGGCGGTGATCCAGACACATCGCATGATCGCCGCCAATGTCGCGCAAGCTCACCAGGCGATCGGTCGCGCGAGCGGCTGGGATCAGGTCACCATGGACTGGCTGCCGTGGAGCCACGTGTCCGGCGCGGCGGGCAAGTTCCTCACGCTCGTGGCCGGCGGCACGCTGTACATCGACGAGGGCAAGCCCGTGCCGGGGCTGTTCGAAGAGTCGCTGCGCAACCTTCGTGAAGTCGCGGGCACCTACTACGTCAACGTGCCGATCGGCTACGCGATGCTCGCAGACGCCCTCGAGGCGGACGGCGAACTGCGCGCGACCTTCTTCCGCAACCTGCGCGTGCTGCTGTACGGCGGTGCCGGCCTGCCGCAACCCGTATACGACCGTCTGCAGCGCATGGCCGTGGCGACGATCGGTCAACGCATCATGCTCACCTCGGCGTACGGCGCGACCGAGACGACCTCCGGCTGCCTCTCGATTTATTTCGAGAGCGACCGCGTCGGCATAGGCCTGCCGATGCCCGGCATCACCGTGAAGCTGGTGCCGGTCGACACGCGTTATGAGATCCGTATCGCGGGGCCCGTCGTTACGCCGGGTTACCTCGGCGATCCGGCTCGCAGCGCCGAATCGCTCGACGACGACGGGTTCTTCCGGCTCGGCGACCTGGTCGAGTTCCACGACCCGGCCGATCCGGACAAGGGCCTCGCGTTCGCCGGACGTCTCGCCGAGGAATTCAAGCTCGGCACGGGCACGTGGGTTTCGGGTGGGCAATTGCGCGCTTCCCTGTTGCGTGCGCTCGCGCCATGGGTCAGCGAGCTCGTGATCTGCGGCGCGGGGGAGACTTACGTTGCGCTCCTCGTCTGGCCGAATCGCGCAGCCATCGAGCGCGACTTCGGGCTGCCGGCGGGGACACCGCCCGACGGCGCCGAGGCATCACCCCTGCATGCAGCGTTGCGTGCACGCCTTGCGGAGCACAACGCGATGCATCCCGGCGCGAGCACGCGCGTGCTGCGTTGCCTGCTGCTCGCGGAGCCGCCGCGCCTCGACGCGGGCGAGTTGTCCGACAAGGGCACGGTCAATCGCAATGCGGTGCTGCGGAAGCGGGCGGCCGATCTTGCGCGCCTGTATGCCGAGCCGAGCGGCCCAGGGGTAATCGTCGTCGACGTGAATCGCGGCGTCACAGCGAGCGGGGCGAGGACCGCGCCGTGCTGACCCGCATGCCCACGTTGACTGAAGTCGACGATCTGCCGCCGCTGCTGGAACGGCAGATCCCCGCGGCGTGGGAGGACCTGAATGGCCACGTCAACGTGCGTCACTACCTGGAACTCTATGACCAGGCGGGCTGGCCCATGCTCGGCCTCCTTGGGATCGAAGAGCGCCATTTCCGCGAGGAGCGCCGCGGGCTCTTCGACCTCGAGCATCACATCTGGTACCTCGCGGAGATGCACGTCGGCGACGTGGTGACCGTGCACTCGCGCTTCCTTGCACGCAGCAACAAGCGCTTCCACGGCGTCATGTTCGTGGCCAACCGCACCCGCCAGCGCGTCGCGAGCGCGTTCGAGTACGTCACCACGGGGGCCGACCTCGAGTTGCGCTCGACGGCGCCGCTGCCTGCGATCGTCGCGGCCCGGCTGGACGAGATAATCGCCGTTCACGTACGGTTGCCCTGGCCCGCCCCGGTCTGCGGCGTGATATCGGTCTAGAGGCCCGGAGGACTCCCGTGCGAGCTGTCCTGTCCGCGACATTCCTGCTGCTGGCGGCGCCTGCTGGGCCGGCCAATTCCCCGACGGCAGGCAAGGCCGTTACGAAGCGAAGTACGCAGGCGACGAGTTGATCTTCCCGGTGCGCAGCAGGAAGGACCCGACGGTGATCGCCTACAGGTCGGCATGGCGCCGGATCGATGCGGACACTTTCGAGGTACGGCGGGAAAAGCCTGACGGTACCGGCTGGAAAACCGAACTGACGGTCGTCTATCGCAGGGACGGAGCGGCCCCGTGAGATATCACGAGGTCCTCGACACACTCCACTGCAGCGAAGGCGTCTGTACTGCCGACATCCACCAGGACTGGATGCAGGGCCGGACGATATTCGGGGGCCTGCAGGTGGCCCTCGCGATCCGGGCGATGCGCAACCTGATCGGCCCGGCCCAGCAACTCCGCAGCCTGCAGGCCACGTTCGTCGCGCCTCTGCCGGGAGGCCACATCGAAGTCCGGCCGGACGTGCTGAGAACCGGTCGGTCCGCGACCCACGTTCATTGCAACCTGCTCCTGGGCGACGGCAGCGTGGCCTGCACGATCGTCGCCATTTTCGGGGCCTCGCGTCCGTCCGGTTTCACGCGGGAGATCCCGCGTCCGGACGTGGGCGTCGCACCGGAAGCGCTCGAGGACATGCGCTATGTCCAGGGCACCCAGCCGTCGTTCCTGCAGCACATGCAGCTGCGCTGGGCCCAGGGCACCCCGCCCTACACGGGTTACCACGACCCGCGCACGATCATCTACGCACGAGTCAGGGAGCCCGACTGCACCCCCGAGGAAGCGGTGATCGCACTCGCCGACGTCATTCCGACACCGGTGCTCTCGATGCTGAGCAAACCTGCGCCGGCGAGTTCCCTCAACTGGACGCTGGAGTTGCTCGGCGATCCGGACACCTTCGACATCACGGGCTGGTCGCTAATCGACACCGAGGTGCGCGCAGGAATCGACGGCTATCTCAGCCAGACGTCGGTGCTGTGGGGACCCAGCGGCCACGCGTTCTCCGTGAGCCACCAGACCGTCGCGATTTTCGCCTAGGCGCCTAGGTGTCAGTGGTCGGATCTGTCGGATCTGTCGGATCGCAGGATCAGCGCAGCGCCGCCCAGTGCCATGGCAAGCGGCACGACGCGCACATACGGCAGCGCCACGCTGCCCATCCCGTACGAAGCGAGTAGCGCGAGCCCGAGACTGACGAGCAGCGCACCGGCGATCTGGGTCCACGCCACAGGCGCGCTCACTCCGGCACCGCCGCCGCGTCCTTCCCGCTCGAAGCGGCCCAGCACCGCGACGACCGGCAGCAGGACCAGCAGCATCGCGAGCATCCAGACCGGACGCAGCATCCACCATCCGACCGAACCCGGCTCGAGGCCGAGCCCGAATCCGCCGAGGCCGGCCGCGATCCCGACCAGCAGCGTCTGCACCGTGGAGTGCCACAGGAAAATCGTCATGATGAAGCCATTGATCAGCACGGTCCCAGTCCACACCGCCGGACGTTGCAGCCAGCGGCGCACCGGCGCCTGCAGCAGGCCGAGCAACCCGAACTGCATCGCCGCCAGAGCCACGAGCGCAACCGTCGGCGGCCGGGTATTGGAAAAGGCAGCGCCTGGCACCGTCAGCATCGCAACCGGGTACTGACCAACTTCCACCAGAAACACGAGCGCGGCCAGTCCGCCGAAGAACCACGTGGCGGACACCAGCCGCTGGATCGCTGGGTCGGACCGCCACAGCATGCCCAACTGATGCACGGCGAGCCACACGAACGCGTAGTTCGTCCAGCGCAGCGGTTCCATGCCTCGGCCGAAAGCCAGCGCGTCGACGAGGATGGATGCGCTGACCGGCAACCAGAACGATGCCATGCCATACCGTCGCCAGGCAGCCGCCGCACCCGGTGCCACGAGGATCACGGACACGTAGACGGCGAGGAACCAGGTCGGGATGAGCGCGAGGCGCGACGCCTGGCGGATCAGTTCGGGATCCACGCCGGCGAGGCGCGTGCCGACGGCAAGACAGGCCCAGACGATCAGCAGCGGCACGACGGGCGCGACCAGCCTCGCGAGGCGTGACTGCACCCACGACGCGTAGCCGCGCCCATCGCGAACGGCGGCTTCCCACGACGCGGCGTTCGCGTATCCACCCACGATGAAGAACACCGGCATGACCTGCACCGCCCAGGTCAGCAGGTGCGACCAGGCCACCACGCCCAGCATGGTGGTGACCTCGAGCCCCGTGTCCGTCATGTAGGGCGCTTCCGCAAGCCAGTGACCGAAGACGACGACCAGGATCGCCACGGCGCGCAGGAAATCCAGGTAGCGATTGCGGTCCGGCGGAGTTTTCTCCGCGAGCGATCGCGCGCGAGACCAGACGTTCATGCCGTTGCTCCCATGGCATCGCCATTGGCCTAATAAGGCGACCCGAACACGATCCGATAGACGGACAGGCCCTCGGCCATCCGGTATCCGAAGCCGATGCGCGGCAACTTGATCTTCCACAATCGCAACGGTTCGGTGGCCCCGAAGGTGATCCCGAATTCGTATTGCGCGCCGCTGTCGTCCCCGAGCTCCTGGCCCTCGGCGGGCCCGCCGGGCGAGTCGGTGAACAGCTCCACCAGTCCGTACGCGAGGAAGTCGGCGCGTCGGCCGGCGCCGGCAGTGTCGAACGGCCGGCGAGCGGTCGTGCCGATCCTGAAACGAGTGAAGTCGTCGGTACGATCGAACGAACGTTGTTCCACGACGACGTGCACCAGCTCGTTGTAGAGCTGCCAGTCCGTCGCGCCCGGATTGAAGTCGAAGTAACTGCGCAGGCCGACGGAATAAACGCGCTGGTCGATTTCGTTCTCGCGGTCGCGCGCAATCCCGGCCTCCGCGAACGGCTCGAGTCGCCAGTCCTTCACGACGTTGATGTCGAGCGCGATTCCCGGCACGAAGCTGATGGTGTCGAGGCCTTCTGGTAATCCGCTGTCCACGACGTCACGTGGCTTGAAGTCCACGAACCCGATCGTGAACGGCAACGTCAGCCGGGGGCGGATTCGCGCGTCCTCTGCGGCGGGCAGCGTGTAGCCGAAGGGGAGCCGATACACCTGCAGCGTGCGGCCCGAGACCGAGTAGATGCCGGAGCCGAGCTGCGTCGCGAAACCGAAGTTGATGACGGCCTCCTCGCTGCGTGTAAGGGGCGTCGTTGCGTGTGCGGAGAGACTCGCGCCCATGAGCAGGCAATACAGGCAGGCTCGCATCACGGCGAACTTGACCCGTTACGGTGGACCGGGTCAAGGGTACCTACCGCAGCAGCCCCAGCAGCACGCTGTCCTGGGTTTCGCCGTTGACGTGGTAACGCTCGCGCAGGTAACCCTCCCGCACGAACCCCAGCCGCTCGAGCAGACGCAATGACGCTGCATTGCGTGGATCCACGTCGGCTTCGAGCCGGTGCAAGTCCAGCGTCCCGAATGCATGGTCGATGAGCCTCTGCACAGCCTCGCCGGCGTAGCCATGGCCCCACGCGCCGGCCGCCAGTGCGAAGCCGATCTCCGCGCGGCGGTGCCGACGATCGATGGATGCGAGCGTGCAGGTGCCAATCACCTCATCGCTCGCCGAGAGCGCGATGCCCCACTCGTAGAGGGTTCCTTCGCCGGCGAGTCGGTGGATATCGGCAAGCAGTTCCTTCGCGGCGCGGACGTCTGCGAACGGCGCATGGCTCCAGTACCGCACGACCGCAGGATTGGAAAAGATCGCGAACAGCGCCGGAACATCCTGCTCCGTGAGCCACCGCAAGTTCACCCGGGACGCCGTGAGCGTGGGGAGGCGGGCGCCGGTCGGTTCATCTGTTGCGCGGATCATACAACCGGTCTCCATCGATTTCTTGCCGCCGCCCGGGCCTGATACGGCCCGGTATGGTACTCCACGTCCGATCCGACCGATCCGACCTCTGACACCTCTCAACGCCACTTTGACACTGGGGGCTACAAGCCTGTATATCCGCGGCTTCCAATTCAAATTCGTCCGGGGGGACCAATACGATGAATACTTCGAAGCCAATGCTGGCCAGGACCGTGCGCCTCGCGCTCGGGGGAGCGCTGGGGCTGTCGACGACGCTCGCGGTGCCTAGTGCGTTTGCGCAACAGGCGGGCCAGGAGGGTCTGGAAGAGATCTACGTCACCGGCTCGCGCATCGCGCGCGCGTCCGACTTCGAGAGCCCGTCGCCGGTCGTGTCGTTCAGCCAGGAGGAGCTGGCGAAGACCGGGTATACGAACCTGCAGCAGTTGATGGAGAAGCAGCCGTTCACGGGCTCGGGCACGTTCTCCACGCGCGGCAACAACCAGGACTCGTCGGCAAACGGTGCGTCCGCCGTGAGCTTGCGCGGCCTCGGGGCCGACGCGACCCTCGTCCTCGTCAACGGTCGGCGAGTCGCCATCAGCGCGTTTGCCGAAAGCATCACGACGAATTTCGTCGACATCAATACGATTCCGGTGGCGGCGATCGAGCGCCTCGAAGTGCTGAAGGATGGCGCCTCCGCCGTGTATGGCTCCGACGCGGTGGCTGGCGTGGTCAACGTCGTCCTGAGGAAGGACTTCGAGGGCCTGGAGGTCACGGCGAACCTCGGCGCGACGACGGACTCCGGCTACGACGAAAAGTCGGCCTCCGCGATCTGGGGCTTCGGCGATGAAGATTCCAACGTCACGATGATCCTCGACTATTTCAAGAACAGCACGCTCGAGAACGTGGAGCGCGGCTACCTCGGCAGCGCGAACCAGGCGCCGCAGGGTGGACTCGACCAGCGCTCCTCGCGCGGGTTTCCGGGCAGCTTTGTCGTCGACGGCTCACCGGCCGTGGATCCTGCGTGCCCGCCTGATCGGACAGGCGACCCGGCGGAAGGTGACTTCAACTGCTACTACGACTATGGTCCTTGGAATCTGCTGATACCCGAAGCCGAGCGCACCGGGGTCATGGTGCTGGCCCGACAAGGGCTCGGTCAAGGCCTGGAGCTCTTCGGGGAATTCGGCGCGCAACACAACAGGTCGATTGCCCAAGGCGCGCCCACGCCACTCGATGGCGAAGCGGGACTTACTGTACCGATCGACCACCCGGACAACCCGTTCCCCTTGGCCCAGGAGACCATCACGATCCGCCGCTTCCGGACCGTCGACGCCGGGCCCCGCCAATGGAGCATCGAGACGGACAACCTTCGCGGCGTGGTCGGACTCCGCGGCACCTTCAATGACTGGAACTGGGAGGTGGCGGCGCAGCGCGCACGCAGCGAGACCGACCAGACCGGCAGTCGCAAGCAGGGCTGGGTCCGCACGGATTACCTGCAGCGGGAGATCGACGCCGGGCGCTACAACCCCTTCGGCGGAACGTACAACAGCCCGGAAGTGATCGATGCCATCACCACGAGCCTGGTGCGCCAGGGCACGTCGAACCTGACCGCTTACAATGCTCAGATCGACGGCAATGTCTGGGAACTGCCGGCGGGCAAGGTCGGCATGGCGGCCGGCCTCGAATATCGCGAGGAATCGATCAAGGACGTCCCCGACGAGCAGTTCCAGCGTGGGCTGATCTTCGGCACCGAAGCGGTGTCGGCCGAGGCGTCGCGCGACAACTGGTCGGCCTTCGTCGA
>Ga0316626_10000772_pt1 | contig 13155 bp, 9 predicted proteins | sample OWC_Aug_T1_C1_D5_FD_207656 | JGI IMG/M metagenome (GOLD analysis project Ga0316626, IMG submission 207656) | Wetland soil microbial communities from Old Woman Creek delta, Ohio, United States - OWC_Aug_T1_C1_D5_A | ecosystem: Environmental > Terrestrial > Soil > Wetlands | place: USA: Ohio...
CGATCCGCCGCGCGCCGCAGTCGCATTGATAATCTCTGCCAGTTCAGGCTCCGGATCCTCGTCAGGGTGTTCCCTGTCGCCGTACGTCGACTCGATGAGGATGTAATCCGCTTTCTCGATCACAAATGGATCATTGTCCACGACAACGTCCCGTCGCCCCAGATCCCCGGAAAACAGGATGGAACGGGTTCGCCCGTCCGCCGCAGGCACACTCACCTCGATCATCGCGGAGCCCAGGACGTGGCCCGCTTCATGAAACATGACCTTCGTGCCACCGGGCAGGTCCATCGGTTTCCTATAGTCGATCGACCGGATCAGGGGAACCGCGCGCTCGACGTCCTCCCCGGTATAAAGCGGCAGGGCCGGCTTGTGCTTGCTGAATCCCTTTTTATTGGCAAACCGCGCATCTTCCTCCTGCAAATGGGCGGCATCGGCCAGGTTGATCTCCGCGAGTTCCCGCGTGACTTCCGTGCTCCAGACAGACCCCCGGAAGCCATCCCGCACAAAAACGGGCAGCATGCCGATGTGGTCCACATGAGCGTGGGTCAGGAAGATGTGATCGAGCGACGAAGGCCGAACAGGAAGCGCCTCCCAGTTGCGCAGCCGCAGGTTCTTGTTGCCCTGAAACATGCCGCAATCCACCAGGAAGCGGACTTTTCCGGTGTCCACGAGATATTTGGAGCCGGTGACCGTTCCCGTCCCGCCCAGGAATTGAAGTCGAGCCATTCTCCCCTCTTTCCATTTCCGGGCAGCCGCCAGCCTTGACTGCCTGAGTACTCGATTTCATAACTACGGAGACGTATTTGCTCCCGTTATAAAAGCGCAGGTCGAGCCGGATTGGGACTGCAGCCAAACCTGCAGAATCTGTCAGCCGTCATTTGTCGTTGGCCATTTGACGACTTGAAACTTGCCGGATTCAATGACAAATGGCAAATGATCAATGATAAACGACAAATTCTCTTCACGCCTGCCTTGCGGCTGCGATACATCCCCGTATTTATGTAAGGATCCTTTCCAGACCACCTTGATCCCGCTGCCTGGTGCATTCCGACTACTGCCCCACGATCCAGCCGTCGGACATTTCCACGATGCGCGAACCGTAGGAAGCATTCCTTTCGGAGTGAGTCACCTGAACGATGGTGGTCCCCTCCTCGTTGAGCCTCTTGAAAAGGTCCATGATCTCTTTACCCTGGCTGGTGTGGAGGTTTCCGGTCGGCTCGTCCGCCAGGATCACTTTCGGGCCGGCGATCACAGCCCGGGCGACAGCCACCAGCTGCTGCTGTCCGCCGGAGAGCTGGTTCGGGTAGAGATCTTTCTTGCCGACGATCTGGAACCGGTCCAGCACATCACACACCAGGCTTTCCCTCTCCTTCCGTGGAAGGTTTCGGTAGGAGAGGGGAAGGTCCAGATTCTCGTAGACCGTCAGGTTGTCCAGCAGGTGGTAGCTCTGAAACACAAAGCCGATGTTTCTTTTCTGCAGATCCGCCCGCTCCTTGGGTTTGAGCTTGTGCACCGGCGCCTCCAGAAAGTGATATTCCCCGTTCCAGGCGCTGTCGTACATCCCGAGGATGTGCAGGAGGGTGGATTTGCCCGCTCCGGAAGGCCCCATGATGGAGATGAACTCCCCTTCCTTCACCGCCAGGTCGACGCGACGCAACACCCAGGTCTTCGTGACCCCGTGTTCAAAGTATTTTTCCACACTATGGAGTCGTATCATTTCAGCCCCTGGTTCCATGCTTGGATGGCAGCTGCCATGAAGGAGTGAGCACCGCACGCGCGGCGCACCTCTCGTTACCTTCTGGTCCAGCCGACCCGCGTATACGTGAGTCCGATCGCGTCCAGATAATCCCCGGCGCGACCGATGAAACCGACTGCCTGGTTTCCGGAAGGGACGTCGATGCGATAATCCCTGTCCCCGCCGCGACCGCCGAAGACCTGGGATGTGCGCCTGTTGGTGTGTATGCGCAGGGAATCAATGCTTCTGCCGTGCCGGCCCGAAACCCCGATGATGTATTCTCCCGAATCGAGACGAAAGACGTAAGGATTGCCGCCCGACCCGCCGTGACGGGCGCCATCGGAGCGCTGGCCATTCGACAGGGCATAGACCATCTGGACGGCATCGACATACTCACCGGCCCATACCCGAACCTCTGAAACACGTGCTCCGGCGGCAGCCCTCGCATCCGAAAATGCTCTCCCCCCGCTGCCGCCGGCAGTGCTGGTTTCCGAGATCTGCGCCTGCAGCGGAGTGCAGATCAATCCGATGGCGTCGAGATAGTCCCCTGCACGGCCTGCGAATCCGACGGCGCAATTTCCCGAGGGGACGTCGACGCGGTAGTCCGTGCTCCCTCCGCTCCCGCCGTATAAGGCGGACGAGCGTTTGTTGGTTTCTATGCGCATGGAATCGATGGTTTCGCCGTACCGGCCGGAGAGCCCGGTGATGTATTCATCCGCATCGAGGCGAAAGACGTTGAGCCTGCCTCCCGAACCGCCGTGCCGCGGGCCTGAAAGGCTGCTGCCGTCCGGAAGCACGTACACCATCTGCAAGGAGTCGATGCGCTCCCCGGACTGGATGCGCACTTCTGATACACGCGCATCGGCGGGAACCTGGAAATCAGCGAAGGTGCGCCCCCCCCGCCCCCCGACGACGTTGGTGGACGACAGCTGGCGTCCGAAGACCCATACGCAGCCGGCTGCCAGGAAGGCGGAAATTAAAACCCATCCTCTGAGCGACGATTGACGCATAAGATCCCCCTTTGGGCATACCACGACAGAATTATAGGAGATCCGCTCAAAACGACCTAGGCGAATCTCAGGCGGAAAAACGCCGGCTCGAGCGCAAGGAGCCGCACCCGACAGACACACCCCGGTTTTATACACAGCGTCATAGTTGAGCGATAGGAGTTGAGAACCAGTATGCGTCTGCCGCAGGCAGAATCGTTCGCCGTTTCACCACAGAGATCCCAGAGCGGTGCTGCCGTGATTCCTGCCCGGGGGCAGACGCGGGATTTCTCTGCGTTCTCCGTTGTCTCTGTGGTTCATTATTGCTTTTTTTCTGACTGCAGCTCGGTCCAAATGCCTGTCAGGACTTATATCGCTGTACAACTCGCCTGAAAATCCTTGCCAAAAAGGAAAGGATTTTTCAGCACCACGGAATAACGGTCGGTATCGGGATCGCAATCGCAGTCGCAATCGCTATCGAGAATTGTGCATAATCGGACGCCAATGTATTGATGCCGGCAGCGCAATGATGCCGACGTCGATTCCGAAGGCGATTACGATACCGATTGTGGCATCTCCAGGAGTAGTCGCTTTGCCTGGTTGCGGCCATCGGCCGCGCTGTGTATGGATCTTACAACCCGCCTCCTCCTTCGGCCTGTCAGGGTGGGCGGGCATTCACCTGGTGTAACAGTTGACGGGCCTGCGAATTGCCCGGGTCGAGTTTAAGGGCTTCCTGAAGCAGGGACCTGGCTTCGATGATCCGATCTGTTTCATACAAGAGGCTCGCCAGTGCGACGCGCGGGCCTGCAAGGCTCGGATCGAGCTCGATCGATCTGCGCAGTTCGCTCTCTGCAGATGGAACGTCGTTCTGCATAAACAGCGACGTCCCCAGATTGGCGTGAGCCACGGCATTGCCCGGCTCCAGTTCCACCGCCCGGCGCAAGAGGCCTTCCGCCTCAGCCGCACGGTCCTGCTTCAGCATGATGGCGCCCATGCTCTGGTAGGCATCGCCGAGAGTGGGAACCAGATCGCGCGCTTCTACGGCCCACTTCCAGGCATCTTCAAGATTTCCCTGCTCGCTTGCCACGGCGCTCATGCCGAGCAGGCTGATGGCTCGCTCTCTGGGAACCCGAACAAACACTCGCGACTCGGAAATCAAAGCTGCCTGAAACGTCTCGCGCGCAGCTTCAAGATCTCCTTCACTGAAAAGGATCTTTCCGAGATTGTTGCGCATCGACACCGCGTCGGGAGAGACCGCCAGAGTCTCCATGCAGAAGGTCTTGTCATCCTGCCAGATGTGATGGCGGCCGATTGTAAGGAGACCAAGAAGAAGGACGATTCCCGCCTGAATCGCAACGACGAACTCTTTCTTCCCGGAGTAACGCCCGAACAAACCGGCCACCAGGAGGCAAAAGCCCGCGGATGGGATGTATAGATACCGTTCGGAATAAACGTTCTGACCAATTCCGCTCAAGTTCAGAACCGGCAGGATCGCCAGGACAGTGAATGTCGCAAGAAAAGCCAGCCGTTTGTCCTGTCTCACAACCCTCCTGACAAAATAGGCACATGCGGCCGCCAGGAGTATGCCGGGTAACCACTCGCGAAGAGCGAGGCGTGAAAAAGGGACAAACACATGGTAGGGATTTTGCCTGATCGGGAGCAGCAAGTCCTGCACATAACGGCAGACAAAATACAGGGTCGTCAGGATTCGGTCGACCGCTCCGATCGGCAGCGCCACCGTGGTCCGCGAGAAGGCGCCCAGGGCATGGATCCGGAGGATGAGGTATGCTGCGAGCGCACCCAGGAAAGGCGTCAATCGCCATAACCGATTCGAATCCAGTATGCGTGCTCCTTTTCCCTCAGAAGCATAGTCAGCGAGGAATACGGCTACCGGCAGAGTCAGCGCCATCTCCTTGTAAAAGAGCGCCAGCAGAAAAGCGGCCAGAGATATCGCTATATGCAAATCCTGCCGGCTCCCTCCCTTACGGTATCGCAGGTAGGCGGCCAGGGAAATGAAGTAAAACAGCCCGCAACCCACATCGGTAATTCCGGCAACCCAGGCCACGCTCTCCGTGTGCATGGGATGGGTGCAAAAGAACAGCGCGCCCCAGAGCGCAACCGTCGGACTGCCGAGGAGTTCCATTCCCAGCCAGAAGACCGCCAGGCTTGCCAGAATGTGGAGCGCGATATTGATCCAGTGAAAGACGGAAGGAGAGATGCCATCAAGAGCATAGCCCATCATGTAGGTGACGGTTTGCAGCGGACGATAATAGTTGGTGGAAGAATTGGCGGAAGCGAAAGCCCAGAAGTTTTCAGTGAAAGCAAGTTTAAGGTTGGCAAAACTTCGAATCCGCGGATTCCGGACGATCTGAACGTTGTCGTCATACACAAACCCGTAGCCCGCAGCCTGAAAATAACATGCCGCCGCGAGGATCGTGATGATGGCAATATGCCACCACTTCACGCGAGCGGCGCGCGGCGTGCCGGTCGAAGGAACCTTCCGCCCGGAGGATTTCGGCTGTTTTTGTTTCGGCGGATTCTGCGGCTTATCGTTCATCAGAGGATGGCGGCATGGTCGACACGGATTCGCAGCACATCCCGGGGGACTCGAAACCGCGCCACCTTAAGGAGAAACCGCTGCGATTCAGACCGTGGCAAGCCCCGAAGGGGCGGTGCAGGACAGTCCAGGGCGCGAGCCCTGGGAAACGGCGCGCGCAAAACCCCAGCCCTGAATGGGCGGAACAGCCGGCCGATAAAAATGCGCACAATATCGCACACACCAACTCTCATGCCGACCTGATGTGCAAATCGCGTGGGACCTGCTTCGCCCTTCAGGGCTGATCCTGATCTTATGCCGCTCATCCCAGGGCTTGCGCCCTGGGCTTTCCTGCTGCACCCCTGCGGGGTGCGAGTTGAAGCGCATCCCACTGTCTGAATCGCCGGAGAAACCGAATACCGTATGGAACAGGCACGCACGTGCGGATGCCGGGAGAAGATATCTCAGGTGCGCGCGCCTCGTCCAAACCGTTTCAGTATAGCACCGGGCAACGCGGCTCGGCTCTGGTTTTGACGATTCCAGAGGAGGCAGACCCGGGATTATTGCATCGCCCTGGTGAACACCGCGCCCAGCCTGCGGATGCCCTCCTCGATGCGCTCCGGACCGCAATAGGAGAAATTCAAACGGAGGTGGCGGCGCGCTTCGTCCATCCCCGGTGGGTAGAAAGAAGGGCCGGGAACATAGGCAACCCCTGCGGCAATCGCCTGCGAGAGCAGTTCGACGGAATCCAGCGGTTCCGGGAGCGTAGCCCAGAGGAAAAGACCGCCCTTCGGTCGGGTGCGGCGCACAGCGTCCGGGAAGTGGCTCTCCATCGCCGTGAGCATTGCCGCGCAGCGCTCGCGGTAGATGTCTCGCACGGTTCCGATGTGCGCGGGCAGGATCCCCATGCGCCCCACTTCGCACGCAACCATCTGGTCGAAAGTACTCGTGTGCAGATCCACCCCCTGCTTGGCCTGCACCAGTTTTCGAATCACTTCCTGTGGCCCGGCCACATATCCCAGCCGGATTCCCGGCGCGAGGATCTTGGAGAAGGTGCCGAGGTATAGGGTTCGTTCCGGCATCAAGGATGCCAGCGGCGGCAGCATCCCGCCTTCAAAGCACAATTCGGCATATGGATCGTCTTCGAGCAGAAAACACTCCGCCGAGGCGAGGATTTCCACGAGCCGGCGCCGCCGCGCGAGGCTCAGAGAGACGCCGGCTGGATTGTGGAAATTGGGCAAGACATACATAAACCGAGGACGAGAGCGCTCCAGCAATTCCGGCACCCCTTCGAGCACGATGCCCTCGTCGTCGAGAGGAACTGTGATGTACTCGGCGGCGTAACTGTCCCAGGCCTGAAGCGCGCCCAGGTAGGTGGGGCGCTCCACACATGCCGGCCGGGAGCCGTCAACAAAAACTTTGCCGATCAGGTCCAGCGCCTGCTGCGATCCGCTCGTCATGAGGACATTTTCCACCTGGCACGGGATGCCCTTGGTGCGCAGGGATCCGGCGACAAATTCGCGCAGAGGGCCATATCCTTCGGTGGCACTGTACTGCAGTGCCGCCGGGCCTTCGCGCGCCAGGACCTTCTCGCAAGCCTCGCGGAATGCGGACAGGGGGAAGGATTCCGGCGCCGGCATGCCGCCGGCAAAGGAGATCATGCCGGGCTGGCTGATCACCTTGAGCAGCTCGCGGATCGCGGAACTGCGGAGGCGGCCGGCACGGGCGGCATACCATCGGTTCCAGTCAGGCACAGTCTCTTTCTTGGGAGCACTCAAAATGCTGGGCATGGACTTCATGATGACCTCCAATATAAAAGCGGCTATTCAGACACCGGCGGACGGATGGTCCGCCCGGTGCATCGGCACGGCAAACTGAGCCGCGTTGTGGGCCCCGGCGGCATGGCCCGCGATCCCGCCGGATCCCTGTATCCGAACCTCCCTTACTAAACGAGCGGTGCGCTGACCGCTTCCCCAAAGTGGCTTGTGCTGCCGACCGCGGCGGCAGCCGCCTGGCCGAGGAGGCGGATCCCGGATTCGATCCCGAGCGGGCTGTGGGCTGTAAGCAATCGACCACGCCTGGAAACCGTGGCATTGGCTTGCCTCGCACGGCGGGGCGATTCCGCGCCACAATCGGTGTCGGAATCGGTATCGGGATCGCAATCGCTATCGGGATCGATATCGACGTCATGGCCCTGCCGACATTAACAAAGAGTTCTCCAATTCCGCACTGTTTTTGACAGCGATTGCGACTGCGACCCTGATACCGATACCGACCGCTATTCCGTGGCAGGGCGCGAATATTGCCGCTTTCACCAAACGCCGGAACGGCAGAGACTTGCAGGGTCGCACGGCCATAGGCCGTGGTTTCAGGTTGAAGTGAGAGTCGCCTCCGGTTTCGACCCCTGCCCGAAACAAAAAAAAGCGTGCCCGGACATAAAACAATGCCGCGACGGCGGCTCTGCTTCTTGCCGTCCGAGGCAGGATCCTCTCGAGTCAGTTCTTCAAGTGTCTGGCGAGCCAATCCATGAACGTTTCGTACCAGAACCTGCTGTTCTGAGGCTTGAGGACCCAGTGCCCTTCGTCGGGAAACACGACCAGCTTTGAAGGCACGTCTTGCCGTTGCAGGGCGTTGAAAAACTCGAGTGACTGCGTGTACGGCACCCGGAAGTCCTGCTCGCCCGCAATCACCAGCGTGGGTGTCTTGAATTTTCCCAGGTTTGCTGCATAGCTGACCGGTGACCACTTGCGGTAACTCTCCGGATTCGTCCACGGCGTGCCCCGCATGTCGTGTTCTTCGAACCACAGCTCTTCGGTTGCATACATCGATGCCTTGTTGAAAATCCCCGCATGACTGATGATCGCCTTGAAACGGCCCGTGTGCGTCGCGATCCAGTTTGCCATGTAACCGCCGTAGGACCCGCCTACCGCCGCCATGCGGTTCCCATCGACGAACGGGTAGGTTGCGAGCGTGTGGTCGATGCCTTTCATGATGTCCTCGTACGGTTTTCCGCCCCAGTCGTCGGTGATTTCGTCCGTGAATTTCTGGCCGTAGCCTGTGGATCCGCGGCGGTTGATCATCAGGGTCGCGTAGCCGGCGGCGGAGAAGATCTGTTGGTTCCAGCGGTAGCCCCAGGCGTTCGACGACATCGTCTGCGGGCCGCCGTGGAGCATCACGACCAGCGGGTATTTTCTCGCCGCGTCGAAGTCGGGGGGGCGGATCAACATCGCCTGCACGCGCGTGCCTGCCGCGCCGTCGAACCAGAAAGTTTCCGGCGCGTTCATTTTCAGGCCGTTCAGGATTTCCTCGTTGTGACGCGTGAGCTGCCGCACGCCGCTGCCGTCGCCCGCGGCTGCGAAAATCTCGGACGGCATGGTCAGGCTGGTGCGCGTGAACGCCAGCGTGCTTCCGTCGCGGCTCAGCGAAATCTCCGCATTGTAGCTGTCGCCCAGAATCTTCTTCGGCTCTGCCCCGGCGCGCGCCTCCATGGCGTAAACCGGCTGCAGCGTCTGGTCCTCCGTCGTGAAATAGATCGTCCTGCTGTCCGCGGACCACGCCAGGTTGTCGGCGCTGCGGTCGAATTTCTCCGACAGGTTCTGATGGGCCCCGTTCTGCCGGTCATACAACATCACGCGCCAGCGGTCCGATTCGTACCCGGCGGTGAGCTGGGCGTGATAGGCGATGGACCGGCCGTCCGGCGCATACACCGGGTACCCGTCGAATCCCTGGTTGGTCGTAATCCGCCGGGACGTGCCGCCCGCAACGGGCACGAGAAAAAGGTCCGCGTTCGTGCTGACTGCTTCCATCCTGTCGGTGACGGCGGCGAAGCAGATTTCTCTGCCGTCGGGAGAAAAACTGAAGTCCCCGGGACCGCCGCGCTGGTCCGGCGGGACGTCGTATTCGGCCCCCGCCGTCAGGTCGCGCGGCGCCGCCTTCCCATCGGCAGCCACTATGAAGAGGTGGCTGCGTTTCCCTTCGTACCAATGGTCCCAATGCCGGTACAGGAGATGCTCGTATGCGCGCGCCTTCACTTTGTTTTTCTCTCGCTCCGCGTCGCGAGCCCCGTTGCAGGCATCATCCCTGCAATCCGGGTATACGGACGAAGTGAAGGCGATCGAATTGCCGTCCGGCGACCATTTCAGAAGATCGACGCCGGTTGAGACGCTCGTCAGTTTCCTTGGTTCGCCTCCATCCCTGGCGATCAGGTATATCTGCGGAATCCCGTCACGCGATGAGACGAACGCCAGAGTCCTGCTGTCCGGGGACCAGGCCGGGGAAGAGTCTCTTCCGCTTTGCGTCAGCTGCGCCGGAGCCCCGCCACCTGACGGGACGATCCAGATGTTCCGGTTGCTGCGATTTGCCTCCATGTCCACGATCGCCACGGAATACGCCACCCATTTCCCGTCGGGCGATATCGCCGCCTCAGCAACCCGACGCATTCGTATCAAGTCATCGAATGTTATAGCATGTTTCCCCGTTTGCCGTGCCGTGCTGTTCGACCAAAGCCCTGCCAACAGGAGAATCAGAAAACCGCCTCGCCGCAGAGTCACTCTCATCGCTCCCTCCCTGGATTACTCGAATTCCTCGTCGCTGGGCCATTCGGCGGGGCCGCGCTTGAGGCTGCTCTCGGCCTGGTCGCGACGCCGCCAGGACTTGGGGATCAGAACGTCCCGATAGTCGGACCAGTTGCTGAGGATGACATAGAAGCCGAACGCCAGCACCAGGAGAACCAAAAAAGAGATGGTTGCAACGGCGCCGTAATGGACGGCGGCCGTGTCGGCGTCCGGTTCGAAGAAGAGGCGTGCGAATGTCCTCCCGAAGTTCATCCCGAAAAACCCGGTCAGCACCGCGCCGGCGCCGACGAACAGGCTCAATACGGCGAGGCGGTTCACCGCTTCGGTGTTCCGCGAGGCGGCGTAGCTCTGGAGCGAGGTGTTCAGCTTTTCGATTTCCTCTTCGACTTCCCTCTTGACCGGCGCGATGCGCAGCGCCCGGCACTGCAGGGTGAAGTGTTCGAATTCCTCGTCCTTGTTGGCCAGTTCGTCGAAATACCAGAAGTTCGAGAAGTGCAGGAACTCGCTGCGCAGATCGTTGGCGAAGCGCACATTCCCCCTGCTGAGCTTGCCGTCCTCCCAGTCCCGGTTGATGCGCTTGGAGACCAGTGCCGTGCGCTCGGCAAAATCCAGAAGAGTCGCCCTGTAAAAAAGCGCAATTACCGTCATGAGATAGTAGCGTGTGCGGAACATCCGGTGGATCAGGAATCCTTCGACCAGGCTGTGCTGATCGCAGTCGAAGGTGCCGATGGTGGCGGTGATGCTGCTGTAGCTGGTGAAGCCGTAGTAGGTCCCCTGGTGTGCCCACCTGCGATAGAGGTGCCGCGCCATCTGATCCCGCGTGAAGTCGCGGTCGTAGCGGTAGGACTCCCCGTAATGGTCGACGTACAGCAGGCGGCTGAGAAACACCTGGTACTCCTCGGAGTGTATGAAATCCTCCGGAACGCTCGCGGGATTCACACACGCGTACGTATAAACGACCATGCGCTCGTCCAGCACCGGTTCGAACTCCTGAAGCGCATAGTCGGAGAAATAGATCAGGGATGTTATGATCCGCGTCAGCGGCGGCGCATACCCGATCATGGCCACCTTCTTGTACTCGTCCTCGACCAGAACCTGACGGTTCCCATCCTGCTCGAGAATCAGCCGGGTCCGGAACGGGATCCGGCCTTCACGGACCTGCCGCCCGCTCGACGGATAGACTTTGCGCAGCGTCTCGTTGATCCAGAGCGCATCCTTGCACGGCAGGTTGAACGCTTCGACGCCGATGGAGAGAATGCCGGCGCCGTTGGCGAAGAGGAACAGCCGCAGGTCCGTGATCTGGACCATGGCCGACCGTCCCTTGACATCCTCCGCCTGGAACCAGAGACGCTTGCCCGCGGCGATCGGGATGCTGTAGCAGCGGAGCAGTGCTTCTTTTTCCCCGGTCTTGCTCTTGGCTTCCCCGGTGTCGAAGAAAACCCTCCTCACATACGGGTGGAAAAACACCATGTCCTGATAGGCAGGCGAGTCTGTGTCGAACCGGGAGTACGGATCGCGGCGCCAGCGCCCCAGGCGGTCGGTCAGGGGTGCGTGCTGGTCCGAATGATTCGAGGCAATCCACTCATCCAGCCCTTCGATCCAATGAGTGTATTTGGACCAGAGCTCCGGGTGGTTTTCGACGACGGTGATCTTGTCGAAGGTGAATGGGAAGAGGAAGTAGGTATGCAGATGCGCCAGTTCCAAAGCTCCCGGTGGCGTCGTGTGCTCCGTCATGGGACTGCCCTCCTGCTCGCTGGGTTCGCTTCTCCCCGGGATTCCGGACCTCTCAGGGAACCATGGGACATGAGAATACGCGAGGATCTTCTCCCGTGATTCGGATTTTCCGTGCATGCCGCGGGCTCGTTCCGGGAAAAGTCAGACCAGATTTTTCACGGCGAAGTCCCAATGCAGCAGCTTCTCCACGAATGCCTTGATGTAATCGGCGCGCCGGTTCTGATAGTCCAGATAATAGGCGTGTTCCCAAACGTCTATCGTGATCAGCGGCTGCACCGACATGGTGATCGGCGTTTCCGCATTCGCCGTCTTCAAAACACGCAACCTTGCCCCTTCCTGAACCAGCCATGCCCAGCCGCTGCCGAACTGCGTCGCGGCCGCATTGGAGAACTCTTCGACGAATTTCTGATAGCTGCCGAAGGAATCCTTGATTCTGCCGGCGATCGCACCGCCGGGCTCGCCGCCTCCTCCCGGCTTCATGCTGTTCCAATAAAACGTATGATTGTAAACCTGGGCCGCGTTGTTGAAGAGCCCGGCGCTGTCCGGTTTCCCCGCGGTCTTCCTGACGATGTCTTCCAGGGAGGCCTTCTCGAACTCGGTACCCGCGATCAGCTTAAGCGTATTGTTGACATATGCCTGATGATGCCTGCCGTAGTGAAAGGAAATCGTGTTCGCCGAAATAGACGGTTCCAGGGCATTCTGCGCGTAAGGAAGCGGTGGCAGGCTGATGGGGGCGCCTGCCTCCACCGAACGGGCAGAGCCCACTCCGATTGAGAAAGGCGCGGCCAAAGCAGCGACGGCGATTCCGCTCCTGGCCAGAAACTCCCTTCGATCGACTTCAGTAATCAACCGTTGCGACATAATCCATCTCCCCCTTCTTCATTTTCCAGGTGTTTTGGCTTCCGGAGCGATCAGGCGTTCCGGGTAAATGATCAGGTTTTCGATGAAGAACTCCATCATGCGGCCGTTGTTGACGCCGCTGTGGCCCTGGTCCGGCCCCACCTGCACTTCAAAGCTCTTGCCGGCCGGCGCAGCGCCGGGGCCGCCTCCACGGCCTCCACGGCCGGCGCCGCCTTCGCGTCCGGCAGCCCCCGCGCCCCCTTCACGGCCCACTGCCTGCAACGCCCGGATGAGCTGCATCGTGTTGTTGGGGTGGACATTGTTGTCCGCGGTCCCGTAATAGAGAAGCAGGCGGCCGCGCAGGTTTTTCGCATAATTGTTGACGTTGCCGGCATCGTACCCATCCTGGTTTTCCTGCGGAATCCACATGTAGCGTTCCGTATAGATGGTGTCGTAATTGCGCCAGTCGGTGGGCGGAGAGGATGCGGCGGCGGCGGTGAACACCTCCGGATGCCGCAGGATCTCCATCGCGGCCGTGTAACCGCCGTACGAAGTGCCATAGATGCCGACTCGCCCCTTGTCGAAATACGGCCGGTCCCACAGCGCCTTGATTCCCTCGGCCATGTCGTCCATCTCGGTCTGTCCGAGCTTCATATAGATCGAATCCAGCGAGCGTTTCCCCATCCCCGGCGCCGCGCGCGAACTCAGGTTCACCACCAGGAACCCATACTCGGTCGCCGGATTCGGATT
>Ga0316626_10000773_pt1 | contig 13155 bp, 5 predicted proteins | sample OWC_Aug_T1_C1_D5_FD_207656 | JGI IMG/M metagenome (GOLD analysis project Ga0316626, IMG submission 207656) | Wetland soil microbial communities from Old Woman Creek delta, Ohio, United States - OWC_Aug_T1_C1_D5_A | ecosystem: Environmental > Terrestrial > Soil > Wetlands | place: USA: Ohio...
CGGTTTTTATACCTGTTATGGAGGAGGATGAGTGTCGAATCCAATCCTTCATGTATATCAGCTGTCCTGATTATATCCTCATCCATCCGCGAGAAAGTCCGCAAGCCTTTAACTATCTCTGTCGTTCGTTTTGTACCGTTCTTTATACTGCTTATCAGCTTTTCTATCTCCCTTATCGCCTCCTTGTATTCAATTTTTTCCTTGAGCGCTTCAATTTCCTTAAGTTTTTCTTTCACATTCTGAGGTGTTATTTTATGGTAAACATCCAGGACCTGGCCTATTTCCTCAAGGTTTATATTCAGAGATTCGACCCCGGCACTGATAAAATTAACCGGATTGTTTATCTCGTGAGCAATTCCGGCAACAAGCTGCCCGAGGGAAGCCATTTTTTCTGATTGTAACAACTGGAACTGCGAATGTTTAAGATTCTCCAATGTTTCGCGCAGTTCCTCTTTCTGTTTATTTAATTGCTCATTTTTCTGGAATATCTCTGATGTACGTTTTTTCACCTTTTCTTCCAACGTCCTGTTGTACTCCTCAAGGCTCCTGTATAAGCTTGCATTCTCAATTGAAATTACAATCTGCCCTGTCAGTATTTTTAATACCTCCACCCTTTCAGAAGTAAAGGTACCTGGTGCCAGGTTGTTTTCAAGGTACAGGATGCTGTTAAGCTTATTCTGAAAGATAAGAGGCAGGCATAATACAGACCTGAGTTTATTCTTTCTAACATATTCATCGGTTTTAAAGCTGCCTTGCTCTGATGCGTCATCCAATACCACAATTTTATTTACACGCAAAACATAGTTGATAATAACCTGGGCAATGTCCTTTCTTTCAGCATATGGGATATGGTGTAATACGATTACCTGTTCTTTCCCTGCAACTGCTTCACCTTCCACAAACAATCCGTCGCCATCTTTTAACAGAAACAAACCCTTCTGTGCCCCGGCATTTGTAATAACAATATTCATTAGTTTCTCCAGCAACTTGTCAAGATGAATTTCTCCCGAAATAGTTTGAGATGCTTTTTGCACAGTTGCCAGATCAAGCTTTTCAGGATAACTACCTGGCAGTTCTGACTGGGCAAATTCAATTTCATCGCTTCTTCCGCTTTTTTCGGGCAATACATATAGAAGTTCAGAGTAAGTTTCATTCAGATGATCTACTTTGCCCATTGCACCCCATATTGTATAGAGATAACAGGCTTCTTTCATATACACCCTGGCAATCCTGTCAAATCCCCTTGCCAGATAGTACTTTGCTGCCAGCTCATTTACCAGGGCTTCCTCATGTATGTATCCATTCTGTTTCGCAAGTGAAACAGCCTTATCATAATGCTCAATAGCTTTGATGTGGTTACCAGTGATCCTGCATCGCTCAGCTTCAACGATATACCATTTATGCAACAGGTTCTCAGGGGCATATCTGGCCCATTTTTTTAATTGTTTCTGGTTGCGATACACCTTGACATGATATACAAGGCGTTTTAAGACTGAAGATCCAAAATAATGGGAAAGATAAATAAGAGATGTATAGAAATAAATCAGATGTCTGTAAATCAGACCCAACATGGTTAGTTCATATTTCTCTGCTTCACGTGCAATTCTAATTGATTCCTTCTTATCGTCAAATATTACACAAAGAAGCGCTTTCATTGCATATAATGACCCCAGGTCAGCCGTATTATTAGTCTTAACAAAGCGGGGAGTCATTTCTATCTCATCATAATTCTCTCCTACTATTAAAGTTGTATTTCCCGACTTTCCCATAAGATTCAGGACAACCTGCCTGTTTAATTTGAGTACAATAAGGGTTACTTCCTGTTTAAGTTTTGTCACCAGGTCAATACTTTTCTTCATTTCATCGTCAGCTAATGCAAGTTTAACACTGCTGTGAAATGAGTGTATTCCGACATAAGCTGAGGAAAGCGCAGCAAACTCATAATCCCCGGTTTCAAGGCCTTTGTGAAATGATTCAGTAAACGGTTCAATTGTATCACTGAGTCTGTCCTTCCAGTGTCTGATAAATACATTAAAGATGAAATTTATCCTTGCCTGATATTCCTTTGCGTTGAATTTGTTCAGTATCTCAATTGAAAATTCACCAAACCTGTACCCTGGAATTATTCTGCCGACAATACCCTGTAGGATAATACCATATATTTCATATCCAAATGAGGAAAAAGGAGAATTTCCATACTTTACAGATAGTTGAACCATCTTTAAACCCATAATTATAGCAGTCAGAATATTCGTATAATATGCAGAACTGGCAGCATCCATAAGGATGCGCATGGCGGCAAGCTTGTGACTATCCGTCATTACAGGTAAATTCTTCAGATCGTCAATTTTTTTTGAAACTAAAATTATCCTCAGATAAAACAGGCTAATTAAAACCTGAATCTTACTGGGTTCCGGTGTAATATTTACACCCAGCTGCTTAAGTATTTCGATGGCCCTGTCAATACCTTCCTTAAATCTATCCCTGGCCATTAAAGACCGAATAACAATCTCATCTATCCGTATTCTGTCGAGCAGCATCTTTGCATTATCCATTATTTCCCCTGCTATTTTATCCATCTTGTCAAAATTCCCCATCAGATAGGAAGCTTCTGCTGTTTCTATGTTCATTTCCAGGGTAATTGAATAATTGTCCTCCCATGCTTTACTGCCAAGGAGCTTTAACCCTGTTTCGAAATATTGAAAAGCAATCTCATAGGCAGTGGCAGCTTTAGCTTTCCTTCCTGCGTGGAGGTTCAGGCCAGCGAGCTGGATTTTTTCTGTCTGATCAACAATAAGTTCGATTCCTGAATTAAGGTGGTTTGCGATATCAAAAATTCTTTCCTCCCGCTCTTCCTGTGACAGTTTCTGAAGTAACAATCTCCCAATCTTTAAATGAACTCCTTTGTATTCATCGCCCATAAGAGAACTGGCTGCCTGGTGAACGCGGTCATGAAGGAATTTATATTGAATTTCGTGCTCCAGCCTTCCGGTGTAATTTTTGCCTTTCAGAAAATCGAGGTAACCAGCAAGTCTGTACCCTTCTCCGATGGGTTGTATGAGCCCGCTTTCGAGGATCTCATTCATTTCCCCGGCTGTTTCAACAGCAGATTTTTCGTTTATTATTGCCAGAGTGTCCAGATCAAACCTGTGTCCTATACAGGATGCCAGCTTCAGGATCCGTTTGGTTTTTTCAGAGAGTACCTTGATCCTTTCTGTCATCAGTTCAACAACATTGCTAGTGATGTCAGCTTTTTCAATCAGCGCTGCATCCCATTCCCATTTTAAAGTGTCAGTATCAAATTTTAAAAGTCCCTGATCAGCCAGGGAATTCAGGAACTGGATGAGGAAAAAAGGATTGCCATTTGTTTTTGCCAGACAGATCTTACCCAGATTCTGAGCATCGGAAATACTGCATTTCAGCGAATCAGAAAGAATCTGATTGATATGCAGAGCTTCAAGAGGACGAAGGGTTATAAAATTTACAACGGCATTCTCATTCCTGAGTTTGCCAAGACTTAAGGCAAGAGGATGTGATGAATCGACCTCATTGTCCCTGTAAGCACCAATGATAAACAGATATCTTGTTTTAGAATCCAGCATTAACCTTTCCAGAAGTTTCACAGTGGGGATATCAGCCCATTGCAGATCATCCAGGAAAATTGAAAGAGGATGGTTCTTATCAGCGAATGTTCTGATGAAATTCTGGAAATACATGTTGAACCTGTTCTGAGTCTCTTTGGGTGGAAGCTCGGGTAAAGGAGGCTGTTTGCCGATAATTCTTTCAACTTCAGGGATCACATCAATTATAACCTGGCCATTTGGACCAACAGCTTCAAGTATCCTGGCTTTCCACTGGTTTATCTGTGATTCACTCTCCATCAGGATCTGCCTCATCAGATCCTGGAATGCCTGTGTTAAGGCAGAATAGGGAATGTTACGTTTGAACCGGTCGAATTTACCTGAAATGAAATAACCCCTTTTTTCAACAATAGGGATATGTATTTCATTCACAAGAGCCGATTTCCCAATTCCTGCATAACCTGTTACCATCATCATTTCACTGACCTCTGCACCATGTGGTGTGTCACATACCCTTTTGAATGCATCCAGAAGAGTGAGGATCTCTTCTTCACGGCCGTAAAGTTTCTGAGGAATCCTGAGTTTATCTGAAAAATCATTTTCTCCCGGATTGAAATCGAGACCTGAAAGAGTCCTGGTCTTTTTCAGGTGCTTTGAACACTTCTCAAGATCGTGTTTTAATCCAAAGTAGGAGAGATAACGGTCCTCGGCCGTTTTGGACATAAGCTTCAGAACTATTTTTGAGAGTATTACAGGAATTCCCGATTCTTCCTCAAACCCTGAGGATTGAAGCATATGTGGTGGTTCCGGCATCTTTGCAAGGTGACAATGAACCAGCTCCATCGCATCCCTGGAAGGAAAAGGCAGCTGACCTGTCATAAACTCATATAAAGTTACCCCGAGGGAATACATATCGGTTCTGTAATCTATCATCCGGTTCATCCTTCCGGTCTGTTCGGGAGATATATAGCTCAGTGTGCCTTCAAATTCGTTCGGATTCTGTATTGCCGCGATCTCACGTGACAGGACTGCCGAAATACCGAAATCGATTATTTTAAGCTGATCAGTTTCCTGGCTCCATACAATATTGGTTGGATTAATATTTTTATGGATAATATTAAGCTGCGCAAGCTGACCCAGGATTTCGGTAATGCCAATCGACAGCCTGAGAAACTCAAATAAAGTCAGCTTTCTCTTTTCCAGTATTTTCTTCAGTGATTCAGCTCCGAAGTCCTCCATTACTATGGCACAGGTATTATCATAGTTTTCAAGAGTATAGGCTTTGATTGTCCCTTCAAGATTTAAACCCTTCAGGATCTCATATTCCCGCTTGAACCTGACTATCCGTTCAGGATTTGGATATTCACCTTTCAAAACCTTTATGATTACAGGCAGGTTCGATTCTTCCCGGATAGCCCGGAAAACATATGAATTAGGACTTTCGAAGAGCTTATCCTTTATCTTATATCCAGGGAAAGAGATCATGTTTCTGTTTTCAATGTTGTTTCAAAAAAACAAGAATATTTATCCCTTTTATCACATTGATTATTAGAGGCAATCCCATTCTTTATCAAATTTAAACCTTGTTCAGGATTTTTCCAATTCTTTTTTACAATCCCGATGAACACGACACTTTCAGTCACACCTTTACGACAGCGGGAACTTATTCATATTGTCGCACGCCGCATCCGACAATGGCTGCAACCGCAATAGTGAACTGAGATAATCGTCTTACCTGAATTCTTCATCACTACGATTTTATCATTAAACTCGTCATCATATTCAAAAAATAGCTATCTTTTTCGCTGCATTTCAGATAACCTTCTGCGACTATTATAATGTTAAACCGGATATTATGAGATCATTACTCTTATTATTACTCCCTGTAGCCGTTTCAGTATGCAGTTCATGCGATAATGCCCCTTCACCTGCCGACAGGGATGCAACGAAAGAAACTGTAACTCTTTTCAGATCATTATACAAACTCCAGAACAATGGGATTATGTACGGTCATCAGGATGATCTTATGTATGGCAGGACCTGGTGGTATGAAAAAGACCGGTCTGATACAAAGGATTTTACAGGTGATTACCCTGCTGTTGCAGGTTTTGAACTCGGCCATCTTGAGCTCAGCCGGGAGCGAAGCCTCGATTCTGTAAACTTTGCACAGATAGCCGAGCAAATAAAAGTGCATTATAAACGCGGCGGAGTCATTACATTAAGCTGGCATGCCGATAATCCGCTGACAATGCAAATACCGGACACATCCGCGAGACCCAGGCGTACGCATGGCACTGCCTGGGATGTTTCCTCAAAGGAGGTCGTAGCTTCGATCCTGCCGGGAGGAAAAAACCATGAAATATTCAATACAAGGCTGGAACGGCTGGCAGGGTTCTTTGCAGGGCTGAAGGACAACAATGGCGCTCCTATCCCTTTCATATTCAGACCTTACCACGAACATTCAGGATCATTCTTCTGGTGGGGCACCAGTATATGTACTGATGAGGAATATGCAGCTCTATGGAGATATACTGTGGAATTCCTGCGGGATAAGAAAGGGCTTCACAACATCCTTTATGCTTACAACACCGACAGGGTGACCAGCCTTGAACAATATATGAGAGGATACCCGGGTGACGATGTCATTGACATGCTTTCACTTGATATGTACGACCGAGGTGAACAGTTTGGCAGGGAGCTCGATACAGCTCTGAACTTTGTTACATCAGAAGCCCTTAAACGAAAAAAGCTTACCGCACTGAGCGAAACCGGCGGAAGACGCGGCATGGATAACTGGTGGTCAGCAGTGTTGCTGCCGGTTGTCAGCAAATACCCTGTAGGCTATGTTCTTACGTGGAGACATACATATATGCCCCGTGGATTTCCGGCCCGGCCGGGGATGCCTCCTGTACAGATGCCCGCCAGACCATTCCCTGATGATTTTATGAATTTTTACAACTCACCGCGGACCCTGTTTCTAAAGGAAATACAGGAAGAAGATATTTATGAACGTAGATAAAAAGATGAAATATCGTAAGTTAGGCAGGACAAACTGGAATGTAAGCGAGATTGGTTATGGTATGTGGGGTATGGGAAGCTGGACCGGGTCGGATGACGCTGAATCACTGGGCTCTCTGCAGATGGCAGCAGACATGGGTTGTAATTTCTTTGATACAGCATGGGCGTACGGTAGCGGTAAAAGCGAAGGACTCCTCGGGAAGCTTGTCAGGGCAAACACTGACAAAAAACTTTATACCGCCACTAAAATACCTCCTAAGAATTTTCAATGGCCCAGCAGGCGTGAATATTCGCTGGATGACTGCTTCCCTCCTGATCATATACAGAAGTTCGTGGAGTGGAGCCTGAGAAATGCTGGCCTTGACTCTTTCGATCTCCTGCAATTCCATACCTGGGAGGACAACTGGCTGGATGATGAAAGAGGTATTATGAAAATGACAGACCTGAAAAACCAGGGCTTGTTCCATGCCATCGGGATAAGCATTAACAGGTGGGAGCCATGGAATGGAATCAGGGCGGTACGCAGCGGCTTTATAGATACGGTTCAGGTGATCTATAATATTTTCGATCAGAATCCAAAGGATGAGTTGTTTCCTGCATGTCGCGAAATGAACGTTGGCGTAATTGCCAGGGTTCCTTTTGATGAGGGTACGCTTACCGGTAACCTGACCAAAGACAGCAAATGGCCAAAGGGTGACTGGCGTAATACATACTTTGTACCTGAAAACCTGAACCCGAGCGTAGACCGGGCTGATGCACTTAAGCCGCTGGTTCCTTCAGGGATGACTATGCCTCAAATGGCTCTCAGGTTTATACTCGGAGAACCCACTGTCAGTACAATTATCCCGGGAATGCGAAAACCCGCTCATGTAAAATCCAATCTGAAGACCAGCGATGATGGTCCGCTTGACCATGGTCTGATGAAAAATCTTGAGAAACACCGATGGGACCGGAAACCGAACAAGTGGTCGCAGTAAAACGGTTAAATTCAGAAGGAGAACAGAATAAGTAACATGTTATGGTTGTCTATACATTATTAATCCTTAATTCAAAAAACAAATTATGAAAAGCACACAATCTTTAAAATTCAGGAACATCTTAGGTGCTGCATTATTCTTTATGACAGCATCAGGTCTCTTTGCACAGGCAAATTTTGCAGGGACATGGGCTTTCAATGAATCAAAAAGCAATTTCGGCGATAGTCAGTTCCGTTTTGCTGCAACCACCATGGTTGTAACCCAGGATGCAAAACTCCTTTCAGTCGAAAGTACAATGCCGGGCCGTGACGGAGGTGAAATCAAAACAAATGCCAAATACAACCTCGACGGTTCTGTAAGCGAAAACCAGGGCTTTATGAATACAACAAGCAAATCGACAGTTGCATGGTCTGCAGACAAGACAACTCTTACCATCACCACAACAATGAACTTCGAAAGAGATGGTGAGACAAGGGAAATCAAATCCACTCAGGCATGGAAGCTCTCCGAAGGCGGAAAGGTGCTGTTGATCGAATCGACAAGGCCCGGGCCTGATGGCGAGATGAAGACCACTGCTGCTTATGATAAAAAGTAGGTACTTTCAAAACAAGAAGCTGTCTCAAAAATATCTACTCAAGGTTTATCTTCCTTTGCTCTTCGTGCTTCCGTCGCTAAGTAACACAAAGGACTTTTAAGACAGCCTCTTGTTTTTCAGTTCCATTCGATTTTCAACAGAGCAACTCCCTGCCGGGGCAGCATAGTATTAAACAATAACTTACCATTCCTCACCCTGGCATTCCGGGGAGGATCCTTTGCCTGTAACATACCGGCTTTTTCTAATTCCGTGTACTGGAAAGGCGTCGGATTCTGAGGAGAACCCATCTTCTTCCATGCCTCATAAGAGTTGCTGTATTTCGCGTCGATACAATATTGAGTGACCTTTACTTTGTTATCCGGAATTCCTTCCATTGCTATTTCGACCGGAGAATCGGGAGCCGGCTTGTCGTCATCGTGATAATTCCAGAACATTACTGCAGCATTATTATCACTTTTTGAGGCAATTGCCCCGATATCAGGTTTGTTTCCCCTGACTCCCGAGTCAATAACGATCTTCCACGTGAATCCGGCATCAGATATGGCTTCAACCCTGGTGCTGCCCATCATGCCAAACATCCTGAATACATTCAACACCGGTTTATCCACTCCGTTTGTTGCAAGATCCCGAAAACCATGAAACCATGGCTGATCTTCAAATTCAAATGACCAGGAGACAATACCAAGCAGATTAACTTTATGGTATAGCGCGAGATCATAAATCTTGGCAAATGATGATGCCGTATAGCTTGAATACATTGTTCCGTTACGATAACCATTCTGTGGATATTGAGTCATCCCACATGCAGCACATCCTTCCGGATCACATTCCCCGATGATTATCGGCAGATCTTTATATTTTATACTGGAGGCAACAATTTCAAATCCCCGGTCTATCTGTCGCAGCTGTATACCCATATTCATCCTTACCATGTTGTTGATGAATCGCGGGGAGCCCTTGGCGTGAAAAGCTATGAAGTCCAGAGGAGTTCCGGTATCCCCCGTTGCATAATTTGTCCCCGACTCACAATGCCTCAAAAATTCAGTCAGAAATTTAGCAGCATTTGCATTTGCAGGACCCGTAATATGAGGACCGCCAACATGCGCGGCCGGCAATGCTCTTTTCACAGCATCTGCAGAATAATCGTACAGTTTGCAATATTCCTCAACTGTCCCTCCCCAGTATTTTGCATCAGGTTCATTCCACAGCTCCCAGTACCAGGTTTCAACTTCCTGTTTGCCGTATCTGCCGACCGAGTGTTTTACCCACTGGTGAATAAGTTCAGCCCATTTTTTATAGTCTTTTGGCGGGTACCTCCAGCCTGTATAAATATCATCATAGGGATCGCCCGGCTTCCAGAAGTGCCGGTATGGCACCGGATTACTCGATAATACTTCAGGCATGAAACCCATCTGAACAAGAGGTTTCATTCCTCTTTCCACATAAGTATCAAATATTTTATCGATTATGGTCCAGTCATATACAGGATTTCCATGAACATCCTCGTTATAAGCATTTGATGAGCCCCATTTCAGTGCCGGGATTCCGTCTCCGGATGTCAGAAGATTATGAGCACGTATGTAAACAGGCACGGGACTTAGTTCAGATAGCTCTGACAGAAGCTTTCTGCCATCTTTCATGTATGTATAGTTCGGCTCGTCATAACCGAACCATGCCCAGACCGGATTCATTTTACCCAGTTCTTGTCCGAGGCTTACAGATATGGTGGTTTTATCCTGTGAATTCACGCTGACTGAAACTCCGGTGAAGGATAAAAGGATTGGTATGACAAAATAGAATCTCCTCATTATATGTTTTTTAAAAACCTTAATAAAGATACTATCAGTATTTGTTAAAATCCTGATGTGAGGGATAATGATACAAAAATATATCATGGTTATTTTTTGTTTGTAATTATTTTATATGTCAGTAAGACAGTCAGGAACCGAAATCCTATCTTTAGAATCTCATAGATTTTATATTCACATTTTTATTAATTCTATTAAGAATATCGTCATATGATAAAAGAAATTTCCCTGAAAGAACTCAATCCTGCCAATTTTATAGGCGATAAGGTAAATGAGATAAAGAATATTGTCGGGAACGGAATGGCAATCAATGCTCTTTCGGGAGGTGTTGACTCATCGGTGGTCACAATGCTTGGGCATAAGGCGCTTGGTGAAAACCTGAGGACTGTTTTTATCGAAAACGGTCTGATGAGGGAGGGAGAACCTGCACAGGTCTCAGCATTCTTTAGAAAGCTTGGAGTAAGTGTTGAGATTATAGATGCAAGAAAAGAGTTTTTCGATGCACTTAAAGGTATAACCAATCCTGAAGAAAAAAGGGAAGCCATAACCCAGACATTCTATAAAAATGTATTCGGCAGGATTGTCAGAGAATGCGGAGCAAAATATCTCCTCCAGGGAACGATCCTGACCGATGTCGATGAAACTGTTGCGGGAATAAAACGCCAGCATAACGTATTTGAACAGCTGGGTATTGATCCACAGGCTGCCTTTGGCTACAGGATAATAGAACCTCTGATCCAGCTGCGTAAGGACAGCGTCAGGGAAGTCGGCAAAGCTCTCGGCCTGCCGCAGGAGATGTTCGAAAGGATCCCTTTCCCCGGACCGGCATTATCTGCGCGGGTAATCGGTGAAGCAACTCCTGAACGGATCGATACCGTACGCAGGGCGACAGCTGTGGTTGAGCGTATCCTTAAATCCTCCGGTGCCTTTCAGTATATGGCAATCCTTCACGAGGACCGTGTAACAGGAATGCGCGAAGGAAAGCGTGATTTCGGACAACAGATCGAGATACGCTGCTGGGCCAGCAGGGATGCCCGCACTGCCTCGCCCACAAAGCTGCCCTTCGAAATCCTGGAGCTGCTTGCCCGGGAAATTATTAAAAATGTACCCGGGATAGTCAGCGTGACTTATAATATTGCTACGAAGCCTCCGTCAACAATTGAGGCGGTATAAGATCTGTTAATCCCTGACGTCCAGATTAATAATAGCTTCTTTCAGTCCGGGAGAGGTTAACCTGACGGTAACCTTGCCCATCTTATCCGTTGACTGCAGATACACCAGCAGCCTACCGTGAAAAGCGTGCTGTTTATTGTCCTTGTAGTCCTCAGTATTTGAAGGATTGGAATCCTCCATTCCGAGAAGGATAACAGGCCCGGTTACCTGGCATGTCGTTTCATTATCAGCACTGTATACTGTATTTCCGGCTTCGTCGCATATATTTATAAAAATATGTGCCAGATCCTGCCTGTCCGCCTTCAGGGAACTCTTATCGCACCTGGCAATTATTGCTACAGGATTTCCTGTGGTCTTCAGCTCATGTGTTGCAACTTCCCTTCCGTTGTTTTTTGCTACTGCCCTTAATGTCCCGCTTTCAAAGGGAACTTCCCAGGAAATAGTTCTGTTCTTAAATTCCGACATCCTCTTAGCCACAAGAGGTTTGCCATTCAGAAAAAGCTCAACCTCCTCACAATTGGTGAATGCATTGACGCTTATAACCTGATCGGGTTTATAATTCCATAACGGTTCAACCCTTTTATGAGACCACAGGTTAACGGGACCTCTGTCAGTAAGCCGGTCAGATGTTCCCAGAAAAACCATTGGCTTATTGCTCCAGATGCTCTGTCTGAAAAAGAATTCCGGTTTCTTATTACCTGCCAGGTCAATTATTCCGGCTGTGTTTGACCGTGAAGGAAACCGCCCTGCTTCACCAAGATATTCGAAACCTGTCCACAGAAACTGCCCCATGACATAATCATTATCCGCAACATAATTCCACATTTCAAGGGTCATTCCGTTCTCGCTCCCATACAATGGTCTTTCGGGGTATTTCTTATGGTCATATTCATAGCGGTTTTCCTGGTAATTGTAACCTGCCACATCGAGAGCCTGTGCATACCCTGTCTCATTCGACATCAGCGCAGAGGCTAGTCCGGCAGTGACGGGTCTGGTCTGGTCCAGCTCTTTTATTACTGTGACAAGCTCTTTTGCCACAACACCAAGCCTGTCAGCATGAGGCAGCTTATCACTGAACTTTGCCCATGTCTGGGGATTTGCTTCAGTATTAAGTATCGGATGAGTATACGGATCGTTGGGATAGTCAACTTCATTACCGATACTCCACATGATGACCGCCGGATGGTTCCGGTCTCTGAGGATAAAATCCTTCAGGTCGGTTCTTGACCATTCCGCGAAATTCACGGCATAGCCCTGCTTGCCCGGTGTTCCCACGTTCCATCCGGCAAGCCATTTATTTTTCGAAAGCTCCCATTCATCAAATGCCTCTCCTATTACAAGGAATCCTTTAATATCGCACAGATCGAGGAAATCAGGAGAGAAAGGATTGTGGCTGGTTCTTATGGCATTGCACCCCAGTTCCTTAAGTATATCCAGCCTTCGTGATATCTCTTCGCGCGGGATAGCAGCACCTAGCGTTCCGGCGTCGTGATGCATGCAAATACCTTTAAGCTTCATATTCCTTCCGTTCAGGAAAAATCCCCTGTCAGCATCGAACCTCAGGGTCCGGAAACCAACCTGTGTCGTGACATCATCCATACTCCTTTTGTTCCTTAGAATGGTATGAAGAGTGTACAGTTTGGGATCATCAACATCCCATAACCGTGGATTCCTAATTGTGATTTCCTGATTGATTGTCTGTTCCCCTGAAGGATCCAGGGTGATCTTCCGGATTGCTTTCCCCACTGTATCATTTCCGGAAAGAAGGCAGTTGAGGACTTCGGCAGAAATTCTTTTACCGGTTTCATTTATTATGCTGGTCTCAACCGATAATTTTGCCTCAGTTTCCATCACCTGAGGTGTAGTATAATATACGCCCCACTGCTTTATATGTACCTGATTCATTGTTAATAAATTAACAGAACGGTAGATTCCAGATCCAGTGTACCACCGCGAATCTGCCGCAAGGGAGTGGTCCACTTTAACGGCTATGAGGTTTTGCT
>Ga0316626_10000774_pt1 | contig 13139 bp, 5 predicted proteins | sample OWC_Aug_T1_C1_D5_FD_207656 | JGI IMG/M metagenome (GOLD analysis project Ga0316626, IMG submission 207656) | Wetland soil microbial communities from Old Woman Creek delta, Ohio, United States - OWC_Aug_T1_C1_D5_A | ecosystem: Environmental > Terrestrial > Soil > Wetlands | place: USA: Ohio...
TTGCCCCAAAGCACCCAATCGGTTATAGAATCCGCACTTGGAGGGGTGCCGGAGAGGTCGAACGGGGCGGTCTCGAAAACCGTTGTCCGCGTAAGCGGACCGTGGGTTCGAATCCCACCCCCTCCGCCAGGTCTTGCCGTTTGGCTCGCTCGCGCGGTCCTTGACACCGCCGCCGGGCGCGAGTAGGGTTCCGATCCCGGTTTGATTGCGGGGTGGAGCAGTCTGGTAGCTCGTTGGGCTCATAACCCAAAGGTCGCAGGTTCAAATCCTGCCCCCGCTACCACCTTTTGGCCGCAGTGTCCGGCGGAGGCCCTTGGTCAAGGCGTCCTCCGCCCCCACCACTTCGAGCTGCCCGTTCGGGAGGAGCCGCACGCTCTCGAACTGCCGCCGGATAGCCTCGCGGGCGGCCTCCCGGGGCGCCTCGCGCATGACCCGTCGGGGCCCGAGGCTACAGCAACCCCCAGCGCGGTGGAGTGGCATTCCAAAGAAAAGAGGAACGAGCTGGAGACGCATAGGTCCTGACTCGCCGGCTGCACCGTCTGAAGCGATCGCATCCGGGCGCCGGGACAGGGTGAAACCCTGCTCGAGCCCGCGCGTGTCGTTTACGTACCATTCGACGAGGTCGCCGCGCCGGTACTCGACGCGGTTGCCGTCGACACGCATGTGGGGGCGAAGTGCTGCTGCCTGCACCTGGCGACCACCGGCCGCCCGTCCCCAGCTGGCCAGGGCGAGTCCCCATTCCCACGCCGGCGCCACGGTGCGATGCGCCATGCGCGGGAGGACGCGGATGCCGTCGGGTGTGAAGTAGGTACGTAAGTTCTGGGCGCGGTTCGGGGCCTGGTGGGCCCCGGCGAGGCCGTCGAGCGCCGTCTCGTCCTGCCACGTGACACGGTACTCCGAATGAGCGATGTCCCGTTCGATCGAGTCCCGCCAGCCCGCCGCGACGGCCGTCTCCGCCTCAAAAGGAGGATCCGCCAAGGCCCGTGACGAAGCGACCACCCCGCAGCAAGCAAGCGCGAGGGCGACGATAGAGGGGCCATGAACAGAAAATGGCACGCACGACAATAGTCCGGTGGAACGCATTTCAACCTCCGGCTGAGATGTGTGGGTATCGCTCGCCGATGAGTATGATGCGGGACGGCCTCCACGCGCCCGTGCGCTCGCGGCACTTGGGACGCCGGCAGTATATCGGTAGCAGAGGTTGTGTCAATACGAGGCGCGCACGCGCAGTGCGTGCGGCGCATGCGCCGGGGGTGGCCGGCGCAGATGCGGCTCAATGATAACCAATGTAACGGAATGTGGATGGCGCCGAACGCCGCGCTCACGGATCCCGTGATCACACGATATACACATGATCACATGGTCATGAATGATCTGCCCGTCCCGGAAATCCGAAGGCGGGCGGGCGTAACTCGAAGGAGCGCGACTACGGGGTTATCGGAAGGGAAGAAGACTCTGGCGCGGACGCCGCAGGACGTCAAGCCGCTGGAGGCCAGCAGCCCTTTCCCGCGTCCTACGCGGATGCCGCGACTCCCCCACGATCGGCGAGTGAGGCACCGCCGGTCCAACTCAGGTGATCCGCGCTGGCATGCCCTTCGGAAACTCCACAACGAACACCGGCTCGAGGCGCACGAGTTGGATCAGATCGACACTGCGTGTCTTGCCGAGCGTGTGCGGCTCCTTCCGTTTCCGGTAGTCGAAGGGCGGGGCGCTGCCCCCCCGAAGCAGGTTCGACCGGCCGGACTGAGGGGCATTCCAAGTCAGCGAACGATCACGCACCGCCCGGTCGTCGCTCCTTCCGACGTCGAAGCCCGAACCAGGTAGAGCCCCGCCGCGACCGCGCGACCCTCGGAGTCCCGACCATCCCAGGGCAGATTGTGAACACCGGCGCCGAGAATCCCGTCGGAGAGCATGCGCACCAGGCGCCCGGCGGGATCGTAGATCGCCACGCGAACGACACCGCCCCTGCGCGTCTCGAGGCGAATCGCCGTCTGCTGCGGGCTCGGATTCGGGAAGGCCCGCAGGAGAATCGATGACGCAGGTGCGTCTTGGTCCCCGACGGTCGCCGGCGCCGTGCAATGCATCGGCAGGATCCGAAAATCCGATCCCGATGAACCGTCTGCGACGTAGGCGTAGCTGTCCGACACGGCCACCCCATAGGCATAGCCGGGCGTGTCCGCGCCGCCCACGAACTGGGGACTCCGAGGATCCGTGACGTCGACCACCTGGAGCCCGGCGTACCCGTCCGCGACGTAGGCGTGGCTGCCCGCGACGGCCACGCCAGAGGCCCAGCCAGGCGTGGCCACTCGGCCCACGATCTGCGGACTTGCCGGATTCGCGATGTCGACCACCTGAAACCTGTCTCCCACGACGTAGGCGTAAGAGCCCGAGATGGCCACGCCTCTGGCATAGCCCGGCCAGAGCCGCACGTAGCCCGCGGTCTGGGGACTCGTGGGATTCGCGACGTCGATCACCCGCAGCCAGTCATATCCCACGACGTAGGCGTGGGCGCCCGAGATGGCCACGCCATCGGCATGGTCCGACGTCTCTATGCTGCCCACGATCTGGGGACTTGCCGGATTCGCGATGTCGATTACCTGGAGACCATAGAACCATATGTCACCCTCCGCGACGTAGGCGTAGCTGCCCGACACGGCCACGTCCCAAGCAGCGCCCCACGTAACCTCGCTGCCCACGATCCGGGGACTCGCGGGATCGGTGATGTCGATCACCGTGAGTATTCCGCCATCCGAGCTGCCGCCCGCGACATAGGCGTACGTGCCCGCGACGGCTACGGCATAGGCAGCATTGTCCGTCGTGTTCACGTGGCCCCCGATCCCGGGATTTCCCGGATCGGTGATGTCGATCACCTGAAGACCGAAACCGTTGGCCACGTAGGCGTAGCCGCCAGCGACGGCCACGTCATAGGCAGTGCCCGGCGTGTCCACGCCCCCGACGGGCTCGGGACTCTGCGGACCTGTGACGTCGATCATCTCGAGACCTTCACCGCCGTCCGCGACATAGGCAAGAGCGCCCGCAACGGCCACGCCCCAGGCATAGCTCGGCGTGCCCACGCTGCCCGCGATCAGGGGACTTTGGGGATTCGTGACGTCGATCACCTGCAGACCGGAATTAGTGTCCGCGACGTAGGCGTGGATGCTCGAGACGGCCACGCCAAAAGCCCAGTCAGGCGTGTCCACGCTCCCCACGATCTGCGGGCTCTGCGGATTCGTGATGTCGATCACCTGGAGACCGGAGTCGGAGTCCGCGATGTATGCGTAGCCGCCCGAGATGGCCACACCAAAGGCCCTGTCGGGCGTGTCCACGCTTCCCACGATCTGCGGACTTTGCGGATTCGTGATGTCGACCACCTGGAGACCGGAAAGATCGTCCACGACGTAGGCGTGGGTGCTCGAGACGGCCACACCCCTGGCGGTGCCCGGTGTATCCACGCTCCCCACGATCTGCGGACTCTGGGGATTCGTGATGTCGATCACCTGGAGACCAGATGTGCCGTCCGCGACGTAAGCGAGCGTGGACACCTTCATCGATACGTCCGCGACGGCCACTCCCCTGGCCGTACCGGGTGTGTCCACGCTGCCCACGATCTGGGGAATCTGGGGATTCGCGACGTCGATCACCTGGAGACCGGAGGTGCCGTCCGCGACGTAAGCCTTGGTGCCCGAGACGGCCACGCCCTGGGCATCGGCTGGGATGTCGATGTGGCCCACGATCTCGGAACTCTGGGGATTCGTGGTGTCGATCACCCACAGATCCCCGACGTCAGGGTACCCCCACCCACCCACCATGTAGGCGTAGCTTCCGGAAACAGCCACACTCCGGGCGAATTGCGGCGTGTCCACTCTGCCCACCCAGTGGAGGTAATCACCGTAGTCGATGCAATCGGCGCCCGCCGAGGCTGTGATCAAGGCTCCGACTACCACGACGGCGGCGGTCGGCTGCGCCCAATGCAAGAACTGCCTGAAAGACCGACCAGCTGTACGGGACCATCCGTCCGTGGCCAAGTACCGACGAGACCATAGCGAGCCAGACATGTTCTGTCCCTCCTACCTTCGGCCCTGTTCCCTCCTTTGCCATGCGCACGATGATGCTGGCGGGGCAACTGCTCTGCAGACCTGCATGTCAGCCCGCTGCGCGGTTCCGTGCGCGCCCGGATCAGCGTACGACGGTAATCCGGCGGACTTCCGTGCCGCTCGGCCAGCGGAGCCGGACGAGATAGGTCCCGCCAGCCACCAGGTGCCCGCGGTCATCGCGACCGTCCCACCGGATGCGGCTCGGGCCGCCGGTCACCCGGCCGTCGATGAGCTGGCGGACGTGCCGTCCGGTCACATCGAACACTGCGAGGTCGACCGCGCTCCGCGCGACACCCTCGATCTCGATGGTGCCCCCCTCGGCCGTGGGGTTCGGCGCCAGGCGGAGACCCACCGGCAGCGCCGTCGAGGGTGAGGCAGTGACGAAGGCCGGCCCCAGCACTTCCGCTGCCCCTCCGGAGAGCGGTACTCCCATCACCTCGTAGCCATATTGCTGCCGGGGCTCGACGTCGCGGTCGAGATAGGCGAGAGGTTCTCGATCCGGGATCATGAGCCCCTCGCCGAGCGGGACGTACTCGGGTTCGCCGCCCGTGATCGTCGCGCGCAGCACCGTGAACCCCGCGTACCCCCTGCCGCTCGTCTGCCAGCTGATCGCGATCCCTCGTCCGTCCGCGCTCAGAGCGAGCGAGTGCAGTCCGACCGGGGTTGCGAGCGGGCACGGGGCGGGGTAGATCAGAAGCCCATGTTGGTTAGCGGTCACGAGCAGGAGATCGCCCGCCACCCCGAGGGCGTAGGCTGGGCAGAGGACGTTGCCCACGAGGACGGGCGCTGCGGGGCTCGAGGCCCGAAAGACATCGAATCCGTGATTCTCGCTGTTCGCCACGATTGCGTGGCTCTCGGAGAAAACGACGTCCATCGCCGAACCTGGGCTGTCATATTGGGCGAGGATGGTCGGTGCCGTGGGATCCGATACGTCGATCACGTAGAACCATCCGGAGCCGGCGGCATAGGCGAGCTTGCCGGCGACCGCAATGCTATGGATGATGCTGGCGGTGTCGACCCCGCCTAGGCGGACCGGCGCCGCCGGGTTCGAGATGTCGACTGCATGGAAGCTGTCACGGCCGACGTAGGCGGTCGACCCGGCGATCGCGACGCCGCGGACGCCATCCCCGACCGTGAGCTCGCCGACGAGGGCGGGCGCCGAGGGATCGGAGATGTCGACGATCTTGAGCCCGAATCCCTCCGCGCCGATGCAGGCGAGGGAATCCGAGACCGCGATCCTATAGCCGTCGCCACCGATGCTCGCACTGCCCGCGAACTCGGGCGATGCGGGATCCGTGATGTCGATGACGTGCAGCCCACTGTCGCCGGCGACATAGGCAAAAGACCCCTGGACGGCGATGTCGAGGAAGCGAACGTGAGGGACCGTGAGATTGGCTACGATGATCGGGAGGGCGGGATTCGAGACGTCCACGACCTGCAGGCCGTTCCAGTAGTCGGCCACGAGGGCATGCATCCCCGCGCTGGCCACCGCGCTGGCCAGCCCGGGCGTTTCGACGCTTCCGATCAGCGCCGGAGTGGCGGGGTTCGCAATCGTCAGGATCTCGATGCCGCTATCCCGTGCCGCGACGTAGGCGTGAGCTCCGCTTACCACGACGCTCATTGCTGCCGTTCCGATGCCGACCTCTCCGATCAAGACAGGGGAAGCCGGATAGGACACGTCGATTGTCTTTACACCCCCGAGAACATCGGCGACGAACGCGACCGTCCCCACCGCCGCCACGCCGACCGCCTGGAAGGTGCCCCGGCTACCGAGGAGGGTAGGCGCCGTGGGGTTGGCGATGTCGAGTACAGCGAGGCCCGACGTGTGGTCCGCGACGTACGCCAGCGTCCCGGAGACTGCCACGCCGCGCGCCCGGCCCGGCGTGTCACCGAGGCCCACGAGCACCGGCGCGGCGGGATCCCTGATATTCACCACGGCCAACCCCGAGGTGTCGCAGGCGACAAAGGCGAGTTCGCCCACGACGGCGACGTCGAAGGGGTAGTTGGCCGGCAGCGCGGCGCTACCGACGAGGACCGGAAAGGAAGGATTCGAGATGTCGAAAACCGAGAAGAGGCCTATGTCGCTGGTGATGTAAGCGTATGGTCCGGCTGTGGTCACGGCACTGGCATGTCCCGGAGGAGAGAAGGAGGCCACGATGGAGGGAGACGCGGGGTTCGAGATGTCCGCGACCACCACGTCCAAGTCCGTACCCGTGATGTAAGCGTGGCTCCCCGAGATGGCGACTGAAAGGGCATCCCGCGGGACGTCCAGGGTCCCGACCAGCCGGGGAGCGCTGGAATCCGAGACCTGGACCACCAGCAGTCTGCCGCCGAGCCTGTCCCCCGCCCTGCTGTCTGCGACATAGGCGTAGTCCCCTGCGATCACGAGATCGTTGGAGATGTTGGGAGGTGGGAAATCCAGGCGCGCGACGGCGTGCAGGTAGCCGGCGTAATCGACGCAGCCGATGCCCAGGGCGGGCCCGGTGCCGACTGCGAGGTCGAGGAGGAGAACCGCCAGTACGCACCGCGCAAGGGATGGCATGTCCAACCTCGCTGAGCTGATGGGACCGCGCGGCCCGACTCGCTCCGGTGGCAGGCCACCGCATGCATCAATTCTAGGCGCTATGGTGTAGACGTCAAGGGCGCGCGGCTGATTTCAACAAGAATGGATGTACTGACAACGGCCCTGTGGGGGGCTGGCCTTGCCCTTGCCGGGTCGGGGCGCGGCAGCGGGCCTCATTTTTCTGCCTCGCGCTGCCTGCTCCGTGGCGGGGCCGCTGACGTGCGGCTTGAGGCGAACTCACCCTCCGAGCCGCACAGATCGCCGTGGGCGACTGGCTTGGGGATCGCCAGGGGTGGCGGCGTCCGGATTCCCCCGTGGTAACCGGTCGCCCACTGGCCGAGCCCTCTGCTGGGATGCTGCCACCTGCACCCCGCGGCTCTCCCCCGCTCCCACCCCCCGCGCTATACTCGGCGCATGGGCCATCGAGAAGATCTCAGCCGTGCGCTCGCCGTGTCGCCGGACAACATCCCGCTCCTGCTCCTCTACGCCGAGGCGTGTCTTGCGGACCTCCTGTCCGACGAGGCGCGGCAGGCCTTTGAACGCATCCTCGCCATGCAACCGGACAGCTCTGCAGCGCTGCTCGGCATCGCGCGCGTGCTCTTTCTGACCGGGCGTTCGTCGGAGGCGGCCGTGAGGCTCGAGGCCTTGCTCGCCGCGGAGCCGACGAACCACCGTGCGCTGCAGCTCTTTGCACGCGTCCTTCTCGACGAGGGGAACCGATCGCAAGCGGCCGATGCTTACCAGCGTTCGCTGGCCTGTGAGGGGGCTGCTGCCGATCCCGAGCTGGAGCGGGACCTCGGCGGCACGGCGGCCAACCCTCCCAAGAAGATCGCCCTGACCCCGCACGGCCGGGTCCCCGAAGGCGAGGACAAAGGCCCCGGGAACGGGGCGATCGTCGATCTCGAGAAGCCGAAGCTCGGGTTCGCGGACGTGGGCGGCATGGAGCCGCTCAAGGAAGAATTCCGGATGAAGGTCCTCTACCCCATCCGGAATCCCGACCTCTTCCGCGCCTACGGCAAGAAGGTGGGCGGCGGCGTCCTGCTCTACGGGCCGCCAGGTTGCGGCAAGACCCTGTTGTCGCGCGCGTGCGCCGGGGAGATGGAAGCCACATTCCTCGCGATCGGCATCCACCAGATCCTCGACATGTGGCTCGGCAGCAGCGAGAAGATGCTCCACGAGACCTTCGAGCTGGCGAGGCATCACGCCCCTTGCATCCTCTTCTTCGACGAGGTGGATGCACTGGCCGCCGACCGCATCAACCTGCGGCACACGGCCGGGCGGACGCTCATCAACCAGTTCCTCGCCGAGATGGACGGCGGCGATGAGGGCAACGAGGGAGTGCTCGTGCTCGCGGCGACGAACGCGCCGTGGCACCTCGACCCGGCCTTTCTCCGCCCCGGGCGCTTCGACCGGGTGCTGTTCGTTCCCCCTCCGGACGAGGTGGCGCGCGCCGCCATCGTCGAGATCCTCGCGCAGGGCCGCCCCGTGGCGGCCCTCGACCCCGAAACCGTGGCGCGCAAGACGCGCGAGTTCTCGGGGGCCGATCTCAAGAACGTCTTCGACCTGGCCACCGAGCGCTGCCTGGCGACCGCGATGCGCGACGGCAAGGTGGTCCCGCTCTCGACCGCGGTGCTCGTCAAGGCCGCCGCCGAGGTCCGCCCCACGACGAAGAGCTGGTTCGAGACGGCGCGCAACTACGCGCTGTATGCCAATCAAACGGGCTTCTACGACGAGGTCCTCGCCTATCTGGGGATCAAGAAATGAGCGACGACTCCATCGACTCTGCCGCCCTCGAGAGAGGTCTCATCCTCGTCCAGCAAGGACGCTTCCCCGAGGGGAAGACCTACCTGCTGCAGGCGGTGGCCGCGAACCCCCACGACCCACAGGCGCTCGCGCTGCTCGCAACGTGCCAGTACCACATCGACGGCGAGGAGGCGGACGCGCTCGCCACCATCGAGCACGCTCTGGCGCTCGCGCCGCTCGAGCCGCACTACCATGCGCTGCGTGCCTGCATCCTTGTCGCGCTCCGGCGCCCGCGTCCCGCGCTGGAAAGTGCCGCGGAGGCCTTGCGTCTGGATCCTGCCAGCACCATGGCGCTCACCGCCGAGGCCGCAGCCCATTTGCGTCTCGAGGACTGGCCCGCGGCGGAGCGGGCGGCGCGGCGGGCGCTGGAGATCGACCCGGACGACGCCGGCGCCGCCAACCTCCTGGCCGAGACGCTCCGCATCCAGGGCCGCCTGGAGGAGACCGGTGCCCACATCGAGGCTCGCCTGGCGCGCGATCCGCTCGACCCGTTTACCCACGCCGCCGCCGGCTGGGCCGCGCTGCAGAACGGGGAGCGGCGGCAAGCCGAGGAACATTTCGTCGAAGCGCTGCGGCTTGACCCGCAGCTCGAATCGGCGCGCAGCGGTTTGATCGAGACATTCAAGGCTCGCTCGCCGCTCTATCGGGGCTACCTGCGCTGGACGTTCGCGACCCAGCGGCTCAGCCCGGGCAAACGCTGGCTGCTCATTCTCGGTTTGCTCTTCGGAGCCCGCTTCCTGCGCGTTCTGCTCGGCGGCGCCGGCGTCATCGTCTTGGTGCTGTACTTGCTCTTCGCCCTGTGGACCTACCTGGCATCGGCGATCGGCAGCTTCCTGTTGCTGCTGGACCGGCGCGCGCGGCTGGCCCTCAACAGCGCCGAGAAATGGGAAGGACTGGTCGTGGGGCTCACGCTTTGCGGCGGGCTGTTGCTGCTCGTGGCCGGGGTCGTGACGCGGGCTCCCGGACTCCGTGCACTGGGACTCGGTTCCGTGGGCGCGTCGATCCCGTTCGCGCTCACCTTCACCAACGATTCGAAACAGGGGCGGCTCTTGTTCGCGGCGGTCGCTGGCGTCAGCCTGTTGGCCGGAGTTCTGACCGCCGCTGCCAGCTATGGTCGTCCTCTTCTTCCGGTGGAGCTGACGGGGAAGATAGGCTCGGCTGCGTTTGTCTCCGTCATCGCCTCGACCTGGCTCGCCAACGTGAGATCGCTGCGGCAGTGAGGCGCATCGCTGACACGGCCGCAGAGAAGCAGCGCAACACCAACATTCGCAAAGAGTTGCTTGGGCCGTGACCGGCTCGAACCTGTCCTCGCCCGGGGCCGGGCTTGGTGCTATCATTCCCCGGATTGTCCCGGCTGGAGGTGTAATGGCCGGCCCCCGTCCTTCCTCTGACTCGCCGCCTGCATCGGCTGCCGTCTCCGTCTGTTGGAATGGGCCCATGGAATGGGTCCAGCCACGAGAATCTCCAGCACTCCCGGTGGCCGCCGGCGCCAAGCCCGTGCTTCTTCTCATGTCGGCCTCCTGTGGACCAGTCTGCGCTCACACAAGCGACAGCGGCGGCACCGCTGCGATTGTGGCCCCGCCCGAAAGAGCATCAAGATTGCTGACGATGCCTGACCGTGAGGTGATCGAATGACGCGTCCGGGTACGATCCAGAACAGAACGCCCGCCTTGTTCCAGTTTCTCCCTATCCTGGTCGTACTCTTGACCGCAAGCGCCGCCCTCGGAGGCAATGCAAAGATGGGCGCTCACCATGGCGATGCCTATCCTGTGGCGCCCTCCAAGCTCGATTCCGAGGACGACCACTGGTGGGACGGGTTCGGCCCCGACCAAGCCGGGCTGAACAGCTGGGCCAACGCCATGGCCCTCTATCGTGGAGACCTGGTCATCGGCGGCGACTTCACAGTGGCCGGCGGCATCGTGACGAACCATGTCGCACGATGGGATGGATCTGCGTGGCATGCCATGGGCTCGGGCATGGACGAGAAGGTTCTCGCGCTCATGGTCTACAACGATGAGCTGTATGCCGGAGGGCATTTCAACACCGCCGGGGGGGTACCGGCATTCCGTATCGCGCGCTGGGATGAGGGTGCGCAAGTGTGGTCCCCGGTCGGATCAGGCTATCCGGGCGGAGTGGGCTCGAGCAACGTGTATGCAATGACCGTCCACCAGGGCAAGCTTGTCGCCGGTGGTGACGGCGTTTTCGCGTGGGATGGAGCTTCTTGGTCACCGGTCGGTTCCGGCCAGTTGATGGCCATCTATGCCCTCAATGTCTTCGCCGGTCAACTGATCGTTGGAGGTGACTTCTCGAGCGTCGATGGCGTGCCCGTGCGGAGCATAGCCGGGTGGGACGGCCAGATGTGGACGCCGGTGGGCAGCGGAGTCGAGGGCGGCGGCGGGGGAGTGGTCCTCGCCCTCACCTTGTACGACAACGCCCTGATCGCCGGGGGAGACTTCGAGGTCGCGGGCGGCATCCCCGCCCCCTACGTTGCCCGCTGGGACGGCGTCGGCTGGTCACCTCTCCTCGACGGCGTGGGCGGACGTGTGGAAGGACTTCCCCTGTACCAGAACGACCTCATCGTTGGCGGGGATTTCACCATGGCGAGCGGAGTTCCGGCCAACAACATCGCCAGGTGGGACGGTCAGGCCTGGACCGCCCTTGGGTCCGGTCTGGACGGAAAGCCGGCCGCCCTCACCGTGGTCGGGACCGACCTGTATGTCACCGGCCTCTTCAGCACAGCCGGTGGCAAGCCGTCGGCCAATATCGCCAGGTGGCGAGACGTCTTGCCTGAATCGTTGTCTGTCGCCGTGACAGGCGTCACAGCAGATGACGCCGGTTCACCCCTCACGCCCGGGGGGATGGGCACACTCCACCTGACGCTCTCCGTCGCGGGCCAGGCGACCCCGACCGGCATGCAGCTCCGGCTGACCGGGGAGGCTGTCCCCGGTCGGTTCGTCGGCGCATTCCCGGCTGACAGCACGATCACGGTGGATATCGCGAACCTGGAAATCGGAGACCACACGATCGACTTCCCGATACGGCTTCGCTACCCTTGGGCTTTCGATCCCACTCGGGCTATTCCGACCGATGCCGCGGTCTGCGTCATCTTCGCACCGAGCGGGACCGTTCCCGATCCCGGGTCAGTGAGCTTCCCGGTCGTCCCGCTGGTGTTCGATCCGCTGACGCGCCCCACCTCGATTGTCGACGACTTACGGTCTCCCGACTGCCTACGGACCCTGGCTCCCTCGGTGTACCGCTTTGCCCAATGGGCCGTCGCTCATTTCGGCGAGGCGGGCGGGCCTGTATACGATATCCGCACGCGCCTCGGCGCGACGCAGTGTGTGGAGAGCGCCTGCCGCAACATGGCGGGCGAGACCGGGGAAGGTGGCTTCTATCCGGACACAGGGACGCTGGATCGCCCCCGCCGGACCGACACCACGAACTTGATGCATTACGGCAACCCAGACGATCCGATCGGGGACAGCGCCGATTTCAACGACATCGTCACCGGAGTGCTGCGCTCTCTGGGTCTACAGGTTCGCGACGTGCTGGGACAGCACCCGCTCGGCAACCACGCCTGGTGCGAGGTCCAGGTGAGTCCTGGCACGGACCCGGACGATTCCTCGCTCTGGATCCCCTGCGATGCGGCCAGGTCGAGGGCGGCGCTCGACGGGGGCAGTCGCTCCCGGATCGTCGAAGAGGTCTGGCAGGGCTCCGCACCGGCAGTGGTCCGGGCCGGAAACTGGAACTTGCCCAACGCGTATCGCCGGACCCCGGTATCCACCGAGGCCAGCTTCACCAACCGCGCCTGCGGCGCCGACTCCTCTTGCTGGTCGTGCACGGAAACATGGACATGGAGCGGTCCCGCCGATGCCTACGGATCGCAGCAGATCATCACGTCCTGGTACCCGGCCTCGCCTCCAGGGCCAGTCAGCAGCCATGGGCGTTCGGAGGATCTGGTCTCGATCACCCTGACCGCACCAGGGACGGCGGAAAGCGGCGCGCCCTTTCCGGCTCGAATGTCGGTTGCCAACGAGGGCCTAGCGACGATCGACTCCCTGCGTGTTCTTCTGCAACTGAAGGAATCCGTCCTCGAGCCGACGAACACCTATTCGACGATCGATCCGGAGGTGTGGATCTACGATCTCGAGGCAGGCGCTACCGTATCGGTGGACTGGGTGGTGACAGCCCTCATCGGCGAACGGCGCGCCCTGCTGCGCGGCTGGGCCCTCAGTGCGGAAGCAGATCTACTGGCGACCGCGTCGGTACCCCAAGGACTGAATCGCGGGGGTACGATGGCCAACCTGTTCTGCGACGGCGGGGGCGAGGGTCCGGGGATGGCCCGGCGACTGGATCCCCTCCCTCTGCGGGTGCTGGTGCAGGACGGCGCGATGGGATCGTACTCCCAGGCGACGGTTCAGGCACGGATTCTCGACGCGCCGGGCGGCCAGCTCATCTGGAACGTCCCCTTGGTCTGGAGCAGCGCCGACACCGCCTATACGGGGACCCTCCTGGTGCCGGCGGACGCCGAGGCGCGTCGCTACCACATCGAGTATCGGGGAGAAGCGCCAGGGTATGACGTGTTCCCCTCGGAAGGGTCGCTCACTGTGCTGCCGAATCTGGAGCTCTCCCTCAGTGCCGAGCCAGTGCAGTGGACACCGCCGGACACGCTCGGCCTG